>Ga0157364_1006636_pt1 | contig 11912 bp, 10 predicted proteins | sample AttsexASBM2_FD_111476 | JGI IMG/M metagenome (GOLD analysis project Ga0157364, IMG submission 111476) | Fungus gardens microbial communities from leaf cutter ant in Ribeirão Preto, State of São Paulo, Brazil - Atta sexdens ASBM2 | ecosystem: Host-associated > Fungi > Mycelium > Unclassified ...
CATGGTCACATGACAAGAAGTCACAACCGTCACATCACATGATGTCACAAATGATGTCACATGATTAGTCACATGATAAGCGTGGGAGAATAGTGCACAGACCATGTAGTAGTTGTATAAGTAATGTAGAAAATCTAACGGGAACTCTATCGAGTTCTCCTTGTCAAACACTGATAAAGGAGCAGTTGGCTTAATTCCGGCTTTGGAGTTAGCTACTCTGACACACCATAGATGTTGGAAATGAGATAGCCAGCCTGTGTATCCCAGATCTGGATGTGGGAGTCATTGTGAGACCAACATGCAAGGAGTTTACCATTGGGTGAGTAATCAGGTGAGAGATAGCGGTGAATATGCACTTGATCGTAAAAGTGGACACGATCAAACTGGGCAGTGTCATAATTCCATGAATAACATTTGGTGGAGGAATGTAAAGGCACGAGTTTTTGGACTTGATCTCTAAAGAATAAGTGCACTTGAAACCTGCAGGCTTGCAGTAATCCCGAGCCATCATGTGAGATGGTGCATAACCAGGTCATTACCTTCTGAGCTCAGTCGCCTCGTTTTGTTGGTACCAAGAACCATAGAACCATCATGCATGCCATCATTGCGATCAAGCTATAGATAGATGATGAGTACACATTGGGTGAATCTGGAATCCAGAGTCCACGTACAGAGGTTCCAAACTCGAGATTCCATGTTTGGACGAAATTACACCTGTGATGAATGGAAGGGCAGCACTTCCTGCCTGACCAAACCCAGAAATCCAGCCAATAGAGCCTGTAAGAAGCCATTGAGGCAGAACACGTCTAGCTTGATTCATCGTAATGGGATACATAGGTCCAAGAACCACTCCGACGATGGAGACTGCAACAGCTCCTCCTATGAGGGATGGCACAAGCCAGACTATGAGTTCGAGTCTACAAGGGCATCAGTCAAGACAACGCTAGCCAATACTCAATTTATCCTACCCTACGGCGAGAAGGCTGTAAATGAACAGGACCCGACGTTCACCGATCTATGAAATCAAGCTCGAGGGAATCCAAAACACCTGGTAATCACAACGTCTCACTTTTCTATTGATCCAGAGGAGCAAGATGCGCCCAAGCATAAGACCTGTGCACGTCCAAATGTTAGTACTGTTTGCCGCCCAATAAATAAGATACGCACCCCCCCAAAAACCTGACGAGATGTAACCTGCAGAAGTACCCCCGCCACGCACATCGAGCATAAATGTGACAATCCAACCTTAATCCTACAAATCAGCCTCTGAGATGAGGAACGATGAAGGAACATACCACCCATGGTCACCTCCACACCAACATAAACAAAGCTAAAGAATGCGAGATAATGGACAGCCTTGACACGAAGGATTTGGTTAAACGGACTATGTTCGTCTTCCCCCTTCTCTGCTGTGTCTTGCCCGATAAGATGTAGACACTCTTGAACAAAAAAGTAAACTCGCGCGAGTCAACGGAAAAAGATAGATCAACCCACCGTCAAGGGTTTTGATTCCAAAAATAAGGAAAAGAACGAGGGTATTGCAAATGGCAATTCCGAGCGAGACAATATAATGGAATGACCAATGTCGGAGCTGGGTGAACTGAGTAGCAACGAGAGGTGAGGTGAAAGCACCAAGACCTAGCCTAATGAATGATCCGATTGACGCTATATGAACCAAGAAGGAATTTCACCATAGACAGCATGCAGGATGCCCATCTTCGCCTCAGCTCCATGTTTGAAACTTGCAACTAGACCATTGGCTTGAGCATCCTACATAACATGAAAAAATCCAGTAAGCTGTGAAAGCATCAGAATGAGAGATAAAGGAAAATCAACTTGGAGCGCAATACCAAATCCGTTGATAGTGAATGCCATCACAAAAACAGGGAATGGAGGGGCAGGAGATTGGAGTGCATATGCAATTATTTGAAAGATAGATCCTAGGTATTACTATGTCGAACAGAAGATGATCAGATATTGCCATGGTCGGCGTACCTAAAATAATGGTCTATCGCATAATCACGTTAATACTCGAATCTCTTCAGATCAGCACCTATGCCCACCTTTCCAAATCCAAACCGATGGGTCAGGTGTATATTAGCAAGAGCTCCCGAGATGTAACCCTGTAACTTGGTGGTCAACAGTAGAAATGTTGAGGGAAAGAAGCAACCTGCGAGACAAGCAAAGATAAAAATCAAAGATACAATTGTAAAGTTAACCTGGGTACAAAATCAGTAACAAAGACGGCATAATGAGAAAGCCGGATAACACACATGATACACTTCCTGTATCCGGGGTAACAATGGGCCAGTCGTTCCATCGCTCCATCCTGCAAGGAAGAGGCACCAACATACAGCAGCAAATTGGATTCTCTCCGTGGCCTTCTGCTTCTTCGTCTGTGTGTCTTTATTTCCTTCCGTAACGTCTTGCGGACATGTCTTCGCAGTGGCCTCGAGAGACTTGCCAGGTCCAACGTGGGATCCTGACAGATCGGTCATTTCGATTGAGTCTTCAGCTATGACCTTGTGATGGGATAGCACTTCTTGTGCCATTGCGTTCTGAATGCAGAATATTGAAAAGCCTGCTCTCGAGTTTCGATAGTCCGACAATTTTCCGAGATTTTCTGAATCGTCAGGTGACCATGTCTTCTATTTTGCTAAGACGCGGAGGGCCCAAACGAGGTCCAGCATTGAGGGGCAGGAGGCGTAAGGCCAGGGAAGGAAGGTGTTAATGGGTGGGGCAGCATTACAATCAAAGACAATAACAATGATCCTGAGGTATGTCATGTGGCAAATAATGGTTAAGTCTTGTGCCGTGCTAGTCCAAAAATTGATCACTAGACTGTATAAGCCAATCACAGTTCACCGTCTCCATTTTTGATTTTGGACCATAACATTGTGACATAGCATGTTTTTTTTCAGATAAAAAGATGGCCCTCTCTTTGGTTATTCCCCCATTCTTACTTACTCACCAGAACCATGTACACGATTGGCCTCGCCCACGCTTCAGACCTCAGCCGATTTTTCAGTCGTCAAACTATCCATGAGCTCGAGCTCACCGAAGAGTCGGCCTGTTTGTTGCTTGCCAGCATTGATGAGGACGATGGCAACGTCTCGACTGGTCAACACAAACACGTAGGACCTGCGTATATCCCTTCCTATTTTCACTCAAGGGTCTTGATCAACAACAACGATGTGGCGCAAATGTTGAGGCCACTGACACACGAACTCGTCAGTGTCGACGATGAGATCGTCTGCTCGACAGGACGAACCAAGAACATTAGCTCTTGGCCTTCTGCAAGGACCACTTCTTCTTTCACATACCACAGAATAAAACAATCACACCTCAACTCACCACCCTCGTCATCTTCATCCTTGTCAGGGAATGAGGAAGAACACATCGATCTCTCAGGCACGAAATTCCCGAGATTCTCTTCCAACTTGGATGGAGTGTCCAATGACAAGAAGTTTAATGGGGTGTCCAATGACAAAAAGTTTGATGTGTTGTCCCAACATACTGTTATCACACCTCAAGTCTCTCGTCTATGGAGCAAGTGGAAAATTTGAAGGTTCTGGAGTGCAATGCTTCTTTGATTTCAGAGAAAAATGCTTATATCCCTAATAGCACAAAGCCGATGCTAGAATAATGTCTCATTTCTCTCTCCATCCTATTTTTTGCTGCTTTTAATGTTCTTACTATCTCCGAAACTATATTTGTCATCGCATCTCTATCTTAAGTCACGCTGAGAGATCTCGAACACCTGAGCTCGTGACGCCTGCGCTCAAGCTTATAGCTCATCTATCTCTGCTTCCAAATTATACTCCCTTTTATTGAACCATCGGCTCGGTCAGAAGGGATTTCATTCCATCATTCGTCTCAGGTGTAAGCATTCACCTCTCTCCACCATTCCCTTGTCCATTGAGTAAACCAAATTTTATCATCCCTTTTCTTCATTGGTAGAGGGTGATGAATCGAATACCCGTTCTCAATATGTCATAGTCATCAAGGTGAGTCCAGAAAAGACAAGTTTGTGTACTGTCTGCACCAACGATCGTTTGAATAATCAGCCTACAGTGAGCTGTAATCGGAATTTGGACTGGGGAAAATTATTAACCGACACAATGTTGTTGACACATTACATGGAACAATGTGTCCGCGTTATTTGGTCAAGGGCTGGACAAAGAACTGAGTGACCCCTCATTGATGACATTGACCTGTTTAGAATTGCCTGGAATGTCAAGTTCGCTCAGCAGCTAGAGGAATGCCACCTCACGACGACTTTATTCATCAATACGTTTGACCTTAGCTTTGTGACGAAGTTGAATGAGTGGAGTATCGACCGGGTCAAAACGCACTGTGGAATGGAAGCCAATGCCAAATAGTTCTAAACATATCCCGATCCCGTTCGCACAAGAGTTAGGAACAAGAACCAAACAACTCGAACCCATGTTTCCCTTTCCAATCTCTCAATCTCCTCCAAGTCCATGTCACCTGCCTTGAGGTGCCTGTGGAACGAACGTCTCTAGGAGGTGTTTAGGGGTTATATTTGTCCTAGTGCTTGTCGAACGATGTAGTTGAAATATAACCTCGTATTTGAATCGATTGTCAATGGCAAATCATATGCTTTGTGCGAGATCATCTACTGAGCTGAACACCAAATCTTCACCCCGATGGCCAAGGGGTTAGCGTATCCTGCGTCGGAAGATACTTGGTTGTGATTTTGTCAAGTAATCGGAGGTGAAGGGAAGCGGTTTTGTCGGTATTACCCACCTGCCGATGCCAAACTTGCAATCATCTTGAGTAATCACATGAGATGGCGCATTTCCATTTTAGGAAGAAGTTACACTTCCCGGCTAGGGGAACTCGGGAGATAGGAACTACACACGCATCGATACCGATCGCAATGAAGGCGCGAACGCCTATTAAAAAGACATTAGGGCGAGTGATCAGTAGCTCGTGAATGACTACACAAGCGAAAGAACGGCACTAGGTCAATTGACCACGCATCAGGGACTACCATGTCAAATAGGTTTTTTGAGCTCCATATTGCCATTAGGAATAGTCGTTTCTCAACTCGCAGAAAAAAATCAAGGACCTGATACATTGCAATCCTTCAGCATGACTCTTGAATAGTAACTACACACGGAAATGGAAAATATTTCTGCAAATGGGGACGATGAAGGAACTCTCAAGATCCCACCCAACACTCGTCCCTAGAAATTCAGCCTTGTGCTTCATATCGTCAAATCAAAACTTTCAACACTCTCTACAGTAACCCATTAGATGAACGTCCAAGCCCACCACAAGGCCACCAAAGCCCCTCGTATGTCAACCCAGCACATAACAGAGTAAACCTAAAAGCCAGTCGTTCTGTTGGCTTTTAGTCCAATCTTCCTCAGCTTTGAAGACGTCACTGTGCATTACAGGTGTATACTTTATATACGAAAATGATGTATCAGTATCTACCCGGTGGGGGAGCAATAGTGGAGCCTGTGCATTGCTAAAGGAGTGACAAGGATATAAGAGCACTAAGTGGAGCTCTTTAGATAGAGCAGTTAGATGTAAATATACAGTCGGAGCAGATGACGAAAAGCAATATGAAACTTAACAGAGTATACTCCGTTAGCACAGCGACCAGGATGCGATGCAATACGCCCAGGATAGTTTCAACAACTACAACGATTTCACATTGTCATCATGAAAATTCAACGAGGCTTAGAGATGGTTGTCCCTCAAGTCTGCTTGCCCACTTTTTTAGAGAGGTTACCACTGTCCCTATTATAGTAACCCAAAAAATAGAAGGCTGGCAGACAGGAGATCATGGAACGCTGTAGGACGATGCGTAAAACTACGCAGTGACACTGATAGGGATTTGAGGCAAGACAGGATGGGTTGATCCTGAAACAATATTAGAATGACAGGTAAGGCATGCCTTTTGGAGAGAGGTCAAAAGATTGTGCACATATAGGGACGAATTGACATACAGGTGCTAGTCCAAGCGCAGGGAACAGCAGTAAGAAAATGACAACAAAGGCCGTTTGACAAACCTTCAGTTTTGATTGAAGGATGGAATCTAGTAGTTAACTCCATCTCTTCGAACGGGTGGCTGAGTCTCCCAGCGGGACCAGGTTGCATATAACCTGTGATCCTGTCTCATCTCGAAGGAAAGTTGCAGTCGAATTATTCATCCGAAGGTACGAGAACCTTAAGTGTGGATCTGCTCTAGAAATGATACATCGTTGGAAAAGTGATTAGGGCTAGTTGTAGGTCCAGAAGGATTTCCAGCGAAATTTATGTACGGAAAGGACATCAAATGTACGGAGCACGAATCAAATCGAGGTGTTCGGTTGGCTTGACTGATAGATAATTAGAGCAGAGGGACAGACATAGAAAGCAGCAGGGTACCAGAGCAGATACTGAGGCAAAAGTTGATGGGAGAGGTGCCGTTTTCTGGAGACCAGCAGATGGAGTGACAATGTTGATACAAGTCCATGGCTCAGCAGACTCTCAAACACGTCTTCTCCAATAGCTACAGACCCGTCCTAATAGTAGTGGTGCCTCACAATTACACGTGATAGCATTTATGGGCCACAGGGAGACAGTATTTGAGAATCCCTCGAAGGATTTCAGGGCGGAGCCTGCGCATAGGCACGTACAAACTCGAAGTGCGCCCTAATCTTATCCAAAAAAAAACTCCTTGCTACCCGAATATGGTATCTGTTTTTCCATAGCGTTGGATTTCCTCTCATGCTCTCCTATGTGGGTTTGAATCCTAGTGACTTGGAGGAATCAGCCGAGCTAATGCTATAATAGCCTGATCGGATTCATTAACTCTTTTGTGTAGGTATATAGTCACTGGGCTGTCTGTCGAACCATCGCTGGTCACGTCTTGGTTGAAGCAGATCAACAAATCAACCAATTCTTGGATGGGACACTAACCCTGGTTCACATAACCCCACAGAGAGAATCCTGTATTTATATACCGCAACAAGCAAGCAGGTGTTAAGACGTAGTGGGTGAGATACACGCATTACTGACTACACCAGAGCTTAGGGGAGGTCAACCGGAGTTGTTCCGAGTTAGGTGTGAACGTTGGTGGTGGAGTAGCTGGGTCCTCCGTGGGGCGATGTAGGTCGGAGATAGACGTGACCCCAGAGGTGGTCTCTTTCATCGTTGCCCAAATCCACGACACAAAAGTGATCCAGCGAGCATACCTACTACCCTTCTTTTCTACGCCAATTTAGCAGTTACAAATCCTGCACTTGCGGTTGATAGCTTGCAGTCGTGTTCTCCCAATTTATCGCTCGAACACCAGAGCTCGTGATGCTCGCGTGCAAGCTTATAGCTTGTCTATCTGTGCTTATATTCCTTTTGATTGAACAATCGTAGTGGGTGTCTTTAGACTCGCGGAAGTGGAAACATGTCTTGATAGACCGAGAAAACATAAACTTGAGTAGAGCAGCGAGTTCGTCCTACTCTCCTGTTCACATATCTGAACACCTTCAAGTATTTTGGCTGAGGACAGGACGCACCTTGTTTCCCTACTCCAGCAGGTTCCCTATCTCCTTTTCCTCTCGATCGAGCTCTTTCAACTACCTTTGTCAATGCATTCTGTCCACTCTTTGCCGAAGCTTGAGTTAGACAAGTCCAGGATTGTTGAGTTCATTTGGTACCTCTCTAGCCGATGACACATACAGATGTTTCCTGTTCTCGACTCGGACCCGAAACAGGGGCTCACTATCCTGACACATCCGTCCCTCATGCCCTGCGGCATAAGGTCAGAACCATGTCATAACCATCAGTGGAATCCCAGCGCTCAGCTGTGAGATCTGCTATGTCACTTATTCTCAAACCAAAGGAATAGTATGCCAACGCTGTTCCATCTCATATAAATGCCATTAATGCTCTTGCTTGACCCAGAACTTGAGCGTGTAGATGGCCGGTATGGGCATCAAATGGACGCATTGTGTTTTCATGATGAGACCTAAGAGTAATGAGTCTTTCGCCGAGGGAATGGTCAATCACAGTAGGTGAGAGGGTAATTCCATCCACCTCGGACGTTGGAAACTTGAAAACGAATTGGCCAGTTTGTGCGTCCAAGACTCGGTGTGGTGGTCTCTGTCAGACCAGCATGCGAAGAATTTCCCGTCGCGCGAGTACTCTAGTGAAGCCCCAGAGAAAAAGTCTGTCAGGGAAATGACGATTCTTCCAGTTGATCTTTACTTTATGGTCATGTGATCTCTTTCATTGTTGCCCAAGTACACGACACAAAGGGCTTGGTGTGTCGAATAAACATCCAGTCTACCCTGCTTTCCTACGCTAATTTAGCAACTAACAATATTGATCGTGGCCGATGCGATGAAATGGCTCTCCCCTTGTGTTTCATACCGAGACTGGCAGGAATGTTTGCATTTTCTTTCCTTTCATGGTACTCAGAGTCGACTTGGATTGAGTAAAACAGGACATCAGGAAAGTGGTGAGAAGACAGAAGGCAATACCCACCCAAAGGCATGAGGTCTCCTGTGCTTTTCACAACGGATGCAGTAAGTTAACCAATTGTAACTGGAGACCATGTCAGCTGAAACAAAACGGCTGATGCAAGCCGGGGCACTTTTGAATTCGCCATGATATGTCTGGACAATGATCAAACTCCCACCCGTTGTATTGGGTGAGGCAGTACCAGCTGATTCGGATAGTTTCACAGCTTTGTCCACCTGATAACATCATATCCACTTTCGCAACGGTGTTTCTTGCTCCCTCTATCCAAAGCTGAGTCAATGGCAAACCTAGGCGAAACTGCTACTATGGTACCGACTATCCGAATTGTCGGTGAGTATGATTCTGTCTCATCAGCTCAATCTACCGGTAGGCTTAACTGTATCTAGAATTTGTCGCCAAGCTCGATCATAAATTGCTAGAATCATTGATTGTCAAGTACTCTGACAAGGAGGATAGCTCTAGCCATCTCCAAGATACTGAAGTGAAACTCAAGAAAAACATCGAGGGAGAGCAGCATCTGAAGTTGACAAGAAAATGGTGAGTTGAATTCCCCATGCCTAGGCTGTGCTAAGCATTCGTACAATGTAGTATTCTCAAGCAAGAAATTGACCTGGATATTGAGATACACAGGAAGCATCCTCTGCGACGGAGGATCTCCAGTCTTGGACATTATACAAGGGACGATCCTCTGTGTAAAGCCACTGTCAAGTTCGACGATCTATGGGATCACCTGGTATCCGAAACACAAGAAGGAATCAAATGTAGGTTGATCTTTGCCTCAATCGCTCCGAGTGTGCTCAGGGTACTTCAGCCAATTTTAAGGTGGAATTCCCCAACGGAATTCGAGGATTACACTTCTGGATCGTCGCCGAGGTACGCTATCATGGTTCTTGTCAACATGTAGATTGCCTGCTCAAGTCCAAATGTAGGACCTGAGTGCCCTAGATGGACCAATCAAGAGGACGATGGAGGGCCTGAACAATTTCAGGCCTATTTTACATCGCCTCGGTTCCGCAAATGATGTGGGTGGAATGTTCATTGACATTGGAATGGCTATTAGTGGGGTAAATCATTGTTGACTGGCACTAATGTACGCCATCTAACTCGAAGCAGCTGAATTCTATAGCAAAATCAGTGTTTTCTTGCATCGATGTCATATACAAAGTTGGCTCCCTTTTCTATTTCCTACGTGAATGATACTCATAAATTTGGCAGAATTTCAAGGCTCAAGATGAATCTTACAGAGAAATGAAAAGAATGGCAGAAAGCATTGGAATCCTAACTTCCCAGATGCACCGGCTCAAGGAAGTTCCAAAATCAGATGAACTGAGTCTTACCATCCGTGGATTTCCTAGAATGGTGGAAGACGTGGTGGACTTCATTGAGCAGTGGCTAAAAAGTTGGTCAGGTGCGTATTCAGTTGCATGAGATGGATTGGCAACTGAGTTATTGGTCGCAGCCAAATACCTCCTTGCTGCCCCTCATAAGGACAAAGCTATTGAATTACGGAAGAAGCTGGATGCTTTTGTGGGAAATTTCGACCGAGATATTCTTCTAGAGATCCGAGCAGAGCAAGGTATGATTTTATGCCTGATATTCATTGTTCAGTCTGACTGATTTGTGGTCGTTGGGAACCACCATAGCAAAAGATACGAAGGCAGCCGCTGACAAGAAGGAGCTGGATGATATAGTGAGGGTCCTTGGGGAGAATCGGCTTTCCCTACGCAAATCATGTATGGAAGGCACTCGGACCACCATTTTACAAGAGATCGAGAATGAAATCAAAAACGTTGATGGCCCCAATGTGATTTGGATAAGGGGATCCCCTGGTGTCGGGAAATCTGCCTTGGCGGCTAGCATTGCCAATCGACTGGTGGACCAGAAGCGTCGTGTTATTTCATTCCGGTTCGACCGCACAGAATCTACCATCACCACGAGCGCCCTGTGGCGTGCTGTTGCCTGTGATCTTGCCCGTCTGTATCCCTCTCTTCGGCAACACTTAGCTCAAGAAAGTCAGGGACATAGCTCATCCGACATTGATAGGCTTTTCAAATCGCTCATCGAAGTACCATTATCCTCGCTGGTTGATGCTATTCCACATGAGGAGCTTCCAGTATTTGTGATAGATGCATTGGACGAGTGTGGTGGCCTGAGGCACGACACATTAGGGAAGGAGGATTTCAGGGGTCTCTTGCATACGCTCAAGCGCTGGATTCAGGTTGATCACTTGAAGAAGCTCAAGCTGGTAATTACCAGCCGGCCAGAGGACCGTATCACCTTTCCCGATTCCATCAGCATCCACGATATTCCTTCTGGCCACGGGGTCAAGCCAGGAGACAGTGCATCAAATGACATCCATACCTTCCTCCAGTCACGACTCGACGACATGAAAATGGAAACTGCATGGATCACCGAGACTCTTGACTACTTGGTTCCCGGCGCTGCTGGTATGTTTATCTGGGCGACCACTGTAGCCAACTTCCTTGAAGATGGCCCCCAAGCACGGTTTCATATCCTCAAATCAAGGAAGGGAGGGGAAGACATAGAGGGGATGGACGATTTGTTTTCTCTGTATGCCACTGTTGTCAGGGCATCATTCGGACAGATTTCAAGGCGAGAGGTCCAAGGGATCGTCTCTGTCATGGGCGCCATGATATATGCCAAGCTGCCTCTTAGTGACAACGTGCTTGTGATGCTTCCTGGAGTCAAAATCGGAAACTCAGATGTAATGCCATTAATCCGAAAAGGTCTCGTGTCCGTCATTGGCTCTGGCCCTATCCTTCGTTTCCATCACAAGTCATTCGAAGACTATCTTCTCTCGCCCTCGTTTCTACAACAATTACCTGAGTTCTCCACTGTCCAGGATCGAGGACATCACGAACGTCAACTGGCTATGTTATGTTTGAAAGCCTTGATATCACCAAAGCTCCATTTCAATATGTGCAGCTTGGACTCTTCTGTCATAAAGAATGTCGATATTGAGGCTGACGTCATAGCTACGATCCCTCCTCTCATTCAATATTCATCTCAATTTTGGGTGGACCATCTTGTTCATACTCGGTCTGATGAACCATCTGACCAGAAGCTGAAGGAGGGGGTCAAGTTCGTGATGTACGAGAAACTCCTCTTCTGGATAGAGACAATGAGCCTATTGGGAAAAGCGTATGATGTATATTTGATCCTGAAAAGGGCTTTAGCATGGAAGGTGCGTTTCTAGGTCATTTCCCCACAATATATCTGATGTTGGCTGGCTAGTCCCTTAACCTTGATAATGAGCTGACATTGTTTATCCATGATGCCCTCCGCTTCATTTCTGCATTCATCGTTCCAATCTCACAGTCCGCCCCTCATGTGTACCTCTCGGCACTCCCCTTTGCACCTGAGGAATCTCATGTTGTCAGAAAATTCGGCTC
>Ga0157364_1006637_pt1 | contig 11912 bp, 3 predicted proteins | sample AttsexASBM2_FD_111476 | JGI IMG/M metagenome (GOLD analysis project Ga0157364, IMG submission 111476) | Fungus gardens microbial communities from leaf cutter ant in Ribeirão Preto, State of São Paulo, Brazil - Atta sexdens ASBM2 | ecosystem: Host-associated > Fungi > Mycelium > Unclassified ...
AAAATCACTATTATATATTTTTGAAAATCGAACTGATTCAATGTACTTTGTATAAATCTCTTAATTCATGTAGAGCATATAATTTAATAATAAAGCATACGATTAATTTACAATTATTAATTTTCTGTACTTTTTATGGACATACATTTGATGTAGTTTGTGAGAAGCTCAATTATCAGAAGTTGAAATCTTCAAGTTTTTGAAATATTAAGAAAAGAAACAAAAATGATTTATGCTATTGACAAGAACAATTAGAGGATGGAATACGATGGAACATACAAAATTAATATACTGAATTTTAGAATTGTCCCATATAATGTTATATTCTTTCGAAATATGAAAGAAAGTAACGTCAAAGTAATAGGAACTGCATAATTACGCGAGATAGAAACGTAGTAAACATTTTGGTATAATAAAACTGGAATTTGGCGCCATTCCAAATTTAAAAATCATAACTTTAAGTTTGTGATATTATTCACGACGCGGATCATTGCGTATTTACACATTTCCGTTTACGATAATTACGACTAATTATTTGATTGGCGGCAATGTGAAACTCGTACTTTAATTCATACTTAAGACTAAGTCTAGACTATAATCAGCCAGGTCATCAAGCTTTTGCTTTAAACTTTATTATAGGTATAAAAAAGGTACATTAATTGATGTACAATGTATAAACCTTGCATTACTTTTTATTAGTCGCTATTAATTCTATTTAATTCGCATGTGAATCAGTTGCGCTCAATTATCGGGCATAAAATGAAGCAATCGGCTTTGTACCGTTACTTCACGTTCGCCTATGACACTTGCACTTATGGTAACCGCAGTTAATTCCGTATGCCACAACATCACTCATAATGGCATTCGTCAAACGCAGTCTAGGTGCGCATTACGATTGCACTTATGAATTGCGTGTCGTAACAGCTCTACTACGCAACATTTACATTCAATAGTCTCTTCGATGAGCTTATATGTCTTTTTTCTCTCCGCGATTATCATCTTCCATCTTTTTTATTCTTGTGTACATCATTATTTCGGATCGATTACCGTCTGAGATAATCGCAGTTAATCTTCATGGCCGGATAACGCGTAAGTGGACACACTTTATGAAGCCTAGAGAACAGACTACTGTGCGATATTCGCATAAATCGCTACTTAATAGTAATATCGCGAAGATGATCGTCTCTAATCTCGTGATCGCTTCGTGTGAAATAAATTATACGCTGTATGCATTGAATAATTAACTTCCTATTAATTAATTAAGCAAATAATTGAGAATAACTGAAGATTAAACGAACTCCTTAATTATATAATTCATTATTTTATCAAAAATATATGAGTATGCAAAAAGATATAATAAACAATAAATATATTGCACTTTTCTTTTTTCTGATTTTGATGTTCTATCATCTAAGAATTTTCAAATATTTCAATAAAATAATGGCTCGAAATTATACTAATTAATAAATATTTTTTTACGGATGCATTGTCTTAGTTTTTTTTTAAATACACATTACATTTTTAAGATTTTATATTGTTCGTACTTTTATTGAATTTAATTTCCAAACAATAAGATTTTTTATAAAGGTGAGAATAAAATATGCATTTTACATATATGTGACTGTTATATGTCGCGGCTACAATTACGCAAATTTACTTTGTACTGTTACCTCGATTTTGCGACATTCACTATCGTATACATAGGTAATACGAGTGATATATGATAAATGTCCCGGGATTCCGCTTAGTAATCTTCGATTGCAAGTAGTCACAGTTGATCACGTATTTTTATTAGAATTCTTTTCAATATAATTACACTTTGGTTCCTGGTACCGATTACAAGTACTGTGAAATGACCGTTTTTCTTCAACGTGGCCTTTATAGTGTCATAAGTTAAGATGCGTAATTTTCGAGCGCTACCAGTATCCGAGCGAATGATTCTCGCAATTGGAAGGTGCACGAGGGAACAATTACGATTGCCTTGACTCCGGCGGTGGCTCTTGATCAGGAAGTCAGGGTATCTGCGTGGCAAAATAACATCTTTACTCAACTTTCATGGAAATCACTCATGGTATACTGTTGTTTCCCTCATTAACGCGCGCATGTTCCGCGAAGAGAGAAACGACATATCCGTGTGTTGGCCGCAAGCGATGTAAAACCTTCTCTATGTCGATGGAATGATATTGAGTCATTCGATTCAATCTGGTTTGTGTGCACTTGCCGTTATTACTTTATATGCTGTATTACGTTATATGATATCAACCGCATACATTGTTCAACGAGTACAATTAATACTTCAGTAATTAACATTTTTAGCACACATTAACAGACATCATTATCAGAAAGGATTTAAACTTTAGAAATTTTTTGTACATGAAGATTTGAAATTAATCGTAATTCAAACAATTATTGAAGCAAGTAAACTTCAGTCAACTGAGGTTAATCTAGATTAGTTAAATGTTTAATTAATACTCGATCCAATTTATTGAGTTGATTAATTAATATATATAATTCTGCTCGTATGTTAATTTAGATAATTATACGTCACAGTTTGTAATTATATAGCCATAGTAATAATTAGGATGCATTTGTAAATATTCGTAGTATCTTTATTAATTAACAGAGATAATAATTCTAGTTTACATCGCTTGTCTACGTACTTTTGAAATCAGTTGATCATTGAAAAAGTTACAATTGAAAGGTGAAAAAATTCTTAGTGATTGCCATTGCTGATAGACCGTATCAAATAGATGTTCTCATTGCACCACCAGTCACTTATAATGATATCATTATCGCATGTGTATCTGCAAATGTACATACGCCTTTGCAATATTATTATTTTTCGTTTTATCGATAAGATTATTAACGTTATGACTTGCATTATCATAACAAAGAAATTTCTGATGTACCGTCAAGCGTAATGATCTCTAATTATAGATTTCCTTGTACAATCCAGCGGCAAGCTACAAATAGTTAAGTAGTTTTCTTTTTATTTTTCTTAATATCGCGTTAAAAATTATCTCGATCAGAAATTGAACCTGGGCGCTCATTACATTCTAGGATCTGCTAAACCGACTATTAGGTAATATCTTGTAAAAGGTCGAATCACAGGAATATCTGCGGCAGAAAATCTAAGTTGGCAAATAACGCAAACTACCCTGTGTGTATATTACTCTCTCCTGGAAAGCGTTTTCGAATGATTCGAAGCTTACGTAATTCCTTTGTAGGCCGATCAGATCGGACTGAACGGATTTAAAGCTGACTAATCGCGGGTTTCTTGTGAAAGTGATGTTTTTTCCTGCGTATTATAATCTTGACTGCGCCAGAGAGCTAGTCATGGTTCTGCTATTTCCTCGCGCAAATATCGCAGTGTATCACTAGAGCATGTACATTGTATATGCTCACCGTGATATAGCAAGGGACGCCTGTAGTAATTTTGGATTGGATAGAATTTGAGATCAGAGTATATTGATGTTAATATCATTTAAAATGTAAAAATTTACATCTATTAAACGTATCCTGTTAGATATCAAAGGAGTAATAATAATCGAATCTTTTGAATTAAATAATATTTCGTCTTTTAAACTTTCTATGCAAAATGTAAAAAGTAAATTAATATTAATGCATTTAAATGATAAACTAGATTTGAGATTTAAATTTAATTTATTTCTTGTTGAATTCAATTGTTTAATTTTGTTGTTTTAAGTTAACGACGTTATGCAGCAATGATGATTTATAATATGATTAAAATATTTCAAATTAGATAATTTGACATTATGAATTTATTTGTGATTATAATTGCATGATATAAATAATTATGGTTTACTACTTTATTTTTGTAGTTGTTATATATTGCTATAATAATAACTATTATTATATTTATTATTTTACTGAAAAATATATAGTTAACGCCGCAAATGGAACTAAAATGTAGTTAAATTAATAATTGCAATTATTTTTTCTCAGTGTATAAAAAGTGTGTAATTCGTATAGAAAGTATGTAATTCGTATAAGTCTTATCCTTATAAATGCCAAGAGTTTGATTAAACTTTATATTAATTCTTTTTTATGACGCTTATATTGCTTGTCGTTTAAATCATAAATGATCAAATTTAAAATCGATTGATTTTAAATGAGTAGTAATTGAAATATAATTCCCACTATTTCGCATCAAAAGCCCGTAGATTATTCTTCTCAGAACGATCAGGTAGAGTGAATCAAAAATTATTAAGGCACATGAAAATAATATGACGTAACAAAATTCATTTGCGCGAGAAAATTTCCACGAGGATCATCGCACTTGCATCTCGAGATTAATTTAGCTTTAGATAGTTCGAGGAATCCCCATCTTCGATCCGAAGCGCGGCTCTGAGAGGATTGTTCTTGGAAGATTCACGCGTTATCCAAGCGCTATTTAATATGACTTCACGGGTCTATTAATCGAAATGACCAAGTCGAATCGTCGATTTGCGGAAATCTCGCCTCGTCTTTTAATTAAAAAGCCACCGTTTCAAGGTAAACTCCATGGTGATTGCAGAAGGATCGGCACGATAGCGTCGGCAGATGCTCGCGAAGTAAGTTGGTAAAGTAAAGAAGAGAATAAAATCTTTATATAATCGACCGATAAGCAAAAATGTATTGCGAAGAATTTAATAAATATCCCAGAAACTGATTATATCAAGTTCGATGTTTTTACCGATGCCATGATGCAAACGAGCAACCGCTTTACCGCATGAATAATGATCTTGACAGGAGAACTGTAACAAACTTGTTAGACTGGCAAATGTAGTCGTCACATAATATAGACGTTGCTTCAAACCGAAGTAATGAGAATATAGTTTCCAGAGAATCCGTTTATCTTAATTTCATCGACAGATTCTTTGATAAATTTGAGATCGAGTCTTCTCTATTAATATGTACAATAGTCTAAAGGTCAAAGAAAGGAAACTATCATTCGCTTCAATGTCTAGTTCAAACGTCTTTGTCAGTGTATCTTCTACTGATTCATCCGATAAATTTATACAATTAAGACTTCCTACGAGGTGAATATTGCAAGATTTTCACACATTGTATTCGCGCAACTATGTCTGGCAAGCGGATTAATATAAAACATCGGTCTTGTCAGTTCGTGACAAGAGACGCCGCGCAGCCTTAATAGATCTAAGCAAGATTATGGCGCCGCGTCTATTCTGCTGCATATAAGCTGTCACGAGAGAGATTTATACGATTCGTGTAGACGATGTTGCGAATATAGATGTAGATCGTGGATGCGCCGTATGTGCAGCAGACACCGCTTGGAAGACCTGTTTCCTTTCGAACGTTACCGATCTGAGGCGGTCGATAACCCGCGCTCGTCTAATTGCAATGGAAAAGCGACTCCATTGTGCGTATCTGCGCACCATCATCGGAAAAGAATTCCATTCCTTCTCACAAATACGATCGCAGATATAATCGCCATGAAAAATTCGCGGCTGCGCAACGTTACTACATGCGACGCGGTTGTTAATTAATCACGTTTAGCCACGTATTTGTACAAGTTTGCGTGGCGATTAATGTTAGTCGGATCGCAAAGCGATAGATAGCGGAAGTGACTGGAATAATAATCACCGCGACATTTCCTTCCACCTCCCCCTCATCCGCGACAGTGGCATTCAGTGGAAAATGTGACAAACAAAAGCGATGACGCGTGTAATTTTTAATTAAAGACAATTACGTCAGACGAAAAATATTTATGACTTTATCGATCATCGGATCTTTTTTTTCCAAAGCATGTATGTTATAGTTTTCAGTTAATACGAAAAGAACGATTTTGCTAAAGTATCTAAAAATTTAGCTATAGATCTAAAAATTTTTGTAAGAAAAAATTAATTCTAAAATTAAAATGATAGAAAAAATACATTTATTTACACACTATTATAAATCTCTCTCATATTTTGGCACACGTTCAAAAAGTTTATTATAATATTAATTCCAAATGAGGAATATTAATTGTGAATAAGAATAAATCTTTTCTGCATCAGATGATTACATTGCCAAATGATAGAAAAAAATATGAATCACTACCTAAATATAACAGCGATAACAATGGGTTAACTCTAATCTTTAGAAAACTAAAAAATTTTACTTATCCATTTGTACCAATCTCACATATTCAGTTATATTAGGAATTAATCCATTTGCAGCAAACTCTTCAATTATGGATATTTGGTTGCTGGAATGTTAAAAATGTAGCATTACTCATCATGCTTGAATGTTCTACATAATTATTATGATAGTCCAATAAAATTATTTTCTGATTTATATCTAGCTAAGTTTTCAAATTCAGCAAAGTCGGTTTTTCGGCAGTTTTATTTATTACAATTGTAATTGCATGATATATTATTGACACATACAAATCAATTTTTTATTATCTTACTAAATTAATATTTGATATATATATTTATCTCTCTTTTATTTAATTTTTTCCTAGATAGATAAATTTTTCTAGTAAAAATCCTCTTTTATTCTTCTTGATATTATGTACAAACGTATACAGAACGTCCCTTTATCTTTCCTTCGTAAAGAAACAGTGACCGTTTCTCTTTTCGATGAAATTGAAAAATTCTTGTAACAGCTTGAAATATTCTTGGAATAGCTTTTAAGGCAAGACTCACATATGCCGCAGTTAAAGCACAACAATGTGCGCTTCTCTGCCTGCAGCGAATTTTACCAGAGGCAAGTGCGCCATGTAATTTGGTCAATGGTACCGATCTGATAGCGATCTGATAGCGATCACGTTACCGAAACTATTATATTCAGATATCAAATTTATCGCGTGTCGGACTCGTGGCACCTGCAATGGAAATTCCTGCCTCGTTCTTGGAAACTCCAGATAAAAATCGTTTATAAGATCGATAATACATTCTCGGCGATTAAGAGATTATACTTTCTAAAAATATTTATTACGTTTATGTATCGTATTTGACACGATAGTTGCTGATTAATTTGTTATCAAAGTTTAAATTTTATATGTATATACATGTTATCGGCTTATAGAAATATTTACATCGTCTGTATATCGCCTGTATATGTTTGGAAATCGCAGATCAAAATTCCGGGAGAAATATCTTGAAAGCTTTAAGCGAGTTTGATGCGAAAAATGGAGAGACAAGAGGAACTTTGGCAAAGATACCGAAGTAGAAGAATGGGAAGACAAGATGCAAGAAGAGCGGAAAGGGGTCGAAGTACAGTACGTCTATACACGTGAGTCTGGTAAAGCGTCGAGCTGCTAGTAATAAGAGTCGGCAGAAAGTTAGTTGAACCGTGAAGTCGAGGAGGGCCACGATGGCGAGAGTTCCAGGAACATCGCGTTCCCTCCGAGAACTCCATACACGAGATAGAGAGCCGCGGACCTGCCTTGATGCTTCTTTTGCTCCTCTCCCTCTTATCTGCATCTCCCACCCGTTTTCTTTCCCGTTCGGTCCCCCGCTCGCGCGAGCTGTGGAACTTTGCTGGACCGTTTAATTCTTACCAACTAGAATCGACGTTCCTGAAAACTTGGAAAGAAAGGGTGCTGTTTCACGCGTTAATCGACAGCTTTTACCCGCTCGACTTGCGCTGGAAGGAAGGAAACTATTATTAGAAGTTCAGTTGATCCTACGATAGAACAGAATTTCGTTTAGGTCGTTGCCTTCTTTCTCTTTATCGTGAAAAATATAAATAGAGGTGATTAGAATATATTTAAAAAATTGGAGACTTATTTTTCATGTACGTTGATATTGAAATAAGAGCCTAATTGCTTTCATAACCTAATTGTAGACTTTAAAGCGACATATTGCAAAGATAAGTCCATCAAACCGGTACTTTGCTCTTGCAGAGGTGTTATCGCTGCATACTAAAGTATGATTTTAATATCATATAACATCTGATAGATAGGCTATCATTTCGTACTTTGTCATGCTTCGTTGTTCGTACTTGAATCTCGCCGGCAATCGCCGGGATCATTGTCCCTGTTCGAAGTATCAAAGTATCAACGAAGGCATTCTTTTGTCGGAGGCCATCTTTGATTCGTTCTGAGAATCGAAAGAGTCAGCAGGCAGGCGTCTTCCAGCACCGGTCCTCATCCACGAGGTAACGCTTTACCGTTCCTCTTTCTCAACTTCTCATGTTGCTTCTTTACTCTTCATTATTCAGGATGAGCCTTGCTTCTTTCCTTCCTCCTTGCCTCTTATTCTCTCTGTTTTCATTTGCATTTGGTCCATCGTATCGTTTCGTCGAAATTATTTGCACCTGGCTTTCTAGTCGTTATGTCTTATTTTCTTATTCATGCTTCAGCTTATATATAATTTTTTTTGTATATTTTATTTTGTATATAATATGTAGGTATATAGATTTAATTTTTGTTTAATAGCTGTTTTTAATTAAAACTACCATTTCTATTTTTGCGCGGCTAACACGACGTTATTTATCTCGTTAATGACAGTTTTGCAATTTACTTATCGTCTAAAGAGTCATTAAATATCGATGTATGGTCGGTTCATTCTTGGAAACGGCGTAATCAGCAGGCGGTCATCTTCCGCTGATCCTTCTCGACGATGCACGACATTCCTCGTTCTTCGTCTCTTCTCCGAGAGAGTCCTTACATTCTGTTTTATTTTTCTTTACTCTCTCGCGCCAGCTTATTCTTTCTCCTTCCTCATTTCTCTCTTTGATTCCTTTTATAACCGAAGCGCACATTCATGGTTCTGCGAAACCATTTTGTTGAACTGAACCATCTTTTTTGTCTGTTGATTTTCTTCGGTTCATGTCGTATGTTGTAAATTCACAAGAATGCTTTCGGAAAATAATAATGAAATATTTAATCGATAACATTTTTATTTTTGGTATAATTAATTTGATTTACAAATAGTTGTAATTTTATCTGCATAAATTAATACACATACATAAAATTTTTTCTAAAACTTTTTTAATATTAATTGTTACTCTGATGAGAGAATCTCATTCTTAAGGATTAAAAATTGAGCTCTTTCGAGATTCTCACTTCTTAGAGATTCTACTTCCAAAGAATTATTTATTTGACTTATTCTTCAGTTATCAAGCAATTGTAAATAAAAACTGACTACGTAGATGATTATAATTTGCTAAAAGTTTTTCGCTTTTCCATATCTCTTGTAACATTTTATTTGTATAAATTAAACATGTGCAAATTAATTTTTAATGCGAAAGAACTGTAATATTTGCTTTGCATGAAATGACACACGACTACTTATTTTACCAGATCTTCGACTTGTAACCTTTTACAACAGATTCTGTCTTCTTTTCTCATATGGTAAAGTATGACGTTGCCGTACTTTCCATTTGTGAAAATTTGAATTGAATTCGAAGTTCAAGGACCTCGGAACATCCGGTCATTGTCTAAATCGAATGATAAATTGTGTGACGGAATCAATGATTATATTAAAATCTAAATGTAATATGAAACATTTCCTAAAAGACAAATTGTTTTTTTTCTTTGCTCTACAATTTTTTTGTAGAAAAATAGCGAAGCACATACGTATTCTTAAATCTTATTTACGTTATTAATCACTTTATGTTTAATAGTTACTTTTAATAGTGTGTGTTTAACCGTGTTAAACTATACCATAGAGGAATTATATTTGAGACAATTTTTCGTTATATTTTGACGTATTATGTTTTATTTTCGCTTTATTAAATGGTGAAGTATAAAATAACTGTGCTATAATAAAAAGCTAAATTCAATTAAGTACTTTCATACATTCTTTTTCAGATACCATTCTATTCAATATTACAGTTGTAAGAGCTAAGATATTTCAGGAATAAATTTAATTAAACGAAAATATATTCTATATATATTCTTGTTTGTTTGTTAACAAATTTGATAACAGTTATTTTTAAAAATAAATTACATCATTCTAATCATTTTATATTTTAAACGATTTTATTAAAAATTATAACGATTGTGGACAAATTATAAGTATTTGAAATTTAAGAATCTTTTTATTATATTTCCTTTATATTTTTTTATATGATCAAGTTAATTTTATTATGTATACTTTTTACTCAGAGAGAGATAAAAAATTAAGTTTGGATTATCAACTTCAACAATTAAAAGATTAATGTGTTGCTACAATATTTTTCTTTTCTTTAGAATATTTTCTCGATCATTTTCTACGATTCGCCAATTGTAAAAGGACCGAACGCATGTCATCAGATACTTTTGTTGGATTGACGAAATCGAATGGAGCAAGGGGTGTACGCGTGCGCGTATGATATGTCACGTATGTTGTGTGTGATCTCAGCATTGGTCGTTGGCAAGGGCTATTTATAACATTCCCAGTGACACGGGATGTTACATAAGCTTACATTATTCATATCGCGCTTTTATGCTTCCTTCGTTACGCGCGCACGCGTGCGTGCGCGTGCGACAAGTCGTCGATAGAATGAACCAAGTATATATGTGTGTGTGTGTGTGTGTGTGTGTGTGTGTGTGTGCGTGCGTGCGTACGTGCGTGCGTGCGTGTATATGTGTGCGCATTAATTTATGTACGTACAAAGAGCACCGACTCATCATTTCCTTTTATGAAGACCATTGCAAAGTTTTTTAATTTAGGAACCTATAGCTCTCTGTAATTCTTAATGACTGTAGTGTTACAGTGTCGTCGCATAGGTTTTATACATGATAAAAATGCGCTACGACACTGTAACGCTACAGTTATAGTTAAAAATCGTTAAAAATTAGGCTTCATCTACAATGGATACACAAATGGACATACGTCACAGATCGCAAGCTTGTTGTGATAACCAATCTAAAGCGACAATTTTAATATTGACGTATCAGATTGGCTGTCGCAAGCTTGTTACAACACCTCTGATAGACTGTGTCATTACTATTGCACATACTACTGCACAACTAATGCAAACGAGGCCTTATAGAATAGGTCCCTTAATTTGCCATTTTCTTGAGTTTCATGTCTTTTTATATTTTTATTTTTTCTTATGCTAATAAGGTGATGTTGACCGCAACAGTCGTCAGCTTCGAAAAATATCTGCCATAATATAATAATTAAATGTATACGTGGAAAGAGCAATTTTGCTGAAGTATCTATAAATGTAGCTATACAAATCTGAAAATAATTTTGTTTGGACCATCAAAATAATTATATAGGACACTCAAATTTGCTAAAATTAAAACTTTTTACAGCATTGTTATCAACGATTAACTATTGTATATAAGTAGGTATTTTGATGATCCTACAAAATTATTTTTAAATCTATATTTAGCTAAATTTATAGATACTTCAGCAAAATTGTTTTTTCCTATATGGAAGTATTTAAAAATCAAAATTATAGGACGCTCAAGCATAACAAGTAATGCTGCAAAAATTGTGATATTTTAGCAACCAGCTTGAGCACAAGCTACATAATTATTTTGATGATCCAACAAAATTATCTTTAGATCTATATTTAAAGTAAAATCGTTCCATGTATTACATCAAAATACACTATGAAAGATTTTTACAATGTTTGCTTATAACGACTATGCGAATAACTTCTCTAATTTATTTTTAAAAGAATGCTTAACGAATAAATAAGGATATATGTACGTTTTTGTTTAATTAATTTATTCTTGAAATAGTTCCTAAGCTCACATCTGTTATAAAATTAAACGAAATGATATCTAGAAAACAATTTATAAAAGTATTTAATTGAGAATTTTATTATAGCACAGTTATATTTTACACTTCATCATTTAACAAAGTAGAAGGTTTAAAATATTATACGTCATAATAAATTTATTAAGTATCTATAACAAGATTTACATAAATTCTGCAAAATATCACATATCGATTCGAGCGTGCTCGCGAATAAAATAAGAATAAGAATATTTTATTAAAACAAAGAATAGCTGAGAT
>Ga0157364_1006639_pt1 | contig 11911 bp, 11 predicted proteins | sample AttsexASBM2_FD_111476 | JGI IMG/M metagenome (GOLD analysis project Ga0157364, IMG submission 111476) | Fungus gardens microbial communities from leaf cutter ant in Ribeirão Preto, State of São Paulo, Brazil - Atta sexdens ASBM2 | ecosystem: Host-associated > Fungi > Mycelium > Unclassified ...
ATCCCGCTCGGCGAACTGGCGGCGGGACCGCTGGCGATGCGCTTCGGCAACCAGACGGTGCTGCTGAGCTGCGCGGCGGCGGTGCTGGCGGCAACGCTGGCGGCCTGTCTGGTGCCGGGGATCAGAAAGCTTACCCAGCTCGACGAGGGCTGAGCGACAGATGCAAAAAGCCCGCTCAGGTTTCCCTGAGCGGGCTGGTCTAAATATGGCTCCTCTGACTGGAGCCGCCTTTGCCAGCAAATGGCTAATAGTTAAGCTAAATCAGAATTGGCTTTCTGTGAAGGCCATTAGCATGACTAATAAATACGATTACAAACTGGTTTGAACTTTCAGTGACCGGAGGCACTCATTGATATAGTGCATATCGCATAAGAAGCATCGCTCATTAGCTACCATCACTTGCACCTGAAGCCCAACCTCCCCATGTTGATAAATACACTCTTTCTTTGCGGTTGCTTTAATTAAAGAATTTTCTTGAAATTTATTAGCATTTGAACTGCTCCAAAAATAAAGCTTATCAATAAAATCTCAGTTGTATGACCATCCAGGTCGCCCTTTATCGCGAGTAAACAGGATAAAGAAAAATAGGTTAAGCTGGTTTTTTCAGAAAAATAAGTTAAAAAGGAAATTAATCTTTTCATGTTGATTGAGCCCTAATTCACCAACACTTTCCGCAATCAGGTTGAAACAACCCACATAATATTTGCATTAACGTGGTTTTCCCGCACCGGATGCACCGGTTATGGCCGCACTTTCCCCGGAAGTGACTAACGATCACTCATGAAGTGCATCCCTGTTTATGGCAGCACTAAAAATATTCAACATTATATAATAAGCAGCATACTAACCTGCTTCAAAACAATCGAATCAGGTTAGTATGCAATTGTTATTTCTTGGTTAGATTTCAAATCGATTTAGCTTCCGCTTTCGGCTGCTTACTTAGGAGCCAGATGGGCCGCTATTTCCTACTGCATCATATAATGCACCAACCCCAGCGCCGAATGCCACCCCAATGACCGGCCCAAATGGACCTGCCAGGCCAATGCCAAAAGCTGTACCTGCAACTGTTGCACCATTAACAGCCACATCCCTGCCTACCTGTACCCAGTTAACGTCTCCGGAACCAGACACAGAATTCATATCATGATAGCTTAGCGCTCTCATTTAACTCCTCCTTTCATTTGAAAAAAAATGAACGTTACAATGGCAACAAAAATAGAAACACACAGAGACTGGACTAATGGAGAAGCATTAAAATACCTCGCAATCCATCCAGTTATCACCCCAATAAACACACAAATTATTGCAAATATTGTATTGCTCAACTTACCTCCTTATGGTGTACAAAAATAGATTTAATAATCACAGAAGTTCATGCCAATAAGCAGAAAAATATTAAATAACTATACTCTATAGCGAAATAATTCTGTCGACAGTCCTCAGCGTTGACTCCCTGTGCGCAATAATCACTCTCGTGATATTCATATTACTTATCGCTACATTTACAAAGCGTTCACTTTCTGTATCAAGTGAACTGGTTGCTTCATCCATAAATAATATTCCTGGTTTTCGATAAAGAGCTCTGGCTATAAAAATTCGTTGCTTCTGACCTCCTGAAAGCCCTTCACCCAGTTCGCCAATAAGTGTTTCGTAGCCCATGGGCATTTTCATTATCACATCATGAATATAACTGGCTCTGGCACACTCTGTCATCCAGGCTTCATCCATCTCTTCTGCGAACCCACAAATATTTTCTCTGATTGAACCTGAAAATAGCCGGTCATCCTGCATTACACAGGCAATCATCCGGTGATAATTATTTATCCCCAGTTGACGAATATCAGTACCATTTACCAATACTTTTCCGCTATCAGGTTCAAACAATCCACACAAAACTTTCAGCAATGTGGTTTTTCCTGCACCGGATGTACCGGTTATAGCCACACTTTCTCCCGGAGCCACTGACAGGCACAGACTACGGAACACCGGCGCTGACTGACTGTCATAACGGAAGCTTAAATCAGTGGTTTCCAGAGAGACCGGGCTCATATCAGTAATAATATCAAGCTCAGGTTTCTTCGCTTCCTTTTCATGCAGTGCAATATCAGCAATACGCTCGTTATGCAGACTCATTATTCTCAGTTGCAGAATAAAATTGGTCAGGGATGCAACCCGCTCAGAGAATTGCCCACGAAAAGAACCAAACGCTACAAACATCCCTATTGTCATCTGATTGTCTATAACAAGACTGGTCCCTAGCCACAGAATGGCTACCTGATCACTCGCGGCAACAAAAGTGTTTATCCCGCCAAAGAATAAATCCATTTTAGTTAATTTTATACCGGAGTTGATGGCATCAATTTTCAGATTAAGCCAGTGAGTTCCGCGTCGCTCTGCGATTCCCTGAATTTTTACGGTAGCAATACCGTACAGTGTTTCCATAAAATAGGAACTGGCTCTGGCCCCCCTGACAAGGGTTTCTTCCGATACCTGCCGGTAATAACCGTAAGTCACCAGACGTATCAACACGTAGACTGCCGTAAATGCCAGAACAATCCAGGTAATATATCCGCCATATAACAGCATCATCACAAAAACACCTGCCACCATAATACTGTCCATGATGGCCCCTACCACACTAGTAGTGAAGGTCGTTCTAAGGGTATCAAGAGATCCAAAACGAGACTGAATATCACCTAATTTGCGGCGTTCAAAATACCCCAATGGTAATCGAAGCAAATGGTTAAACAGGCCTGCCTGCCATTGCACATTGATAAGCGTGCCCATGACCAGTGAAGACCATGCCCGAATCATACCCGTTGCAGCCCTGAGAAGAATGAAGAACATCAGGCCAGCGGAAATGAGTGTCAGCAGCCCTCTGTCTCCAGCCGGGATGGCATGATCCATAACAAGTTGCGTACCTACTGGCATCACAAGGTTAATAGCTTCAATAACTACTGACAGGAAGAAAATTTTTGTCAGCGTACTTTTAATGCCATAAATACTGTTAATCAGTGAACGGAAACTGAGACGATTCTGAACGGTTTCTGCCGAAAACTCGCTGCCAGGCCAGACTTCAAGTGCTACGCCGGTAAAATACCGGGTCATTTCCTCCCCTCCAACGGTTCTTCTTCCTCTGGCCGGGTCATGGAGAACAAAGCGATTATGCTTTACGCCGATCAGTACAACAAAATGGTTGAAATCCCAGTGGAGAATACAGGGCACTTTAAGTATGGCGAGTTCATCCAGCTCCAGAGAGAGTGCTCGTGTTACCATCCCTAGTTGTTCCGCAATAGCGTTAACCCCCGCCAGGTTGGCTCCCCGAGCCGAAAGATTAAACTGTCGGCGAAGTGAGATCAGGTCTATATTCTTTCCGAAATGTCCGCATATCATCGCCAGACAGGCCAGACCACATTCGGATGTTTCCGTCTGATGAATAACCGGAACCCGACGACGCCAATGCATGTCAAGCTGGTTTATTATTCGCCTGAAATTATTGTTACTCATTTACGGGTCCTGTTGCACTGTGTTTCATGTCATAGAAGGGAGAAAGCATCCACTGGTAAATTCGCCTTTTTTCCAGAAATAAAGTACTTTCTGCTTTCATTCCATTCTCTAGAGAAAGGGTTTTTCCATCATAGGTGATTGACTGTTTTTCTGGCTTCACAATAACCTTATACCAGGGAACAGAGGTACCCAGTGCATTCTGAGGAGCCCCTTTATAGGTCAGCATTTCCTGAGTTGAGGCAGGCGCTCTGGATATAGTGGTCACCGTGGCAGAGAACTGACCAAATTTTTCTGCAGGAAAAGCTTCATAACGAATGTTCACTTTATCCCCCGTAGAAATATAAGGAACCGCATCATTAGGAACCCAAAGGATTAGATAGTAGTTTTCGACATTTTCAGGGATTATTTGCAGGAGACTATCTCCGGCATTGACCATTTGCCCGATAGTGACACTCAGGGAATCAACTTTTCCATCGGACAATGCCCGGATAATAATTTCACCGCCCACATCAGTATTAACTAGTTCTTTCTGAAGCTCATAGCGTTGCAGTTCCATCTGATATATGCGGTTATCGAAATCCGCAGCCTGGGTCTGAATTTGGCTCTCCAGACTGGTGATCTGCAGAGCATTCTGTTCGTTTTGCCCACTTAGACTGAGTAAGTTGTTTTGCTACTGATAATATAATGCCACCTGATCAGTCAACTGATCTTTATTAATCAGTCCTTTTGACTGATAGCTTCTGTAGTTCTCCATATTGTTCTTCATTATCTTTATCCCTTCTTCTGCGCGCCGGATAATATCCGATGAACGACGAAAGGCCTCACTGTACTGTAGACGTTGTTTTTCCAGTGCGTATAGTGTAATTTTTTTACTTTCTTCAAGCCGGGAAATGATGTTATCCACGCGAACCAGTTGGTTCTCAATATCTCTGCGCTGATTATCGCTCACCACGCCGCTCCGAGTACTTTTGCTGACATCAATCAGGTAAATCGGGTCACGTCTTTTAAGCGACTGTCCTTCATGAACAAACTGCCTGACTACAACGCCTTGTACACCTGAGTAGAGATTTACGGCTCGCGGCCAGGTTGAAACCTCACCACTGACATTGACACGACGATTATAAGTGCCTGCGATAATAAATGTTAGAAATGCCGTGATAAAAAGAATACTCCCCAGCATGATTACCCACAGAGGTATTCCACGAAGTAAAATCGCCCGTCCACGCCATTTCATTTTCCTGTTTTCTAGCGCTTTCTTACGAAACAAAATACATGTCCTTATTGATCCGTGTTCTGCTATACCTTTACGATTTGCATGAACAGGCATAAAAATAGAGATGCGGTAATCCATCGAATCCTTCAATGCAATTCAGATTGCACCCATTCCAAATATTTAACGTTTTTCCTGTAGCTCACGAATACCACGTAATTTATTCGGTCGCATTGGCGTGCGTGTCATGATTTTCTTTCTTCTGTTCAGCCACCGAACTTCTCCTTCTCCCCATGGACGAAGCTCTGTAAAACATTCAATAGCCTTTCGCCCAAATCCTGGCTTACAACAAAAATCTAGGATCCAAATCCTTCCATCTTCATTCCATTCAGAAGGATGTAGCCTGAACGCCGAATCGTTAAGAAGGCGTGCTTCCGTGTCTGTCTCAAGATAAGCCCAGGTAATATACGCCAGAGGAAAACCTCTTGAATCAAACAAGAACTTTATCTGATGATGCTGTATCGCATATTCAGTCCAGAGTTGTATAGTTAACACAGGATACAGACTATAATTGCGGTTGTGGAGCATACAAGTGACAGCAAAACCCATCTGCTCATAGACGCTATATTCCTCTTTGCCTGTAAGGATCTCTCGTATATGCGACATCATTGTCATTATCCTTCTATGTTACTCTGCAATTCTTACCGGATTTAAATGGCCGAGTGCTTCTCTGGAAAACGCCTTCATCTGGATTTCCATATCAGAAAATGCTTCCTGCAAAAATTGGGGATCATCTCCATATTTATCCAGCAGGCAGGCAATTTTCTCAGACATGTAGGTTTTACCCAGGTTTTTTCTGGGCTGTAGTCGCTTCCTTGCATGGTTTTCCATTTTTTTATACAGGGACGAAACATTAATTGGTTGTCTGATACCCACCTGCGTCAGCCAGTGGATTGCCCGGGTAAAGCAGTGTTGCGCTTCTGTGAAATGTACATCATGCTTAGCGCCATTATCCACCCGGTGCATTAGGTTCTGGCTCTCTCGAATGAGTTCCACTACCAGCCTTTGCAGTGGTGAATCATCTTTACTTACAGCATCTGGACGGTATAACCGCTCGCCGTGCTTATTGACCAATACAACGAAGCTGTTGACCAGTTGTTTCAGCGTCTCCGGGAGTCCTTCCTTTGGCATAAATTCTATGGGGATACCCAACTGTTCAAGGTAACAGTAATAACATGCTTCATGGAATACTTTCTGAAAAGTCTCCTCAACCTTTTGTCGGGCCACCAGCGTGAAATCAGGTTCAAAGAGGTATTTTCCGAGATACAGACAGAGATCGGACAGTCCATGCATAAGCACCATCGGTTCTTTTAACAGTTCGGTAAGTCTGAGTTGATGTCCGAAATTATCGGGATAATCTCCAGGGAACAGACAACTGAGCCCATTGAAATCCATTAATCTGCCATCCATCGCTATATTAGAAGGAGAAGTCGTCAACCTCAGAAAACGTGTACGACAAAATGCCATCTGCCATGCTTCACGGCGGGCCAGTTCACATAAACCCTCAATACAATAAAGTCGGGGATTTCGTCGGGCTTCTTCACTGACCCCTTCTGCTGATACAGGTAAATTTCTGGAAAGCATATTTATCACAGATCTGACACGGCAGGCATCATGAATCAAGCGATTGGCATATTCCTGCTGTGGTCGGAAATAGGGCGCGCGTTCGAAATGCGCCGGGCGAATCACGGGGTCGCGTACTAACAGCGCTCGTCGGCATTTCCCTTGGGAGCGGTCAAATGCTTTGTCGGTATACACATTCGTAAGCAAAACTGCTCGGGCACGCACAGCACTATAGGGTAATATTTGTGCCAGCACCTCCCCCCATAAAGCCTCATAGATTGCATGGATGGCACCGAGTGCGCCGTTGGAATGACGTCCGTCAGTTCCTTCACCGACTAAGGGATTGGCTCCTATGCCTTTAACCTGATAATTACCATCAAAACCACAGCGTGCGCCGCCGCCGTTACGCTGAATACCGCTCCCACCATAGCGCTCTGCAAAGAATATTTTGGATTGAGTTGAACTGACCGGATCTATTATATAGCTGCAGGATTTTTGTAAGGCCTTAGTATTAAAGGCACCCTCCGCGCACCAGATCATTGATGAGGTTACCCGCCGGGCAGTGAAGGGCACCAGATTTTCTTTGAGTTCAGCAAGTGAATATTGTTGGTTCATCAGAATATATTCTCCATTGCAATGGCCATAAAGAGTCGTTGACTCCAAACAGGCTTCATCCCTTTTCTTACATACTCAAATCAGTATTGTAACCCTTTTAGTAAAAACAAGGACACCATACCGAATAAGACCGTGTAAGATTTATCTTTGAGTTAAAAAATATCAGGATATTAGCAAGGAATATTCGAGTAATATTGCCGTAATTATTAAGGAAATTTGCATCTGCTGTTCCCTGATAGTAACGATACTGTTATCATTATGTTTATTAAAAATAAGCAACATACTTCTCTCCTTTGAATGCTTATGTAAAAGATAATGATTAGTATTTACTTTGAATTACAAAGCTGACATAGTGTCCACATTAAGTCAAATATTTTTCGGCAGGCTATTCTCTTCATTGTTCAGGAATAGGTGTGTCGCCCTCGATAAACCCTCAGGGTTAAGCAACCCATTCCTGATATGAGAGATCTAATTAGTTGCCAATGATGGCGGCTTTCAAAGGAGATCTCATTATGCATTTTGAAAAAGCTAAAAATCGGAGTAAAAATACTTCCATCCCTAAAAGATTGTGTAACTCCCCATTAACAAACACAAATAAAGCTGTTAAGGGATATCGGTTTTATTCTCATTTTAGATCATTTTATCCTTTATCTCATGATGCTGTGCTTCAATTTGTTGATGATAGTATTCACGCTGCTGCCACAGAAGATAAAAATGTACCATCGCATGAAAACAGTGAATATGTTTACGGCTGTGGTTGTGAGTACTGTTTTGGCTGTGGGCATGATCTCTGATTCAGATTGTTATATTTTAGGCAATGTGAAAATGGGTATTTTACTAAATCTCGAAAATAACGGGATAACATTCACATAATATGATCTGTTAAAAATGGAGAAACAATGAGAAAATTAACTGAAAGTGAATTAGAAGATGTATCAGGTGCTTTTTATGAAAGCGTGGATCACAATTGTTTCTTTGCTGCCGCAGGGGCTATGGCTTCAGCCTTTCTTGGTCCCGGAGCTGCGTTTATTGGTGCACTTGGAGCAATTGGGGCCTGCACATCCCCTTCAGCCGCATCTGGTAGTGGATCATAACAGAATTTGGGGGATATATGCTGGATAGATTAATTGACTTTGAGATAAGCTTTCTGTTTTTCTCAAATGAAAAAATTAACATTCTAATAGCAGCTATAGTAACCGTTTTTTTAATGTTCTCGTTATATCATTTGCCAGAGAAAGAGTGGTTGGTATTCATTGTTGGGGCATTGATTATATGGGAGAGAGTTCTTCTTTTAAAGATAAAAAAAATGCAGTCTCTTATGAAAGACAATAATTAATTATTCTCAAAGTGTTCCTGATGTTATTAGTCGGTGGATGAATTCACCAAGACTATGACTGGAATGTTATTAAGTTTAGTCAGATATATTTTATTTAAAAAGAGGAGGTTATGCCCGCATGTGACTTGTGCGGGCTATTTTGCATAATCAGCAGGAGGATAGGTCAGATTGTAGTCAGTTGAACATGTTTCTTTCGATAAAGATCCTAATAAACTTGTCGTGCATCCCAGCAGACTTTAAGCATTTATCTATAAGGCATACCACTTATGAAGAATATTGCCCCAGGAGGTCTGGATGATATCTGTGCGAAATCAAGAATAAGCGCACTGTTGTCTATATGTCCACCCATAGATGTCATCCACTTCTGGCATGAAGTGGAATGCGCTGCATTTCCCCTGATGACAAGAAGCAGTAATACAGATAACAGGGAGGTGACATTTTTGTGGCGATCAGAAAAGGTGCTACAAGGCGTATATCTTCGCCTGAACCGTGTCACAGATAAAAAAGATGTTCAAAAAGGACTTATGACTCATATCCCTTCAACGGATATCTGGACACTGACTCTGGAGTTACCAGCCGCATATCGAGGTTCATACTCCTTCATTGAAATCCCGCCAGAAATGACTTCAGAAGAAATTTCTCAGCTTGGAGGTCGCTTCTCACCGTTACCCGGCCAGCCTGATCCGTTTAACAAAACATCAGAAATAAACACACGAGGGTTCGGTGAATCGGTCCTTTCTCTTGATCTGGCTCCTGAACAAACGGAATGGGATGATACCACCCACATATGCTCCGGCGTTCTCTCAACGTCATATTCCTTTGTTGCAGGACACCAGCGTCAGATTCGTTTCTATCTTCCGGAGAACCTAACCTCAGAGCCACTTGGATTACTTGTATTACCAGATGCAGAAACATGGTTTGACCGTATAGGTATTACTCGGGCAATAGACATTGCTGTTACCACTGGACGTATCGCGCCGATGGCAATTCTTGGCATAGACAATATTGATGAGTCGGATCGTGCGAATATCCTGGGGGGGAACAAATCACTCATTATCGATATCGCAGAAAATCTAATACCCCAGTTATACGTGGATCATCCTGATATCGTATGGGCAGGTCGTTCGAGTACCATACTGGCCGGGCAAAGCCTCGGTGGAGTTACTGCGCTAATGGCAGCCTTATATGCATCGGGCATATTTGGCATGGTAATTAGCCATTCTCCTTCAATGTGGTGGAATCCCGACAAAAATACCCCGGTTCTCTTTACAGAAAATGATACCTCTTGGGTAAGTAAGCAGGTACTTAATGCGCTTCCGAATGACGTTGATATCCGATTAGGGATCGGTTCTTTAGAAGGTGCTACCGTTCCGCATGTTCAGCATTTACATCAATCGTTGCTCGCTGCTGGTTGGAAAAGTGAGCTTTCTGTCTACACCGGCGGTCACGATTATGCCTGGTGGCGTGGGGCAATTATCGACGAATTAACAAATGTGTAATCGTGAGTTGATGCCAGAGATTAACGACTCGACAGCAATGATCTCACCATACTGGAAACCTTTTCTGCATCAATATCACGGTAATGTCCTTCACTCATATGATGAAGGACATATCATTGCCAATGACAGATTGGGTAAATAATGCCAGCAATGATGGACAATTGATGAAATTACTGCCAGTTGGTTTTCAGCTTGGCTATCAGCAGGCTAGCGATCTCAGCAGGGCTGGGCTGATCAGCCATTTCAGCAGCAACCTGTGCTGAACATAAGCGTAGTGAATCATCACAAAGGAAAGTATTGACCAAATCGCTGGTCAGGCCTTTCTCGCCAGGAATGATCCCACATCCCCGCATCACAACTGCTTTTGCATTAACAGGGCGATCGGCACCTTCACCAAATACAATCTGAGGTATCCCGCTATACAGAGCTGTCAGGGTATTACCCGCTCCGCCGTGATGAATAAACCCGTCAGCGCCGTTGAGAAATACCCCCATAGGGATCCACTCAACCAGACGCACATTTGATGGCAGTTTTCGCAGTCCGGCACGTGCATTCATCGCCAGTTGTAGAATAATGTCAGCATCCACCTCATTTGCAGAATCCATCACCCACGATATCAAATCCAGCCCGTCTACCATTGGTTTGACTGTACCAAGGCTGATTAACAAACGTTTTCTTCCCGGTAATCTGTCCCACCACGCCTTCCGCACAGCACCTCCGTTGTAGGGGACATACCTCATCGAAATAACAGGCTCACCCTCATTTTTAAGAATGCTCATACTCGGTGGCGTGACATCGATCCATGCACGATCACGCGCAGGGCTATTAACACCATGTCGCCTGTAAGTATCGGCCAGAGAACCGGTTACCATCTGAATATGGGCAGAAGTATGGGCGAATCCAACCGTCTGCATGACCGAAGGGATCCCATATTTAGCAGCAATCAGCGGTCCGGCTACACCAAGTGGAGGGTAGACGATTAAATCCGGGTACCATTGTCCTGCAAAATCAACGAGACGGTCCGCCATCTCATTACTGAAAAAAGAGAAACGCCCCACGATTTTACTTTTCTTTCTCAACTCTTCCTGATGATGATAGCCCGCTTCTGAATCCAGTCCTGGAGCCGCATCAAAAACAACCAGACCAGCTTCTGCCGCTTTATTCGTGAATTTACCTGCACTGGCTATTACTACTTCATGGCCGCTCACACGAAAAGCCTGAGCCAGAGAAATTAATGGGTATAACAGACCATACAAAGGCGGTCCAACAAAGAGAATACGCACGAGAAAATCCTTATCCGTTTTACGAACTTAATCCAGTCACTGGAAATGCACATAACTCTGGAACCAACCTGACGGAACCGTTTCGGGATGGTAAGACTTCAATCAAAGCTAAAAGGCCACCGAAGATCCTGTTGAATTCCAGAGAAAATGCAACTCTTTGATTCACCAGGATAAGATGCTCCTGCAAAGCCTTGCTGTCAATATCCTTAGTCTCAGTAAGTCAATATCAATAAGCTATGCTGTATTAGCCCCTGTATTTCGCGGGACCTTTTATCACATAACTCATTGCCGGTACGACGCCGCAAAGACCGGGCTGCTGTATCAATATCTGTTTCCGCTTATATAGCCACGGTAATTGCGGCAAATAACAGAATAACGAGAAGTGAGTAAATAATATTTCACGGGTGTACAACAGAACAGGGTTTTTTATAATAATCAGTTACTAATGAACAGCATTCGGCTATCTTTCATATAATAGCATATTTATTATGGTTGCTTCTTCCCATTCCTCGTACGGCCATAAACCATGTTAATGGCCATCGCATAATTACTAAAAAAGCGCTAAGCATTAGTGTCCGAATCCAGGGATGAAAGCTGCGTCGGGCAAGGGGACTTGCGGTAGTCAGTCCCTTATCAAACTGAAATGACCCCACATCACACCACGCATTTCGCCTGTCCGCGCGCTGAAAAAGCGATAGTAGCGCCTCGTCCGCACTAGCGGCGAAAAAGCAAAAAGCCCGCTCAGGTTTCCCTGAGCGGGCTTCTTAAATATGGCTCCTCTGACTGGACTCGAACCAGTGACATACGGATTAACAGTCCGCCGTTCTACCGACTGAAC
>Ga0157364_1006640_pt1 | contig 11910 bp, 6 predicted proteins | sample AttsexASBM2_FD_111476 | JGI IMG/M metagenome (GOLD analysis project Ga0157364, IMG submission 111476) | Fungus gardens microbial communities from leaf cutter ant in Ribeirão Preto, State of São Paulo, Brazil - Atta sexdens ASBM2 | ecosystem: Host-associated > Fungi > Mycelium > Unclassified ...
AAAAATTAAAAATTTTTGTCAAAAGTAGTTTTTAAGAATTTTTTAAAATATAGTTTTAATTGTAATTAAAAGACGTTTCTAAAATGGGTTTGCTTTTGAAAATCGGTCAAGTGGTTTGGAGGATATGTGAGTTTTTGTGTGGGAAGGTTTTTTTCTTGGACAATCCTTATATCAATATTATTTTAAAAAATTATTAGTAATATTATTACTTCTAGTAATAGTTCATGAATTGTTTCACTATATGTGCCATTTTTTACTTAAATCTTTTATTTTAAATATCTATTCTTATATAAATAGAAGAATCAACAAGTTTTTAAATGTAAATTTCATTTTTTTACGTTATTTTTTTAGAATCAATCAATGATCTTTTATGAGATGAAAAAATTCATTGCATAATAAACATGACCGCGAATTCGATTCGCGGATAGATGTACGATCGAGTGAAAGGAAGGGCAAGGAAAGAGGCCAGGCTACGACCCGCACGGAAATAGACGCGAGTCGCCGGAAACGCGATTTCCCAACGAACACACGATACAAAAATAGCGAAGTTATTCCTCGGCCGACTATTATTTACATAACCACCCGATGCGCAAGCATCTTTTTTCCGATCTGAAGATTCTTCTGGAAGAGAAAAAAGAAAGAGAAGATCTCTTTGTTTCTTACATTAAAAAAAGAAAAAAAAAAAGAAAAAGAACAAGAGGAACGTGTGCAACGTTCCACTTCGGGGTCCGTGAACTGTATATTCATTTTTTCCTCGCGTGGAAGACAGGTGGATGCAGTAACGGAGTGGCCAACCGCTTAAAAACAACAGATCTACTCTTTTTTTAACCACAAGCTCTTATGTTTTTTTTTTTCGTGAGATTGAAAATAGAAGAAATACATATCATGCCATAAAGAGAGGAATAAAAAAGAGAATGATCGTTTTTGTTTCAAAGAGGATGCGAAGCAATGATAAACTGATAATAAAAACGGATGAATTGTGTCATAAAGAATTTTCATTTATTATTTCAATTTATTATTTCAAGATATAGATTGTTGTGCATGTGAATTGATATATTCTTAAAAATAAAAATAGGAAAAACAAATGTTAACAATTTTTCCAATTATTGTTTGCAATTCCTTGCACATGCATCGAAAATGCATAAAAAAAGGAACGTGATAAAAGGTATATATGTAACATTTTTCAAATCTTTTCAAGTTGTAATATATAAAATTATGTAATAAATCTAAAGTTTCAAGATTCCGCGCTTCAACAGGTGCAAATGCGCCGCTGAGTGTATGGCAAGAATGCCTAACCACCAATGTAAAACTCGACAGGGCGGTTAGTCACAACCCTCTCATCGGGTTCTTAAAGGCTCGTTGAGAGCGATGAAACATGTAGCGGCGTACTAATGAAGCAGTTCCTCGCGAGCGACACCGTCGTTTATTCGCTCGCGTAGCCACGTGCATGATGTTATGCACAGAAGAGATGCATCCGCTTTGCTAAACTCAGTTCGGTTTTACAGGAATAAGTAATGACATGAAAATTTATGTTATTTTTAACATAAATAAGCGAAGAAAGTCATATTCAGTTAAAGCGGATCTTAATATTTTTGAGTGAATCTTACAATTTTCAGTTTAAGTAAAAATTATCTCACTGATTATTTATCAATCTTGAAACAGTTTTAAAGTGAAGCTGTACTAAGAAAAATGTCTGGTTGAAAATGGACAAATCAGGGATTCTGATTATATCAATCAGAATTCCGGTTACCTCAACTAGAATTTTAATAAATTTAATCAGAAAATTTTTTAGTATTTAACAAAAAGATTTCTGATTAAATCTATTAAAATTCTAATTGAGATAACCGGAATTCTGATTGATCATTGATATAATCAGAATCTAATCAGAATATAATCATCTTCTGCTTTACCCATTTTCAATCAAATCATTTTTTCAGTATGGAGTAATATTACAAATTAAATTAACAAGCAATTTAATAATATTGCTAATAAGTTCAAAACGAATATGACTTTCTTCGCTTATTTGTATTGGATATTTCACCATGAATTTTCATTTACTATTGTTTATGTAACTTTTGTTCCTTATTATCTTTCTCCTCTATATCCTCTATAGGATAATTTGTACTTGAAGAATCTTTTCATTCACGTATGTTCAACGTATTATCATCGTAATACTGCATCACAAGTCTATTGTGTTCTGTCAAAGACAAAAAAAATGGGAACTCGATAAAATATCCAACGAGAGACGTCTCGAGATGTGTGCTCACAATGGAAAAGTTATCAATGGCATACCGCAATGTGCATTAACAGCAGCGCGCCTCGTGCACGTGCGACGACGGCTGTCCGGTCGGCCGTCGGCTTACGTTATATCGTTTCTATTTTCTGCACTGGTACTTCATAACGGTGTGTGGCGAATCTAAGTTTAAATCCCACGCTGAGGGCCGCGTAAAATCATGGACAATGGTGCATCGAACTGATGTCCACTGTCGCGGTTGCAATTGTGCGATAAACTAGCAGAGTTGCGAGGGAACGATTGTGTTATGTGAAGAAGCCTGAAGACAACAGACCAAGAATATTCTTAGTCATATCTAAATCTCAATTTGTTTACTCTGAAATATATCAATTTAAAAATTCCAAAATTCTTGCAATTAAATCCAACTAAATATTTTGCAATTAATAATTTTAAAATTTCGTGTATATTAAATAATATTTAGATGTTACATATACAGATGCGTATATAAAATTTAATAAATATGCTCATATTTGTAAAATATGTACAATTTAACTTTTTTTTTTATTTAATAATAACATGAATAACTAGAAATTATAAACTAGAATAAATTAGAAAACAACATTAGGACAATATTTTCAAGAGTATATTTGCTAACGTTTGTACGATAATTTATGTAGTCGTTGATTCATGTAGTCTTCTGACAGCCGTTCGAGGACATAATCGCATAAAACATATGATTCATATATCACGGGAAAGATTTGTATCTCGACTTTTTAAATAGGTCAATGTACGATGGGTTGATCATAATTTTGAACGAACAGAATATTCCAACCTTCTACTTTCTAAATCTCTTGGTTGAATTTCGTAGAATCAAGCTAAAATTGTGATTAAAAAAAAGTTTAGAATAAGAAGAAAAATATCGCAGATGTAGAAAATATGCAATTTTTCCTCTTTCAGTGCCCGTGAGATTAGTCTGGGCCACCGAAGGCGATGATGTGGAACTGCCATGCGACATCACACCACCGATGCCGGAGGATTCGGTTAACATGGTTCTCTGGTTCAAGGACAATGCTGGAATACCACTCTACAGGCAAGTTTTGCATTTTAAAAATAATCCTACCCCGATCCGACTATTTTTACGTGGCGCTAAAGCCACGAAGCTAGGACATCAACCTATCTGAGTTTAACTCTGCGAAAGATGTCGCCATTAATTTTACGAATCATAACCAAGCTACGAATCACACCACAAAAATTAGAAGAAAGAGATGTAGAGATCTGTGGAAAGCCTATGTTCACAAATTTATATGCGGATCAGAATACATTTCTTAAAAACGTTCTTAAAACATTTTTTTTTTCTGAGTGCGGTCTAAAAGCTTAAAAATATTCTTGCTGTCAATTTCCTGTTTTCTAAGAACCCACGAGAACGGATTCACGTGGCTGACTTTCTGCCGAATGCCGGCTAGCTCCGCGTTATTGGGGGATGGGATGCCATTGTTCTGAAGCCGCATCTCGAAATATCCCGGCACTAGGCTAGGCCCGAGCATGAACTCTCATTATGGACACCTCCGACGTGCTCTGCTCACGACATATATAAATATCATGGTTCATTAACTGTCTATGCAACTAAGCGCAGCCTACATTTCAATGCTGAAAATTGTTTTTAGATATATATATATAAAATTAGATGAAAATTTTATTAAAAACGACTAATTATTAGTCTTAATTATGACATATTTAAAATAATTACAATTATCAAATTTAAAACTCTTATATCTTGTAAATATTAATATAAAATTTTTGTAAGACATTAATATGTTTTATATATAATTATGATATTTGGATCGATAAGAATAAATTTAATTAAATTAGAGGAGTTCTATATTCGGTCAAAATGAATCTCGTCCTTGTGTGAAATATTTCCATATGAATATGTATCTAATTCTATAAACCGGTATGCCGGTCTTTTTTTGGTCTTATATCATTGTTAATTGATGAGCAATTTAATAATTTTTGATGCTAAATAATGCTTTATAATTTATAACAATATTAATAATGTAAACAATATTAATAATGTAAACAATTATATTAATAATGTAAAGTTAATGAGAATCGTAAATTTATATAAAATATTGTTTAATATATATGATGTGTACACACAAATATATGTTAATATATTTGTTCAATATTAATTTTTAACACAATACATTAAAAATAAAATAAATAAATTTTAATTTCTAAATCGAGATATACGATTTTTAAGAAATGTTTCGAAAATCATTATTTGCCATCGTGGCATATCTACTTTATTCAAAGATTCATCGCGTGCACGATTATAGAAATGGATGCATTACGTATTGGTGCGTACATGAGGAAATTCAAGTTAAGCTAGATCAGGACTGTATAAATAATTCGACCGAATTTCCACGATCGGAAGTGTGGGATGATGGAATTTCATAACACGACCCAGAGATTCAGGAATAGCAGTCGATCGAAGACCCTTTTCAACTGACACAGGCATTAAACAGAGCGCGAGGCGTCGCTTATTTACGAAAACGGTCTCTGGAATCATAAAGTAAAACATTTCCTCATTAACTATCATCGTTCGTCTATGAAAAATAAATGGAACCATATGTAAAAGTCGCGTATGTTTGAAAGAATTATTATCTATGAATTTTTATTACTTCATTATGGTTTATGTTTTAAATTTTCGTATTGCGTTTGGTAAAAAATTAAAGTGTAATATAAAACATTATGTAAATACACCAGTTACTTTAATCTTATTTTATATATATCATTTTTTAAATAATATATATAATTTTTTAAATATATTTTTTCCATTTTGCGAAAGAAAATAAAGAAAAGATGTTACGAAGTAATTATAAAAAATTGTCATTATAAAATAAAAAATAAATTATGAAAAATTGAGCAACATTAATATCGTTTTTATTAAATGTAAATATATCTCACTTTCTCGATGAAAGTTTATAAATTTCGTAGAAATTCTCGAGAAAATACGGATAGTTAAAAGTGAAATACGAAAGTGCATTGTATAATGTGAATGATGAAGGAAACTGTCAGCGAATGGTTAATAGAAACATAATGGTTATAAGGCTCTCACAAGAGAGCAGTCCCGGTTAATATCAAAGGACCTTCATAGAAGAAATTCACCAAGCAAAAGGGAAATCGTAGAGCATCAAAGGAAAGCAAGCGAATTGCGAGGATGGAACGTAAAGCAGTCTCTAGTTATTTGTGCCTTCTGCTGGTGAAGCGTTTCTCACAGATTCTCGCGGATTCGCGTTTCCGATAGTCACTGAAATGGTCGCGAAAATAGCAGAAAGAAAAGAAAAAAAAAACGAATCGTACCAAGTCGAAAGGAATTTGCGTTGCGGTGCTTCGAATCCGACAATGAAATGTTTTATCGTAAATATATTCATACCTTTTATTTCAATTACGAAAACAAACCAAATTGAATTCAGCAAAGCTAGAATTTGCGCGAGTTTAATATCTGCAATTAAGATTTGATGATTTGTTGCAACGAAGATATTATGTTTGTAAGCAATTATCAGTATACTAATTCAGTTCTTTGATACAATGAAAATTGCTAATGTAACAAGTTTTTTCCATTATAACAGCAAAAATACGCATCTTTAGATATCATGTTTTGTTAAAAATTTTGATCTATATATTGGACTGATTTTCTATAATCGCTAATTTTATTCAGCTGTACAACTTTGCTAATTTAATAAAAAAATAAAAATAAAAATAAAAAAATGGCTGTGTTATGGCTATAGATTTATTGAAGTTTAGATCAGTGAAGTTTTTAGTTGTTTTAACAAATCTCTCTTTCTGTGTATATAAAATGAGAAATTTTTTATTATTGAAGTTATTTATCGCATAAACGTGGATTAATTTATTTTTTTCAATAGTTTCATGATAATGATTCGAATTACGACTTGACTGATTGAACGAGCGTGATTTAAGAATCAGTCGATCAGTTGGTTTTGGTGTTTTACATCTCAGAATTCTTCGTAACGGAGGACATTTCGAGCATTCGAAGAACCATCATATTCTCGTTTCGATGGATAGAAGATGGATAGAAGATAGCTGTGCTCAATTTCACGACACATAATCTAGGTTACACAAGATGGAACTTTCCGTCCTGCGTCGCTTCCGACTTTGACGACGTATTTGGCGAAAATCGTCGTCAATCGCATATCAACGACGAATTGCGCGGACGTATGGTAAACAGTTTCAGCTGATATCTCTTTTTCCGTTTTCAGCTGTCCGTTTTTCCACCGCCTGACTGGAACGATTTCCTGTCGTTATTGCGCAATAGTCAGCTCTCTAAAGCTAAGAGGATCTAAATACGTGAGTGGCGAGTCTGCCAACTGTCCTTTTTTTTGGCCGCGAATAGACGACGCGAATTTAGCCACTAAGAGCCAATTGGCGAAAGCGCGATGTTTACCGAGTTTCCGCACCGGAAATGCTTAAAATCGCGATAGAGAAGCTTAGCCTAGAAAATTCCTCTTGAATGAATTGATGGCGCCTCGACTTGAAAGAGACATTCCTTAAATAACGATGCTCAAGCAAATATTTTTATCTTAAAAAAATAAAAATAAATCTCCTGATTTTAAGAGAAACATTTCAAAGAGGAAATACTTAATAGCATATTTCTTTTCGCATTCTTTAAATTTTTAGATTATTTTAAAAATAATAATATTGGACACACAATATGTACAATAAGTTTTCGATGCTTTAGAGAAGATAGCATTTTCCTGATCTTCGATGTAATGTTATTCCGTCCGCATGCTTGGTCGCCAGAATCTCGTTTGTAATAACAGGATATAGCGCGTTGAGACTTGGAGAGGCTGTGAGATGCGATCTCTATTTCGTATATTCCTTTATATGACAATGCTCAATATTTTTATTCCGTGAAATCGTTCGCGTTTTGTTTACTAAAGCGAGTTGTTTATTCACGTATTCGTTCGTGCTCATTTGCTTGAATGCTCTAATTTGAAAAAAAAAAATAAATTACTTGTTTAAACAATAATTCGAACTAATCAAAATATAATCTAGTTAATCATTATTTTTATAATATTACATTATAATTTAATACATTCAAAAAATTAAAAATCTTAATATATATTCTTTGAATATTCTTTGAATATACTAATTATAAGTAAACATTTAATTACAGTTAATAAATGTTTACATTTAATAAATATTTACTTAGGACTATTCAAATAAATATTTATTAAAACTTAATATTTCATTTTCAATGTAATATAATAATATAATATAATATGATATAAAATATTTTATACTATATTATACACTATAGTTTAATATAGTTTAAACGTTCCTCTCTGCAGTTTGGACGCGAGAAACGGCAGCTTGATTAGCGCTATCCACTGGGCAGTTAGTGACGACCTCGGAAGACGAACATATTTCCAGGTTGGCGATGGTCATCGAGCGAAATTAAAAGTCACCAAAGTGACGTTGAAAGACCAGGGAGTCTTCAGGTGTAGAGTGGACTTCGTGGACTCTCCGACGCGAAACTTTCGCGTGAACTTGACTCTAGTTGGTAACTATCGCGTTTCAAAAGTTACAAGAGAGCGATGAAACATTTGTTACATCATCGCGTTTGACTCTTTTAGAACAGCCAAGTAAGCCTGTGATATATGATGCCCAAGGACGAGAGGTGACGGGGGTGGGCGGCCCCTTTCTCGAGGGTTACAATCTTGCTTTGATATGTCAAGTAGCTGGAGGTAAAGTCTCATCTTCTTAAGTTTTATAACGCATACTTGTGCATCAATATTTTCTGTCATTATTCAATGCATGTAAAAGTTCTTTCATTATTATTAAATTGGCCGCGTTTAACAGAAAAAGCTTGCAAGTGTTGTAAAATTTTTTGAAGATGTTCTGTCTATACTTAACGAAAAGTATCAGTCAAAAAATCAGTTAACTTCTCTCTCTATATATACGGGATTGTAAACACATCCTAAGCTAATAAAAAGTTGCGGAATGAAAAATTTTCAAAGTTTCCGTTGGAAATTTTTTCTTAAAATATTTGTACTTTTAAATATATAACTTCAAGTTTTTGATTCCTCGCTAGATCTAAATGTGTAAACCAACCATGAATAACTGCATTCAGGAGAATATTTATTTTGCGACGCGCTTATTGATTTTGTAAAGCGCTTATTAAACGTTGACTTTTGCTGAATGTGGCCATTATATCAGCTTGCAAGTAATATTCGTACAAATCGTATTAAGAGAGTCGATTGATAAAAAAACCATGTGTATGATTGATTCACAGGTAAACCTAAGCCCTCAGTGACTTGGTGGAAGGACGGTGAGCTCCTGGATGGCGTAGTCGATACTTCACCTATCGGCTCGTCGAGCAGATTTACAGAGAATCACTTGTTCATCGACACAGTCACTAGATCACTGTGGGGAGCGAAACTCGAATGCAGGGCTCAATCCGGTCCAATGGAGAAACCTATCGTTCGTGAAGTGCCTCTTGACATATATCGTAAGTATCGCATCTTATTCAAAGCGAAATTTAGATAATTTTGGACGGTTAGATAATTTTGAAGAAATTAAAATTAATCTCAAAAAAATTTTGAAAGACAACACGTGATTATATTTTCAAGCTGATTTCTAATTATGATTCTGATTATACAAGCTCGTAAATCTTTTGATGATCATGTCCTATCGAAGATTTCGAGTCTTCCGACGTTTTTTTCAAATTTTTTTCAAACTTTTTTCATGTTCAAGTGATGAAATGCAAAGGATGACATTACTAAGAAATGGATCATAAATGCCGCGTTAACGTGACATCTGCTTAAAATAAAATTGAAGAAATACACACATACACACGAACACACACTTCAAGGCCGTTCACTAAATCCTAAGCACGTGCTAAAAGGCAGTTTCAAGCGGCGCGTGTTAAAGGGCACTCTTGGCACGTTTTATTCGATCGACACATTGCGCTTCCGTTTCTACGCCTTCCTCTCGTATTTATTTTTAGGTCGAGCTAAATAGGAAAATCGTAACACTTTGCATCTATAAGAGGCACAGGGAAAACACTTGTTGCAATCTCCTTGGAAAAGGATGGCGTTCGAATCTAAACATCGTGCTTACATTTGAAGATATTATAAAAAGAGCAAATTATAGTTTAAATAAAGATAAATTATTTCTTGCCATTTTCCATTATTCAATGAAACTTAAATATGAAGAAATTATTTAATATATTACATATTTTTCAACAGACAGATATGATTTTCCATTTAATTACTTCTTTTTTTCTTGGTTTCATCCTTTCAAAATTCTTTTGCACCCCGAAATATTTCATAGCAAAGAAAGAAATTTAAATATAGTTGCGAGCAACTGACCCGCAGCGGAAGCGAAATGAATTCCAACCATTTCGCGTGGATCTCCTTAATTCCTTTGACGGTCGTATTTCGCAGAATTGTCGTCCAAAAGTAAAAATATACAGTTCGGGTCGGCGGGCATCTGGCCCTCCCTTGGACTGTTATTTTCGTGGCGCAATGCCGACGAGGATCTCGGCTCGCTCATAGTTTTTTGCATCCCGCAGGAATCATCCGTCGTGCCTACATCCGCAGATGTAAATTTTTGACGGCGAAGTATGTTACTTGTTAGACTTCCACATGCTGCTTGCCTTCGTGTCTTCTTATATTAGAAATCTAAAATCGATCAAAAAGACCCAACAAAGATACTAGCACGGAACATAGAAATGAGATTTTCAAATAACTTAATTCTTTGGTGTTTCGATATCTCAATTATAACCAGCTTTCTTTTTCTATTGCTTATACTTTTTTTATTAATTAAGATACACTATTAACGTCTGAAATTTTGATTGAAACAAATTTTTTACAATATTTTCATTTTTACGAAAGTTATAAGCAATCAAATTAGGTTAGATATGTCATACCCAAATATTTCATTCCTAATGTAGCAGTGAAGGATTAGTATTTTAGCAAAATAAGTGAAAAGTACCTTATTCGTTCAAAGCGGATCTAGTAATATGCGTAATTTTCACATAAATTTATACAATTTTCCCATTTATGCAAACTGCGCGTCGAGTAGTTGTTAATTTTGAAATACAGTTTCAAATTGAAGTTGGAGTATCTCGTAATATCTCGAATTAAATTGATGTAGCTATAATTTTTTTTTAATACAATCATAATAATGTTAATACTTAATATTTTTATCCGCATAATTTAATATTTTATTATCAACTCTTATATTTCAGTTAAACCAGCAATCGTGAAGATTGTTTTGAGCGAGGAACAGATTTTCGCTGGTCGTCCAATCGCTGCTAGATGCGAGACGTGGGGTAGTTCTCCAGCGGCTAGGATCATTTGGAGACTCGGCGAACACGTAATGAGCGATCCCAATGTATCCACCACACAAAGGAGTAACTCGACAGTAAGCAAGGTAGCTTTGGTCCTCAGCAAGGATGACGATGGCAAGGAACTAGTCTGCCGAGCTGAAAATCCAAGATTTCCCGGAGGAGTGCTTGAAGAAATTAAAATACTTCGCATTTCTTGTGAGTCTTCTTGTGATTTTCACAAACAATGTTTGTGATTTTCGAATTACAATAAATTTTTCTCGATAAATGTACAATATCGAATGTATAAACGTATCCAAGAACTTCTTAAATATATTATTTAAAATTTTAGTAAAATAGCAAATGCCATAAAAAATATTTTTTAAAGAATCTGTCTTTTATATTTAAATTCTCTATTAAATATTCGTTGCAAAATCAAGTACTGTAATAAATAATAAAGCAATCTCTTCAATTACAAAAAAAAAAACAGATGCTCCAGTAGTTATCGCTCGTTTGGCTAATGGTTACGTCTTGGACACTTTGAGGGAGGGCGACGATCTCAAGTTGGTCTGCGACGTTCAGAGCAATCCGCCACCGACACAAGTGACTTGGTACCACGATGTAAGTAGAAAGAGAAGAAGAGAAAAAGAGACTCATAATCCAACATGATTGACCGTTACTCAAATCCTTGTTCTTAGAATCAACGGCTGGAGCACGACGTAAGCGCCGGAATTCTGCTAGCTTCTAACTCGCTGACTCTCCGTGTGCTCGCACTCATACACGTCGGCGAGTATTCCTGCGTAGCCATGAATGCCGTGGGAGAAACTCACAGCCCGCCGCTTTTTATTCACATGAAATGTGAGTAGTCATTATATTTATTAAGATACTGCGCGATACTTACTTTCGTAAAAACGAACTGTTTTTGCGTCTTAGATAGCAATGTCCATTGATAAACTTCCATTGATAAATTAGTTATGTCAAGATTGTCTGATTTGATTTAAATATTCGTAAAGTTTCGTTATAAGTTTGATGAAGAAGTTTGATAAGTTTGAAAAAATTAATTGATTATTTTGATTAGAATATCGCAATGGAAATATTAAACTTTGCTAAAACAATCTTACAAACTAAAAATAATTAACAATTATATATAGTATCATATTAATTAATTTTATATATTTATATTAATACTTGATGTAATTCAATAAAATAATACTTAATATTTTTGTGTGCGATTTGCCTGCTTTTCTTATGTTTTTGCTAACAATGCCAAACATTTGACAGATGCACCGAGATGCAGAAAAGATAACGAGAGAAGAGAGATCGC
>Ga0157364_1006641_pt1 | contig 11910 bp, 2 predicted proteins | sample AttsexASBM2_FD_111476 | JGI IMG/M metagenome (GOLD analysis project Ga0157364, IMG submission 111476) | Fungus gardens microbial communities from leaf cutter ant in Ribeirão Preto, State of São Paulo, Brazil - Atta sexdens ASBM2 | ecosystem: Host-associated > Fungi > Mycelium > Unclassified ...
AAAAAAAAAAAAAAAAAAAAAAAAAAAAAAAAAATATATATATATTTTATATATATATATATATATATATATATATATATATATACAATATTTATTTATTGTTATTAGAAACAAATTTTAATAGATAGCAATATGATTCGTCAAGACATTTCCATGTCTTTTTGGGTAATGCCTTTTGTTTGCTCCCTTTGATATGTAACATTTCAAAGATCATCTTTTTATAATTATAATTTATTATAATTCATTATAATTTATTTCAATATCGAGAATTGCAGTTCTTTCCCAATCAAAAATATGGTTATAATTTAAAATGTGTGTTCAAATATCTAGACAAATCATGATTGATATTGTTTATGGATTTTAAGCTGTCTCTTAGTTTGTCTTACACATGACGCTTCGCAATCATTATTATTAGTTTTATAAACAACATTTTGAACAAAAAATTTATCTAATTTATCTTTGTGTACCTTAATAAAAGAACTTAATTTATTCAAATTTCTATAGTGAATATAGATTTATTAAAAAACGAAGTGACGGAATTAGACACATTAGTATAAATGACACTACATACAATTTTTTATTATTATTTATGGAATTAAAGACCGAATTATCAACATTACGTGAAACATTTGAAATGAGTTTAATATGAATTAAATTTCTGATCCTTCTTTTCATGCAATAAAAAATTAAATTTAATTTTAATGGATAATAATTTTTTTTATTAGTTCAAATATTGACCGTTTTTATGATAAGAAAAATATAAATAAATCAGATTTAGAAAACTACAAATAAGTAAAACGATCTAATATTATTAATCATATACCTATTATTAAGCAAAAGAAAATTGTAAGAATTTTATTTTTATATTTGTAGAATTTGTTTTTAATTGATTTTATATGGAAACAAATTATAAATATTCGAATTGGAAGTTTTTACTTTTTTAATTATCTAAACAGATCATGTTTTTTTATTATAATATTTTTATTATAGTATTTTTTATTATAGTATAATAAAGTGCAATGTTTAGTTTTCAAGAAATTAGGGAGATAACCTGTATCAATATCGGCAATTTCTTCTAAAATTTTTAATTTATGCATTGACATCGGAAAATTTTGTTTATTGTATCAAGATGAAATAAAAATTAGATTTAAAAAATAGAGAATATGGAATATATCTTGTAACGTTTACGTAAACTTCTCATTTTACAATTTTATATCTTTGATTAATTGTAAATTTAATTTTACTCTTCAAGAGTAATATATTATATCGATTCTTGTAATCCGCATTCAATCAATTAATATAGAAATCTAAACTTTTGAAATATAATTATTTAAAAAATCTAAAACTGGATAAAAAATTTCTTTTTAAAAAAAGAATCCTTTAAAAAAAAAATCAAAATCGGTGGAAACGTATATAAATATTATCATTTAAAGTATAATTTCAAGTATATGATCATTTATAATTTATTAGAATAAATTTGATGAGAGAGAAATAATTATTCGACGTACCTGTTGAGAGTTAGCTACAATGTCACATCTGTTTGGACGAACCGGTGATAATTGCTCATATGACGGAGATGTGTTGGAAAACCACATCGCTCCGTGTAGGATTTCCGCGCCACCATCCATCATGAGTTGCAATTCCATTCAACAACTTCTCAGAGCACACGTGATCGACTTAATTATCGTCTACAATCTACGTACTGCGACACCAACGGGTTTGCTTGTAGCGATTTCCGGATAAGAAATATCTATATATTAATTTTTGATCTCAGATCTACCAAGGGTACTGGGTCTTCAATCGTAAGAGACTTAAAGAGACTCCGTCGGCAAGTATCAATTCTCTAGCGCCAAAAGATCCTTCTCTTCAAGAATGAGAAGATGTGGACGACATTTCTTGACTTATGAATTATAACTTTACCATTTTACATGCTATACGTATGTATATGCGAAAATGAATTTGGTGATTGTGTTTCTTGGCGATTCTGTAAAAGGCGACGAGTCCACGCTGCTCTCAAATCACAAATCGATGATCTTCGTCTCCGACTGTCTGTTCTCTAGTCGCAATAAGCACTCATTCCATTTCACCACGTGTGCCTTTCGCGCCTATTGCAGATCGTGCTGTGTGTCCACCCTATGGGTACCCCTTGGTCCAGATCTTCGATGCCCGGAAATACACGGTGCATCACCCGACCGCCGGTGATTATCAGGGCCGAGTACGCGTGCTGAGTATGCCTACTCTTAGAACATCACGAAGAAGCTGTTGTACAGTTTCTTGATGCCGGTAGTCTCACGCTGCCGATGTGTTTCCAAGAGTGCACAGCCTCGCGATTTCAGTGACAAAAAACGCGAAAAGACGACGAACGCGTCCTCGAATACCATTGCCACGCCTTGGCTGCAACGCATTTTGTTTTTAGTTGTGCTGAAGTTTTGCTGCCGTTTCGGCGGAGAACCTTTTCCTGCGAATAACATATGATTAATTTGGAAGTAAAAATAATACTCAGTTAACAAGCTAATTTCAAGTTTGACATTTAAAATGATTTATCAAGATAATAAATCTTGCTACATTCTATTTATCAAAATTTTAATAACGATTATATAATATGTTAATTGTATCACGTCACAAATTAATAAAAAAGATTATAATATATTGTAAGACATAGATTTCTGTTCTAAAATCTAGGAGATTATTTAAAATATAAAATGTTTAATATTTAATATCCTTTACCAAAAAATAATGTACGTTAAAATTTATAACATTAAAACATATAAAAATAAAATAATAACATTGATCATTTTATAAACGAAAAAATTTATATAAAAATTGCGAACGTTTTTAATTTATCATCCTTTAAATCATTTCTTAAAATAATGATGGCGCTTTTTAACATCATAAACAAGTGTTTAACGTATTATACGTAATATAATCTACGTTGATTAGTCATTTGATTGATCGATGTTCATTCTCAATAATCGAATCCTTCTATATTCGGTGATTAATAGCGTGTTCATTAAATGCTCATATAAGATTTAAGTAACAAAAAGACTATAGTTGTTTCTCAGAATAACTTGCCACTGTTTGACATCAATTGAAGCTATGTGTGATTGACGCAAAAGCATAAAACGGTTTCGCGATAATCGATTTTTTTTTTGTATAAATCAGCTTCTTTAATTGTTTCATGCTTCTAGAAGTTAATAGATAATTTACAACGATTTATAATTATCGTTAGATTCCCTCTTACATAATAGAGAAATTTTTATCCATCACATTAATATTCTATAGCTTATATTGTTTCATAATTGCGAAATTTCTCTTAAAGTTTTTTTTAATATAAAACATAATTTTTAATATCATGTTTTTAATATTATGTTATATTTAATATTTTACAAACCTTCTTCTATTCGTTTTAACGATCGATGCCTTTTATCTAGTATCGCCTCCACCTTAGATAAGAATCGTTTAAAAAATATTATAACGAAATACGAAAGAAAAGAATGTCAATTCTGTAATCCAAAAATATTCCCGAGGTAGACGAGTATCCGCGTGACACACCTTAATTATCTTATCAAGATCTTGTGTTTGTAGAAGATCAAATCGAAGCTTTGATGTTTCGAAACTTTTACGCCTCCTTGGATCTAAGCAGTTGTAGTATTGTTATAATTCCCAATATTTTAGTCAGAGACGTTAAAGACAACAGAGTAATCCTTATCCAAAAGAATCTGCTTCTCGTGAAAATGTAAAAAATTCTAACTGGCGGATGTCCCCGAAATTTCTGAATAGGCTCAACGTTACATATGTTTCGATTGCTTTCTAACGACTATGGCTCACACACTGGATAGTGTCTTGGATATCGGAGGCCTCCGCCTGACCGTTATCACCACATTTTCATGATCCTTTGCTCCATGGTGCCGTCTAAAAAAAGAATCCAAGCCAGGAAGAAATGAACGAGGCCTCTTGTGAATGACGTCAATGGAAGTTTGAGTTTCGTTCACTACGTTTCAAAATCTTCTCGGTGGCAAATGGAAATCTGGTTCTTCTAAGAACAATCTGCAAAGCGAAGGCTCTCCTGGTAAGACTAAAGAGACTTAACCCTCTTGACGATATGCCCGCGTCTTTCTCTCTTTTAATATCGTATCCCTGCCGTTACCTCCGCAAAAAGACACTATCAAAGTCTTTCGAAAAGTAGCAGCCAGTAAATGTGGGCCATTCAGTCGTCGAAACTCTCTCAGATGTGGTCAAAATCTTCCTCTTTGTAATCGCTAATGCACGAGAAGCACCTTATAATCCTCTTGCGTTAATAAATATGACGTTGTTTTGAGATTTCTTCACTGCTGATGACTTGTTAATCTCACTTTGGTTTAAATGTTTCCCTCTTCGTTTTTAAACTGCTCAATATGTTTTCCAGTGAACAATCACTAAAAATCCACAGACAGTTAATCCTTCTTGTTGAGCTTTAGGATACAAAGTTCCGGATCTTCTTCGGGAAAAGAAGTCCGGCTAGCAAGACGGTAGTCGATAGATTGCCTAACGGTCCCGACACGAACTCTGGAATGTCCACGAGTGATCCAATCCAACCGTGCTTCAAGGAATTAACAGCTTGGCCAATAGGCTCCACTCTCGAGGGTCGACTCTCAATTGGTACCACTCAGTGTTGATCAACGAGACGCGTTTCCTTTATCCTCTAGCGTTGTCTCGTGCTGATCACGTCGTCTTGCAAATTCGCAATTCGTCACCTGAAGATTCTAATGCCTCAAAAACTCTCTTCTTGTGTTACGAACGAATTAAATTTATTTATATTGCAGTTTTGTACTCGCTGTGATAGTCCAGTAATTTATCTCGAAGATGCGCAGCCTTCAACTTATCTTCTGGTTGCAGACATCGCGAATTCGAGGAGAGCAACTGCGAGAAGCTTATTTGTATTAGTTATCAGTTAAGACGTCACAACAATGATCATCGGAGGAATGTATATTATTATGAATTACGTGTCTCGTTGCTGAAGACACTGAAAATTTCCACGGTCATCTAGAGATATTAGAATCTATTCTAAGACAGAACTATTCAACGACGCGAAAATGAGGCCAGCCGCGGTACTTCGCAAATTGACGTAGTATGCAACTGGCAGCCAACGATTACGACTGCCAGTGTCGACTCGACAGACACGTCGTAAGAGCGACGAGCCTGTTTGCCACGCGGATTAATTAATTTCAAAACGTTATCTCTAATATCGTAGCTTTTCGCACGACACGACGGCCTCGAAAGTTTCTCCTTCTGCACGCTCGTCTGGAAGACGCTTCTCGGGCTCTCTTTTGTTCCGCGCGCAGTTTCTGCTGATCGTCTCTGAACGTCACGATGATGCGGTGCCGATGTGTCTATCAGAGTTGCCACGTGTCGGTTGTTCAAAGAATATTTCCCGAGGATATTACTTCTCGATCAGATCTCCTGCCCGATCGTGCTCTGTTTTGTAGAAAAAATCTAACACTGTTTGTGATTCACGTTTGATCTTTCAATTTACCATGAAATTTTCCTGTTTGTGTGTTTTATTCGGAAAGTTTCTGCATCAACTTGATGAAGATCTGAAACAATAAAAGTGACAGCGATGTTCATGACCTCACTATTGACAGTGAAACAAATAAAATTGTAAAAGTATTTATTTTTATTATTTTTGGCACACAATTCACGTTACATTAAATTAAAATATAACATGTTATATTAAAATACATTTTTGTCAAGATTTAAAGCTTTCTCATATAAAATATATGAAATTTTCATTATAAAATCATCATTTGTTGTTAGCAGCTCTCTTCATCAGCTATTGTATAAACATGATTTGTTTTCTTCGTGTCACAATTGTAGTTCACGACTTTTTCATACATCATGTCTACCTCTCTCACTTCTTCCTTTTCTCTTTTCATGAACAATCGAGCAACTCTCCTCTGGAATGGATCAGCTGTAGTTTCGTTGATCGATGTCAATCCGTAGGGTCATCGCGTACTCGCTACTCGGTTTATAGCGACTCAAGCAATTCCTAGAATTGCGAACGCGCTTGCATATTGTCAAAGAAAAAAAATTCCGACTGTGCAGATCATGTGTCATCTTCTATGGAAAATGATGAGTATCTCCATTAGCGACATTAGTATGTCATGTAATTTTCATATTATTCATGTGATAAACTTCACACTTTAGTGATATCATTTTTTTTATTCCTATAGTTACGTAAAAAATATATTTTTTCAAGATTGATATACATCTAAATATTTTTTATTCAAAATTTTATTTTATTCAAGATTTTATATAGTATACATAAAATCCTTGCTGCCAAAAGTCTATAGGAAAATTTAGTTTTATAAAATATACATTGAGATAAAAATCCCTTCAAAGATATTAGATAGCCTAACAATATTTTTTAATCACTCTCTTGTTGTAGACGTATATATAATATTGCTTTGTACTTTGCATTCGGATTTCTTTCAGATCAACGACCACAACGTTTGCTTCAACTCGTCTGAGTTTATCGTGACGAGTCACGACCTGACTCGTAATAAACAAAGTTGTGCACAATGAGCATCGTTATTTTTTATTTAACACAAAAATTCCTGACTGCAGGAGAAGATTTATATTTACATCAATTTTTGAATCATACATTAGAAATTATAAAAATCTAAAAGATTGGCGTAAAATCATAATAACCGTTGCAACATCGAGAGAATTCAACGTTTATTTTACCGCAACAAGGAATTATTTATTATTTATAATTTTTAGTTATTAATTTCTAATTATTATTTAAATTTTAAGAAATTTTAAGAAATTTCTAAATATTATTTAAATTTTAAGAAATTTATTTTATTAATATTTGCTTAAATATATATTTGATTCACATTATTTTAATTAATGCCAGTGTCGAAACATTAAAATAAAATCGCCCAATATTTATATTGATTTATGCAAATGATCAAATTGTAAACAACTGTATAAATATCTATATATGTACAAACTGTTTCTGCTTGTCACATCGAAAATGTGTAATGCCTATTTATGGGAACGAGTAGAACGCGCTTTGCTGAGATATATTATAGCGTTTTCTCTTGGGATACATTGAGTGTAACCTCGCACTATCTATACCAATTGCATGTAAGTGCTGCATTATACATACACCATGATGTACACTACTTCATGTTATCGTATTTAATTCTGCTGCCGACTTCCATTTTCAAATTTTTAATGTCACACTGGCTCTACACCGTCTCTTTGAGATCGTGTAGCAAAATCCCACTTCGTGCATAAAATTTACACTACACTATAGCCACGGAAACATGTTACACTGAATGAGTTTGTCTACCACCAGCCAAGGAAACATGCTACACTGTTTGAATGTTGCTGATAGGCGATAGTGCAGTCAAGAGAAAACGCTATTAGTTTTACTGACGTAACATCAAATAAATGTCTCTTAATTAATTATTGTTTGCACTTTTCACAGACTGTACTGTGTGCTCTCAAGTGTCATTAAACTGTATTATCGGTAAAATTGCACATAAACCTGAGCGATTCGTGAAATCTATCAAATTTTATTTTATTTATATACTTTATTTATATACTGTTTATATACATATATCATAATATTATCAAGTTATCTGTGTATCAATGTTATCTTACAACTTGATAATGTTATCTATTCCACGAGCATTTTGACAAATTCATCGTCGATCTGCATGTGCTGATTATCAGCATCTCTTGTAAAGAGATAATTACAGTGAACATGTCTGGGAAATCCGTACAAGAAAAAAATAAGTGACAAATAAGATTGTATATTATTGTGGAGAAACATGATTATTTGCCTCTGAATTAAACGATTTGACATGGCATGAAGTATAGAGTTAAATGATTAGGCGCGCATAAATTATACCGATGATTTATGATTGTGTGCCCAAATTTATGAATTGTGCTATCGAATAATGAATGTTGAAGTAGCGTAACGTTCAGGTCTGTCTTACAATTATGGATACATGAACCCTGCAGAAATTTTCATTAAAAAAGCAATTCTCGAAATCGTGTGTAATAAATAACGATTCAAAATTGATTGAAGAACAATTCGTAATCTGATCATTAAATCCAATTTTTTATTGTAGCCGACCAAAAATTGAGTTCCCTCTTTTAAAATAGTCTATTGGAAACCTCGAGTAAAAAATATCTTGGCTATGGCCCAAGCGTTTCAAAACCCGGCATTTGCATTGAAGGATACGCTCTCCCATTGAGAGCAAAAGACAAAAGAATAGATATACAGAAATGATTTTCACAATCTTTAGGAAATGATGGAACGTCACGTAGTGTGTGTCAGTAAACATAAGTGTTAATTCGCCGTGCACACTAGTGTACACCTAGAAGTGACAGCAGATGCGGTACGGTCGCACATGTACGCGTCAATGCGTCAAGGTCACGCATATATCGAGAGTCATTATAGCCGAATGCACGTCCATACCATGTGTAGTCTTTTGCGCCGTGTTGCTTTCGATTGAAATTATAAAACCGGTTACAGCATGCAAGAATCTAAGTATTCTGCTGTCGCAGAATCGATGGAGATCGAAGTAAAAATCCACCGTTGATAAATATGAAATAATTTGTTTAATAAATTTCCTGAGAAACATTTTAAAGTTCTCGTTCATTTATCACTATTATCACAAACTGTGACATCAGAAACAAGAAAATATACAATAAAAAATTCTTGTAAAATATTTTAATATTTTTCAATATTAAATATATTTCAATAAGACAGCTCTTAATGCGATACCACATTAACGGTACCACATCACAGATTCGAGAATACTGAAAATGAATGATGCATAACTAAAAAATAAAATTAATTATGTTCACAGCTATGAAATTGTTAAATTAATAATATGAATAAATATGATTTTTAATTTTGCTTTAAAACAAGAAGATAATTTTCAGTATATTTTATAACTTTATTCTCTATCGATTGCAAATATTTCTTTATAGAAAAATAATTCTATTCAAATATAATTTGCAAAAAATTTCAGATTTTGCAGAAAATGTTTTTTTCATTTCGGAAATTACAATTTGAAATAGTAGTGGTTGGTGAACAGGAGTCTTAAGTTAAGTAATGAATTCGATAGTCTTTTTGGAATAATATCATGAGAGAAATATTGAAGAAGTCAGTCGCGTGATGTATTGATAGGTGTCACGATTGCACTTTTTTATTGGATTTATTTTTTTATGACATCGCATGAATGCATAATATGTTATGCAAGTGAAATAACATATGATAAAAATGTCACTATATGTAATGTCACCTGTATAAATAACGTAATTCGCACAAGAAGAGACAACAAACAAATAAACAGAAAATATCAAGTAAAAACAAAATATATGTTTTTCACTCCTTTTTGTTTTGTCCGGCTTTGCGACATCAATATCATCAGTTATTCCCGGAGATTGCGATGATCAATTGTCCGTGCAGTCACTTAGAGTATCATTATCTTTCACAATAGAGCCGCGTCGAATTTGTTATTCAGCTGCGACTTCTGCGAGCATTGATTTCTTCCACTGTTTGTCGACATTCCCGTTCAAGGATTCCGCTCCAAACTCGGTATCGATGGTTTAGGCCTGGTACCGTATGTAAAATCGTCTTGGAGCCCAAAACTCCGACATTTTGATTGGCCGTACCATAAAAAATTCGCGCGACTCTGGAATGCAGCAATGCCATGGCACACAGAGGACACGGTTCCATCAGTAGGAATGCCCAATAACCCGTGCAGAGATATGGTCCGCATTTCTTCATGTTATCTTCGCATTCCTTTTGCTTCTCGATTTTGGCACCATTATTTCTTCGCCCTTTTCGCACAACTTGCGTCTCGAAGGACGTTTGAACCGGAAACTTTAGCGAAGCTAGAGATTTCGGATAACAGAGCGGTGTCTCTTCTTCGTATCTTCTCTTGATTCTTCTTAATCTCTTCGAAATCTGATCTTCAGTCGTAATATTTGAATATGTTCTTTCATCGCCAAATTTATCTTCCTCGATAACATCTGTGTGTCTCTTCGTTTCTTCGCATTCCTCGTTCAATTTCCATGCACCACCACCGTGAAGTCTAGCAATAAGATCCACCACTAACATGGCGGCATGCCACATAGGATGTCTATCAATTTTCGCAGCAGCCACCGCCAGGATTCTTCCATCCTTGGGATCGATGATCGCTGCGGCGCCGGTACAGCGCTCGTTGCCGACCGCCTCCAACCTGGCAGTCTCTATTACCAATGACATGATTCGCTCGATTGCGTATAAACAATCGTCGTTGAAGATCGAGCCGTCGATTAGACTCTCAACTGTTTGATCAGGATGGAAATTTACCGGCCAGATTTTCGAAGCTTCACTGGCCTGTATCTTCGTCCTTGGTGCCTTGGCTGGCACCTTCGTCATTTGGAATTTCTCTTCCAGCAAAGAGAGATCGAATCCTCTCTCTTTCAACTGAGTTTTAAGTTGATTTTCACCGAGAGAAATATCATGGCCTTTCTCACGTGACAATTCATCCGAATGAAGCGGAGCCAAAAGCAATTTCCCATTGGAACAGCGCTTTAGATGAGCGAATCCTGGCAAAATGGTAGATATACTTTTAATTGCAGTAGAGATATTCTTCCGTTGTTTCAAAATGCCCACATAGACCTCCTGCAGCGGAGGAGCTTCTGTAAAATCCGAGCTTAGAATCGGTTTCGCCGTCCAGCTTCTAATGGCAGTCTCCATCTTGCGTGCCTTGACACTTTTTGGCGACGTCATCTTCCACCCTGAAAAGACGCTGCCTTCACTTATCATTAGAAGATTTCTCGGTGATATTTGCGATACACCGTTCTGTTGAACATTGGAAAGATTTATCGTTATCTCTTTATCTCATGAAAATTATTTTTTTACCATTATTTCCGAGATTGTTTCTTTACACAATATTAATGTTCGTACATTCAATATTCAACACAATTATTCATCTTTATAAAGTTATATTTTGTAATTGTATTTAAGTATAGTATTATAAGTACAGAGAAGGACGAATTATATTGGGTTGTCCGAAAAGTTCGTGCCCAGTAACCTATATAATTTAATAAATATATACTAAAATTTAAATCCTCTGCGTTTCAATTTTCCTTCACAATTGACACGAACTTTCCGGACAACCCAATATATATGTGTATATAAAGTTCTCTTTGGATTCTATTGGAAATTTCCAAACGTAGATGTATAATATAAAAAATCATGCAAATTTGTAAAATGTGATGAAAACAAGATCCATAATCAATATGGAAATATTTGGAAATATCGAATGCTTACGAGAGTGCCTTAAGGATGTTTTCGCGTGGGACGATCATAAATATCGATGAGATTTCGGCGAAAGTAGGAAAGAACGGAGTTAATCCTTGATCCGGATGGCGCCGGATGGATCTTAATTATATCGGAATTACCCCGCGGGACATCTTACGAAGGAGCAGAAGCGATTTTAAATTGCTGTCAACTTGGGCCACGGTCGGATCGATTGTCAGAGTTAGGCGCAATTGTATGACATCGCTGTCTGCATGAAGAATAAGCGAGACATTGCATTAAAAAGTCCGAAGTTCGAGCCAAAGTTTCCTTTAATTTCAACTGTGCGTAAACATATGCTGAACGTGTGGTCGTCAAAGTCTAATCGTAGTGAAGAGATAGCATTGCCATTTATTACGTCATAATAATAATGAAACGTCTCCGTTAACGAAACTATCTAATTTTAACGTAAATACTCTGTTTAAAGTTCCAACAAATATATTTTTCAAATGCGTGAAATGCATGAAATATGATTGAGAGCGTAAATATTTTTAAATAAATACCAAGAATATGGCATTTATGAAGAATAACTCAAGATTTTTACTGAAGAAGAAATA
>Ga0157364_1006643_pt1 | contig 11907 bp, 6 predicted proteins | sample AttsexASBM2_FD_111476 | JGI IMG/M metagenome (GOLD analysis project Ga0157364, IMG submission 111476) | Fungus gardens microbial communities from leaf cutter ant in Ribeirão Preto, State of São Paulo, Brazil - Atta sexdens ASBM2 | ecosystem: Host-associated > Fungi > Mycelium > Unclassified ...
AATATATATAGCAGCAAGAAATCTCAATATATATAGCAGCAAGAAATCTCAATCTTTATAAATATTATTATAATTTGCAAATATATTCTCGGCTTAATGCAAAAGGAGAAACTAATCAATATAATTGATATGATAGGAAGCTAAATGCTACATCCAGTAGACAACAATTGGATGAGCACTTGCTGTTATTGTATTCTTTTAGATCATCCAATCAGAATTTTAGATTTAGAAGTATACATCAATAGCAGAAAGAGCTCTCTCAACTATTGAGCTGAACGCAATCCGTTTGTAGAATGTGATTTTAAATTTTATCTCGTTAATGTTTTTTTATACATTGTTTTTATACATTGTTTATATGTAATTAAAAAATATATACAATACAATATTACGTTAAATAGCTATGCACAATAGAGATAGTTTAGTAAAATTAAATGTCTCAATAAACGTTTGAGCCATAATTGTATATATGTATATATAAATTGTGCATTAATATGACAAAGAAAACATATGTGTGTGTGTACCATAAAAAATTTATTATATACATTAAACAAATAATGGCCATATTATATTGTCAATACTAAAAGTCTATATACGTAAATTGTAGATTTCTTAAAATCTATAGTTAATGTTACAAATAACTATAGATTTTTCAATACTGACAATGTAAATATTGACACGGCTAATATAATCTAAAATTCTAAAATTTATGTCTAAGATTGCATCAATGTTACTTTGATTTTGAGCGAGATTTAAAACTCTATCTCTCGGCATTAACTAAACTCTTTCTCATGACATTAAAAAAAAAAGTCAAAGTAATGTTGGTGCGTAAATAAATTATTTTTCAGAGAACATTATAACATCTTAAAGACATCTAAAGGAAGTCGCAAATGTCCTTTATGACATCTAAAAGATGCCACAAATAAAACATTTAAAAGACGTAAGTCATGATTTAAGATATCTAAATATCATTTGATAAAAAACATATGTTTTAAATGTGTTTTAAACAGTTTAGTGCTTAATTGATGTTTTTAATATGTTTTTTTTTATAATATTGTTTAAAGCATATTTAAAGCATTAAACATATTTCAGAAAAAACACAATACGTTTTATTCTTAAAAAAAGAAAAAAAAAGTCTTTACCAACTATGCTAAATATAGAGCGTCTGAAAAATTTCCTAGATAAAATAGATCATAACACCTTAAAAATACCTTTATGATCATATTTCATCACATATTTTAAGATGTCTTAAAATATGACTTTTTTGAGGCTCCTAAGTCACCACAGCCATATTGAAATCATGACATCAGAAATGATATGTTAATTTTTATCACATGCTATTTGTAAATAAAAACAATTTGGATTCGTAAAAAATGATAAATATTTTTATTCAATAGTCTATTTTCACTTACACGTACTTTTTATCATTTTTTACGATTATTTACTATCAGGGAAAATAAACAGTTTTCATCCATTTTTACAAATGTTTTAACGCGATCATCATTTTGTTTTATCCAAATTGTCTTTATACACAACAAAAATTAACATGCTATTTCTCGTTTCTGACGTCACAATTTCAATATGATTATGATAACTACTCAGGAGAGTACTTTTATTTAAGATGTCTTAAAGTTTTCGGACATCTTTAAGATGTCTTAATGTTGTCTGGGAACCTTATCATGTGCATAAGATTAGGCAGACATATGAAAATATGTAGAATATAGAACATTGTATAAAATATTTTATGTGTATTCATAGTGTATTATATATCAACAGTTGTATTACTAGAATATACTATATATGAACATAGTATATGAACATACTATTAATATTTGCAGTATTTTTAATACATCTACAGAATGTAAAAATGTTCTTAATAAATATTTATAGAATGTTCGTATGCTATCTGGGGTTGACTGTAACTTGACTGTAAATGCAGCCTCTCGTAACCACGATTGCAAATGAGTAATTGGTAAGTTTTCCTAGCTAGACATAATGCACCATCAGATAACATATTTATTGTGAAGACGGTGCTCTTTGAGACATGGCATTGAACAGAAACGATTGGCGTTATACTCGAAAGGCACCTTATCAGTCATATCGATGGCGCATTGGAAGCATCGCGACATCACAGTGTATCCTTCACTCAACATCCGGTTCTGTACGATCAAAGCTCTCTACAAGACAAAGAGAAAGTAACAATCAGATAAACCATTCCAATAAGAACAAAATTTAAACTATTAACAAAATACACTTTCAATATTTCCTATAACATGCTTAACCTTTTCTTTATCGCTAAGATTAAGAAACTTCTGCTTCTCGTTTTCTTCCTGCTTCTTCAATTCGAATTCCTTCCTCTTAACTTTTTCCTTAAAGCGTTTCAACTTACGCTGCTGTCTTTTCTTTTCCGTTTCTGCTTGTTCTATCTCATCAGAGAGCGGCCCAGGTATTTGAGACTGTTAAGCATCAAAATACATATGTAAAAACCATTGTTTAGATATTATTAATGTAACATTCTATTGTGAACAATACTTTTTGATAATTGAATTTGTCCGGGTTAGCTTCCATAAATCTTCTAAACGCATTTCTAGTTTTTTTATCGTTTGCAGCAGCATATGGTGTCTGCAGTTTTTTATTCTTATTGCAAGGATCAGATCCGATTTCTAGCAGCAACCTATCAACAAATCAAATTATACAACTCAAGATTTCGTTAAAAATATAAAATTATTCAATAATAATAATAAGATGTACGCACCATACTTGCTCGCAATGTCCACCGAGTGCCGCCAAATGCAGCATTGTATTGCCATCCTCATTGGTATCGTTAACCAATTTCGTTACGTCATTCGTGCTTACGAGAGTATTGTTGGACATGACGCAACTGTCTGTGACATCTTTCTTGTTTTGCTCCTCTTCGCATTCCTTAATTTTGGCTAGCAAGGTATCAATAACTGCTGATAACAGATCATTATCGCCCCGCTTACAGGCAGTCCATAATTTGATCTTAGCATCCGACAGCACTTCATTGTTCATCTGATCTAAAAATAATATAACATAATACATTAAAATGAAAATATGTATTAATGTATTTTTCATTTTCTCTTAATTTTAACATAAAAATCTTTATATTATTTTAATTGTATGATTTAAACTGTAAACATTTTCTCTTTTTGAAAAAAGATTATAATTTTGATACATAGAAAAACTTTGTTTATCTGCACTCCACTATGAACAAATTCGTTCTAAATATACTTTTAGTTGAGCTCTTATTATCCGAATTATGGATGTATAGTTCAGATAATAAGAGTTCGGAGTGTTCAACTTCAGTTATCTGAATGTCAGCTCCAAAATTATTGAAACTAATAACTAATTATAGAAGAAAGAACTAGTAAATCTCTATTACCTGAAACATTCGGAACTTGTCTTCCGGCATATGCTCTGATAAACAGAGTTCTACTGTATCTATTAAAAAATGAGACTTACTGTCCTTCTTGACTTTCTTTTTCTGTCGATGAGCTTTCTTGTTTTTCATGTATCTTGGCATAGTATCTTGAAATGGTTGTAAATTTGCCCTAAATGACACCTCAAAATTTTCTTCAATTAAAGGAACATCCATTGAAAAATTTGTATCTATTTCAGACTCAGAGGACGATTGAGCTAATTTAATAATTATATCTGTAAAATAGTAAATCTTTCTTTTTAATCTAACATACAAATATAAATGGAATAATATAAACATAATTTTATGCAAATATTATTTTTAATAATAATTACAGCATGTCTGGTGAAGAATCCTAATTAAAAAAGGAGAATCTTAATTACTCATATTTCAAATTAATAATATGAACCTGGCAGTGGCCGATTTGGACTTTTCCTCGGCTTCGCCCTATCTATGTGTGGACGAGAATTCCGGTGTTGCTTCTCTGGAGTAGATTGCGCAGGTGTCTTAATGTTATCCTGCGGATTACTGAGATTACTGGCATTAGAATTGTACTCCGTAGCAATTTCTCCTTCAGGTATTTCACTCATGATCTCCGGTTTCGAAACCTTCTTCCGTACGGGCTGTCGCGGAGAGTTGGGGAAACAGTCCGTGAAATCCGCCGCAGAGCCTAAAATATGACATTACAAAAATGAATTGTTCGATACAAATTGAATATAAATTAAGTTGAGATTATGAATAACTATTTCATTATTATTATTATTATTATTATTTACCATAAATCTCCATGGTACTCAAAATATCGTATACCCTCTTGACTTCTCTAAACGTTGCTCTTCGAGTAGGGAATGGCAGTGGTCTTATTCTAAAATCGTTCTTATCTAAAGGTGGATTCTTGCCACCGAAGAGCACTGTACGATTGTGTGGACCGACTGCTCGGTACAAAATAGCTGCTGAATTGTTGATGTGCATCGACCATGACTCCAATATCTCTTGTACATGCTAGAATCGTTACATCAGCTTGCAACTTGTCAATTTAATTGGCTATTAAATAACTCATTAATCTCTAGCGAGACGTATAAACAGAATGTACCTGAATAAGCGATGCTTCGTTATATCTTCGCAAACTTGCACCAGCGCTTTTCGCGTGATTACCATTTGTACGAGAATTTTGAGCGAAACCTTGTTTTGCTCGCACGGTATAAGAATGGAAGGTCTTGTGCACGATAGGCTCACCATCTGCGATACACCAAAGCGGGTGAATATAACAATTGTGCACATCATCAAAATATTCTTAAGAATAGTGCATACCCTGAAATACTGCCGCAGCGAAGTGTCCACCACCGACCATGATGACCGTCCATTTGGACTTTCTGCCGCTATCCAGTGCCTTAGCAATCATCTCGGTGTCTTTTTCGGGAATGTCCTAAAACGTAATTGCATATCTCCCGATCTGGCAAGTACAGAGCACGCCAAGCGACTCTAACAAAGTAATCAATTTTCAAAATGATACTTCGTGTGCAAGCATATACTTTCCAAGCATACGTAATAGTAGACTTGTTCTTTTTAGCTAAACTTTTTGCAGCGTTTACTTTTTCTCTTTTTTTTCTTTATGTTGCGTTGGAAAAAAAGAAGGAAAAATGAACGGTGCAACAAGTTCAGCTGAAAAGAATAGACTAATGAATAATAGTGCATAAGTTTGCATCACTTTAATTGATGACAATCCTGCTAACGATAACAAACACACCTTTTTATGATGCAGCAAACACCGGTAGATACTAAATATATTGCCATCATCGTTCTCGAAAAACACCTTGGTGTGACGACTTGCGACAACCTGTAGCTTCCGCTCCTTGGACGTTTCCTCGTTGTACTCCGTGTCCGAAATGTCTGACTCAATTGCCTTCCCACGTCTTTCTGACATCTTTCTGGATCTGCCAAGTCCAGTCTTACTTGACGACTCGTTCTTGGTTTGTTCATTAGATGAAATCCCAGTCTCCGAAGTACCAGCATCGTCATCGTTCTCGGACTCTACCTCACTACCAGACAGGCTAGACATGTCGCCTATAAAATTCCCACATGCCTAATTGTTTTTGCACCATCTTAAAGCTCGCCGTGTACTTCATCTCAGACTGTACCTTCACCGGCCAACTTATTGAAATTGTCCTCACTAATTGACTTCAAACCATTCAGATGTTGCTTCAGATTGTAACGATGCCAATCCAGCTTGTAATGGAGTCTCTGTTGCACCTTGTCCTCAAATTCGGTATTACAATAGGAACAACACAAAGAATCGGATACCACCAGCTCGCATATTATCTGCTCACTGTCAGGTACTGCGAAGCAGAGGTAAATTCCATATGTGAAATCTTGTTAAACTATTGACTATTTCCTATTTTTCTCATGCATATTGAAAAATTAAAAACGACCTGCTATTTTTTTAGGATAATCTCAACAAAAAATAATATTCAACTTCCCTTAATTTGTACAATTAAGTTTTATCTTTGTAACGGCCCAAAGAGATCCAATGTAATTAATTTCCTGATTAATATCACATCAACTGATTATATTAAAGATATGAACTCAAGATTTTCACTGGTAATCTTTAGACTCTACATATAGCGATGTTATTATATTATATATTTTTAATATAACTGTGAATTCTAAGAAATAGAATATTAATGTGAAAAAAAATTCTCATCTTTCAATTCCAATCTTATTATAACACGTTAAATGAAATTAAATCATAATATTAAATCAAAATACGTGTTTTCATAATTTAAATAAAATTTAAACAATCGAGACATAAACATTTTAAGCTATGCATATCATTTTCTTCACTCTGCATCCGAAGCTTTTAAACCGATAAGCATAATTGTTTTAAAAGTATCTAAAAATCTAAGTATCTAAAAATATATTATCTCCTATAAGAAAGAGATAACAAAAAAGGTCATACAATCTAATGTTTTAAATAAGCGTAAATATTTACACAAATTTTTTCCTATTGACAATTGACAATATAAAAACAGATGCATACAATAGTACAATACACAATAAACACATTTTATTTAATTAACTATTATTAAATGATATCTACTCTCAGCGTAATTGTTTCAAGAGAAACAAGTTACGCTTCTCTAGAACTTGCTCAGTGTCCTTCGTGCCTTGACAAATGTCACATATGTGAGCTATCCTTTCTAGCTGCACCTTCTGCTCCCAATGAACATTCGTCTGAACGTTCGTCTCGCTCTAAATGCGGAGCTCTATTCTGACCTCAGTGGAAAATAAATAAACATACGTTTCTCGCATTTCTGCGTCTTGTTATACATTCACAAATCAGGCTCACAGCTCTGAACTTACCGTAAGTCGACGGTGACTGCATGCACCGTGCAACCTTAATTCCCTTGGTAATCCGGCTGAAGTCATCCTGATTGTGGATCTTGTACAACTGATTTGCCGTTTTCGCGGCCTCAGTCATGACTTCGCCAGACGAACACGTCTCATTCGCCATCGTGAGAAAAAATCGTCGAAAGACAACGGTAGAAAACGGTGGATGAGACAAGAATTCGCTGGAATTTCGCAAACGATACAGTATACACAATGCGTACTGACCGTTTCGTCGCCTTCGCTTTACAACTTGCGCATGCTTGCGCAAGTCCCTCGCGATTGCGCACGATTGCGTTATCGTCGCGTCGTGCGCCAATATGTCGCCGTCGGGCGGAACATTTGAACGAGATAAGAAATATACATGAAGTGCGAATGTATATTCAATGTTTATTGAATAGCATTTCGTTCTCGCGAATGCGGGAGAACATGCGTGTACAGTGATAATATTAATAAGACGCAGCTTACACAACTACAAATATCCATTCTTTTTTTAACATTCCTGTTTTAATCGTTTAAAAAATAAAATATTCTTTTAGCGTAATTTATGTTACGTTATTTCTGCGATAACCGGAAAGGACGAGGTTTTTATTGCATGATAAACCTCTGGGAATTATCTTATTCTAGTTCGTACTATGTAACTTCTATATAATAATAAATGTATCACTTTTTGCGCACCCTAATGTTTATAAAGTGTTTTGTAATTTTTATAAATGTTTATAATTAAAAGTCATAGTTTCGCTTAATATTTGCTTATATCAATATTTGAAAAATTGAAATTGTAATAGATTCATAATTTAAGTCTAATATTTATTGAAATAATTTAAATATAAATATAGGCGAATGGTCCTCAGAAACGTGTTTTTCTTCGTATATTCTTAGCTGCCAATGAGAAAGACTTCAATCATTTTTGTAACATTCAGAATGACGCATTGAATATGAAATATAATATTACTCATAGCCTCACGTTTCTGCTATTTATATTCATTCTTATATAAGCAATATATATATATAATATATTCTGCGTACATAAATTAACTATATCTTACAACACTTACTTTAGCCTATCAATAAATAAGCCCTTTCAGATTATCAATCAGTCTTAAACAGTAGTAATAGATAACTATATAAAATTTGGAGAAGAAGGTATGGAACAATCTGTTTTGTACTTTGACGTTTTTGGTTGTTGCATACCGCGCAACCAAAGTACTTGGTTTCAATAACCGCACCTTGTGTCATTAGTAACGCCTATTAATATACATAGAAGCAGAATAAATTCTTTATGCTAATAGTGGGTTTCATTCGAAGTTTTTCACATTTTAGAAAATGTATTCCTGTGCATTTTCGCGAAACTTTAGTTTTCGCTCAAAGAGCTTTTAATTCTTGCTCAAAGCTACTTATCGAATAATATAGCAATATTAATAGAAAAAGAGTTACAAAATACTAAGATTTTGTCATTAGTAGGCCTTATTCGCAAATAAAAGTCACTCATAAATAAACGTGCTACCGACGACATAAATTAGTGAATTAAATAAATAATATTATATAAATAAACAAAAAGAGAAAAATAGAACCATCTTTTGAAAATCGACAACGTTTCCACTATATTAAAGACACATGTAGATAAAAAATAATATCCCATTTAGCGCACCAACTAAATAATTTATCTGTATCCTTGAACTGCCATGTATCCTGAAATAAACAACATTAACAAATATAAATCGCGTTACATTTGCAATTTTTCAAGCAGCATAAAAAAGTATAAAATTTATCTACTTGTTCTAATAAATTAATGAGCAATAGAATATATATTTTTATCTATATATTTTTCTATTTAGATTTTCATACATCTTTATCAATTATACATTGTACAATAAAAGATGCATACCTAAAATTTACTAAAATTTTACTCTCTAAAGCAAGAATTGTATGGAACTACTGTAATTGAATTGGATAAATACTGTAATTAAATAGAGAAACCAAAAGTCTACCTCTGTTTGGAAGGACTGAAAGGAAACGGTGGGTTGATACCAGGTATACTGCTGTCCTTGTAAAGGATAAACCAAGTGAAACCTGTTATCACAAGTCCGCTCATCGTTGCTTTCAACAGCCACCCAAATCTGCTGTAAAATGCTATCAGCATATCAGAAGTTGCTCCTGCGTACTGATTGCCGGTGTTCAAAAGTTTTTCGTTATCCGTCGATAATTGTTTCACATCAAATTTCGATAAAACGTCGGACATACTCGGTATTGTTTCGTACATTTGCGTAAATGCTACCGATGGCAAAGAATATCGATCGCCAGCTTGCCATGACAAAAGCTTTCCTGAGGGCAGAGCATGAGAAACTCATATCAACCACATAAATCTCTTGAAAGACAGAGAGAGAAAATTATAGAACTTTTATAGATTACGTTAATTCGTAAAGAAAACATTTAAACTAAATTATTATTCTTTTTTAAATTAATATTATAAATAATTTAATTTATATTCATAATTTTTAAATTAAATTATAAATATATTTCAATTAAAATATAATATTATAAATTCTAAATAAAATAATATTATATACTACATTTATATCCTAATGCGTGAAATTTTCCGTGAAAGTTTATGTAAAAGTAATTAATTTAATTAAATGATAAAATAAAAGATAAGATAAATAAAGAAGTTCTCTCTTTAATTGCCTTTTCTTTTTTTATGATTGATCAGGCATATACTTTTAAAACGATGACACGGCCTTGACAAATTCGGTCATGGGCGACGCCAGATCTCGCATAATAAATGCATGAGCGAGGAAGCTGGAGAGGATCGAAGGACTCGCGTTGTACGGGAAAAGATGATCTCATAATAGAAATGGGCCACGCGCCCCGGTAAAAATATAACCGAAGAATGCAGGCTACATGTACACGACATGTGCATTTTAACACGAGTTCGGAGCCACACGTTTAAATGATAAAATTCTTGGAAAGCACCGTAAAAATATAATCATTGATTATCTCTTCATCTCTTGTACAATGCACGATACGATGTGTTCTTTAAAAGGAATAAAGTTCACGGAATAAATCGTTAATTTTTGTGCCAAGGAATAATTCGTTTATTGAAATCAGAATAGCAACTAGAGAATCGTCTGGTTTTCTAAGAGAACAGGATGGACGCTGATTCATAGCGATACAATATCAAATTTATAAATGAACAAATAACTTTCGTGATCCGAGTTAGTTTTTGCCTTAAAGCAGTTAATATTACATAAATAATTTAAGAAATATATAGATTGATAACAAATAATAATTAGAACATAAAGCAACTTAACAAACGATTGCCTGGACAAATTATTGCCGAGATGTATTAGATTTATTTCTTTCGTCTGCGCGTTTTTATCTATCGGAAATAAAGCTCACGCAATTTTAGACATAATATAAAACATTCCAATAATATTACAGCAATGTTGCAATGCTGTTGGAATATTACTAGAAATTATTATTGTTCTATGCTATCTGTGATTTCGAATTTTTGCGAAAAATTATTTATTTAATGAAATAACGGAGATGAGAATCGTCTGGTTTTCATCTTAATATCCATATCAAACTAGAAATTGAAATTGAATTGAAATATAATAGAATTGAAATTGAACCAATTAGAAAAAAGAGAACTATATAATATTAACTAATATTAAATAAAATAGACCAAGAAATATTTAAACACAAATAAGAGAGAAGAATGCTATTTTCAAAGCGAGTCTTGATAATATTGCTTAGTAATATTTATATGTAAATATACAAAACAATAGTTATACTAATATTTAGTTTAACAAACTTTGCTTTGATTAGTTCAAATTCAATCTCAATCTCTACTCTGATAGAGGCATGAAAGAATGAGATGAGACAATTTATAGCAGTACAATTTGTAAAATTAATATAAACAAACAAATGATGTTTAGATCATGTTAAGTTCTTGTCTTATAGCATTAATGTCTTATAGCATTAATAAGTTAATATTACATAAATTGGAAAGCATGAACAGTTAATATCACATAAATAATTTTAGAAATATCTACATGACAATAAATAATAATTAGAACATAACAGGCAAATTAACAAACGATCGCCTGGTCAAATTATTATAGAAATATTAGATCTGTTTTTTTCAGCTACATTTCTACCTCTCCTTTTTTTTAAAAAAACAATTACTTGCCCATGCTGTGAAAGCAGAGAAAGAGAAAGGCAAAACTGAGAAGAACATATAGAAAGGCATAACTGAGAAGAACATATCCAATAATATAAGTGTACAGAAAATATAATCAGAGGAATTACAGAGCTAACTTCCGTTTCGGAGTTATCGCGTTTTGACAGGAGACAAAATAAAAGTAAAGTACAGGAGACAAAATAAAAATAAAGTACATATCGACGTGCAACGACACAGGCTTCCCCTCGAGACGGATTCGCATCGTCGGCAATCCCACTTCCAATGTAACCAAAACAAAAACTTGTGTATACGACGGATTGACCCAGAACGGGTATGTCCTACCGGCGACGATCTACTGTCGTTCGCGTGACAACGATTCTTTCCTCGTGGAAGCGATTCAGATCGCTAGGAACGTCCCTTTCAACAGAATCAAAACAGAAAGTGTACGTTTAAATTAATTTAAATGATGCGTCTAACCTCAATTGAGATTCGTGGACGCGCGAACGGAAGCTTGGCAACACGTCCGATCTCGGGAGGTAGAAAGATTCAGGCGACGTGCTGATTTAAAGGAAATTGAGAAGAGCCAGTCGTGTCGTCCGAGCGACTCGTGTTTACCTACCATAATAATTCAGGTACAGCTTGATGACGATGATGGCGAGCGAGAAGATAAAGAGCATCATACTGAACGTCCACTCGTTCACGCGAATTCTCGACCAGAAGCTCGCTGGCGTCGATTTCTGGGTCTCGGTGAGATTTCCATTGCCGTTCGTCAGTGATGTCGAGCCAATCCTCGACTTGAACATCGTCATCGTCGGCATCGCCGGTCGCGTCGACATCGCTCGTGATGATAGGTCGGAGTCATGCGCATACACACGCACATCCAAACACGCCAACAATCCGCGAC
>Ga0157364_1006644_pt1 | contig 11907 bp, 6 predicted proteins | sample AttsexASBM2_FD_111476 | JGI IMG/M metagenome (GOLD analysis project Ga0157364, IMG submission 111476) | Fungus gardens microbial communities from leaf cutter ant in Ribeirão Preto, State of São Paulo, Brazil - Atta sexdens ASBM2 | ecosystem: Host-associated > Fungi > Mycelium > Unclassified ...
CGGACCATGGGGATTAGTATATAAGGTAGACTACTCTGTACTAGGAACTCTATCGAGTTCTCTTGTGTTACTCAATACAAGAGTTGTCTTATTGCTTAAACCTTTGAGCTTTAAGTCATAACAATTATAAAATAGAACAGCTAAGGATATTCTGTAAATTGCAGAGTTTGGCTTTGTAGCTTGGATGTTTTTGTCAGCTATATATGAGTCTGGGTAGGATAGACTAATGGCTAATAACAAGAACATGACTTTTAGATAGTATGTATCATCACAATTTAATAAGACACCCACCAAAAAACACAACTACCATTAAACTGTCAAAAGGCAAACAAGCCAATGTATTCAGAATTCTTTCATCTCTCCCTTTTAAAGCCTAACAAAAGTGTTTTGGCCAAGTCAAAATTCTACAAAAAGAATCAATCTTTGAAAGCTGATTTCAACTCCAACAACAAATTGTATACATAGGTTTTTGAAGGTAACATTAACAAGATCATCAAGATCAAGGATACCTTCCCAAAAATATTCCTTAACAAGGTCACTGAAATTCACAATGTCATAAATAACTCAAGTCAAAAAGATAAACTAAAATTTAGTATAACAACTAAAGGTCCCTTCCATAAACAAATCATCATACCTATGGACACAAACAATGCTGAAAGAGTCATGGCCCAAGCAAACAATCATGTTGAGAATATCAACAGATTGTTAAGAGGTATTAAATCTGAAATTTTTACAGACTATATCTGCTCTAACAACAAGGGAATAGTTATCACCACTTACAAAGTAGCAGCCTCTTCTGATTTGAACATTATGGAGAAATACATGAAAGATCTGAACAATGTTGATTCAAATGAAATTATGAGCCCAAGGTTATTACAATCAAAATCCTATCTCAAAATCTTAGGTATTTCATACTTTGTAAAATATACTAATCTTTCTATTATGCCTGACATTATAAAAAGAGTTATTTAGAGTACTCATATCTTTAACAATACAATTTTAGCTTCATGCCCCTGAGTTATCAAGGTGTTTCCAAAGTCTGATATGACAGTAATCTAAATTGATATTTAGAACTCATAGAATAGTATGAAAGCAAAGTGCCTTATCAACAGATGTTTCAATATAGGATAACATATTGCTATAATTAGAGAAATGAACATGAACCTCAGCATTCCACAATGCAAGAACTGTTGGAAGTAGAAACATACCACTTATGTATGTTACATACATAGATCCAAGTATCAAAAATACAATGATCTGTATAAACTCAAACATTATAGAGAAATGGTATGGTGTTGCAAAGCCAACTTTAAGATGAATCCTCTTAGACTTGAGACAAAAAAAGGAGAACTCTACACTTACTCATTCAAGTATATTAACTGTAAGAGCAAATACCAGATAGATAGTAACAACTATCCATTCTAGAAGTACAGATTCAATAAGGACTGGCACAACAAAAAGACATAAGAGCTCTAAGAAATCAAAGCCAACTCAATTTACTTATTTATAGGCAGAGGTAAATAATAATTTTAAAATTTCTTAATTTTTTTTCATAGAATGTTCAAAAGAACAAACTGCTCACTAATACAATTCTAGAAAACAATAAAAATTTTAATATTTTATTTATTCAATAACCTTTCTGGTCAATTATTTATCAAATTTCAAGCTTTATATCTGAAGAAGGAGAAAACATCATAAAAGCTCCTTACTATTCATCTTAGATTACATTTATAAGATTATTAACCAATGATAGTGATTAACCAAGAGTTATTACCTATATAAATGTTAAATTAATCAAGTTGCATTTTTTATTAACATTTATTTGGATGATCAACAAACTGCCTTAAAGTATTTAAAGAATACTGAGATAAATCTGAACAATATCCTTATTATGATAGAGGATTTCAATATTAGAGACAACAATTGGAATCTGTCATATTCCCATCACTTATCATACATGAATATTGTCAGAGTTGTAAAGCATAGGACTATATTTTTATTTTTCTATTTTCTTTTTATTTATTTATTTAAGATTGGAATTTAGTGGATGTCATGATTACATGTCACATTCCACTGTCACAGTAATAGTTATACAATCACATGATTATGAGAGAATATTTTAGAATAAACAATATACTTAACACATATTGATCTTATGACTTATACATGGTCTTTAGGGTAGGCTAGATGAAGTAGTAGCATAAACTATTCAGTAGAGTATAAAAGATAGACAACTTTGTACTAGAAACTCTATTGAGTTCTCTTGTGATAACCTAATTCAAGGATTCTACTTCTGACTTTAACTCTAAGTCTTAAGTTATAACAGATATGCTTTGAGAAGTAGCTAACAGTTTTGGTTTAAGACTATTAATACCCATCAACTTAGTATCTACTCAATATGTAGACAACTTTTAGGATTCAAATTTAGTACAGGACTTAATGTTTCTTCGAGCAAGATTAGAGGAATTCAACAACTATTTAATCTTACCAGATCTCTGAAGTCCTTTGAATCATGCTCCCAACATTACCATTGAGAAATAATTCATTCATAAAAAGAAACAGTCTATCATTAGAGATAGTAATAATGGAAAAGAATTTGTCAACAAGCATAGAAATAGGATAGACTCTATGGAGATAACTAACATTACTGACTGTGACATGTTTAAACATATAACTTAAGAATTTGCTATTATTGCAGAAAATCTTTGGGGCAAATTTTTGAAATTGGTTAACATTACTAAATAATATGAGGCATGATGGAACAAGAAATGCAACAGAGACTTAGCCATGTATCAAACATTCAGAAGGAGAACTAACTGGATTAATTACAGAAAAATAGCTAAAATAGTCTTTTTTAATAGTAGAATTCAAGAAATTGTGTTATCCAACAAGAGACTATGGGACTTTATGAATTGGGTCAAGAAACACAAGTTACCAGCTACAGATGCCATCAAATTCAATAGACTTCCATACAATAAGCTGAATGATTTATGGCAAACACTACATCAATTGTATAATTAAGCTCAAGATTGACCTATTAATTTGCAACTTCTTAAAGAGATTCTCTCGTGTTGACAAGTAGAGTGGCCTTCATTCTTTAGAGTGAAGTTTAACAATACTATCAATAAGTGCAGTAGTTCATCTACTCTAGGCTCAGACTGTTATAAGACAAGTGTGTGGACAGACTTTGGCTAGGGTTAGGGTTAGCTAGACATAGATAAGTAATTAATTATTAGTCTACAACAGAGGAAGAGCACATGACCTGGAAGTCATGTGATAAAAGCTGGAATAGTCTAGAGCGGTCTGGAAGGACTTAAGGTCTAGAAGGATCAAGAGGAGTCTAGATAGTAGTTAGGGTTAGGAGTGACATCAAGAGACAATGGTTCCTCATGGTATACACATGGTGCACACATGTACAATGGAGATTAAGAGTATGACATCAGGGCACATGTATACAGCATAGTAGCCTTATGGTGGATGAGTACTAGGACATGAGAACAATGCATGGACATTAGGGTAGGTAGATATTGTTGTAGTATGGACCACATTGTATTTATATAAATAGAAGAGCAATACAGTGAGAGCTCCTTGTCAAGTTCTCTTGTAATCCCTACTACTAGATAGCTAGTTAAGAGCTTTGCTGAAGTAAGCATACTACAAGTGCTGTTCCAGTGAGTGGTTGCTACAACACAGACCATATCTCTTAGAACCATCTAAAGAGGTATTATACAATGCCAAGTGTAGTTCTAACATTATCAACATAGTGAGCACATATATCAATCTCAGTTATTGGCTATCTCACTTCAAGAAATCATTGTCTATTATTATTTTGAAGCTGAATAAATCTTTGTATAACACTATGAATGTTAGAATTAAAGAAATTGGACTTAGTCTATTCTATTTTCTTTTCAATTTATTTTCAATTTCAGGATCTAGGGTTAGGGTTTAACATGACATTACATGTCACTGCCACAAATGGTCACATGATGTGACTTTGTATCACATAATCACATATCATGATGGAAAACAGTAGAAGATTCTGAAAGGAATAATGTTATACAGCATGTTGTATACATATTAATCTTAAAACAGATACATAGTCATTTAGGGTAGGCCAAATTGTAGTGTAGCACAGACCATCATTTTTAGTATATAAGGTAGACAATCCTGTATAGAGTTCTCTATTGAGTTTTCTTGTATTAATTCTAATACAAAGTTCTTTCTCTTAACTTGCTCTAAAATCTTAAGTTTGTAACAATAAAGGCCTTTTGTCCCATTGTCCTCCTCAATATGCTAGGAAAAATAATTGAAAAATAATAAGCAATAGACTTCAAGTTCATACTATTATATCAAATTTCATTCATCTAAGCCAATTAAAAGGCACTAAGCAATATTTGACAACTGATACTGGGATTTTCTTAACCTACCTTATACAAATAGGATAGGTCAAGGGTCTTCACACAAGCACCCTTGCATTCAATATAGCACAGTTCTTCCCTTTCATGAATCATTGGCCTTTCTCTATTATTCTAACCAAAGTGGGCTTTGACTCAAATATTTCCCAATTCTTCTCTAGTTATTTAATTTACAGACAAACTCAATATGTTTGGAATTCTTTCACTTCTTCTTTCTTTAGAACTGATGTTGGTGTGGGTCAGAGATCTGCTCTCTCTTCCATTCTCTCTGTTTTTTATTGTTTCTATTTTTTATATATTAGAAAAAAGAACAAAAGATCTTTTGATCTCTATTCTAGTTTTTTTTCTGTTATTTGTTGATGATGGTCTTCTTATTTCTCAGGAAAAAATCAAACATAAATATTTTTTGTAGCTATAGTATCATTTCTTCTCTTTTCAAACAATTTAGTCTTGTCATTAAGCATGATAAGTCCAAGGTTTTCTATTTCTCTTAATTAACAAAGAATTTTAATCCTTCTCTACTAGATCTGAAACTTTTAGGAGACATGGTACTTAGACTGAAAGACACATAGCAATATTTGTAATTTTTCTTTAATAGAAAACTCTCTTTTCAACATCACATCCATTACTATGCCAACAAAGCATTATTTACCATAAAGAGCATGAAAATGTTGGGAAATTTGATAAGGGGACTTTTACCAGTGCATATGTAAAACATTTGTACTCCCTATTACTTTATATAGTTTCCAGCTCTGACATTTCAAAGAAGTTATTACAACTCAAAGATCTTAGAGCTGACTAATGAATAGAACCTTGTATTAGGGCTAATATAAGAGAACTCAATAGAGAACTCTGTATAGGATTGTCTACCTTATATACCTCCAACTACTGGTCTGTGCACTACTACATTAGCCTACCCTAAATGACCATATATCTGTCTTAAGACCACTATATGTATAACATATGATATAATGTTATTCCTTCCAGAACCTTTTACTGTCTTTCATTATGGCATGTGATCATGTGACAGTGTGACCACAATCTGTGACATCCCTCCATGACCCTAGCTCTAAAAATAGAATAGACTGATAGAAAAGAAAAGAGAAGAAAAAATAAAATAGAGTCCAATCCTTGTGTTTCTAACAAGAGTACTATTATACTGGTCTTTTAAAGAGCTGAAGAAAATACAGAGAAGAGTAGCCCTTTGGATTACAGAAGCATTCCACACATCACTATTATGGAGAGTTAAAGCTATTACTAGCCTTATTCCTATTCACTTTTATCTCAATAAAATAAGTGGCTAGCATTATCTTCAAATAGTAATACTTTCCAAGTAACATGTGATAAATTCACTCTTGGATGAATATCATTCTAAAAAAGTTGTCCCCTATCATATGGCTACTTGTTAACTTACTCCCAAGTAATGTATAAGGGTCAAAAGTTCCAATGTGGACACCAATAATCACCTGAATGGTATTTTTGCAGTCTTTGATAGTCTAAATCAAGAATTTTCTCCTAGTTCTCATCTTATAGACAATTTTCATAATTATTTCTCTTTTTACTTAGCTAGTCATAAAGATGCTGATACAAAAACTACTCATCAAAACAAACTCAAGAACTTATATAAAGAGTCATCCAACAATCAAGACTCATTATCTCTGATACTTGTGTCAGAAACAATATTGCTATCTCAGTCTTACATGTTTAGAGAGGACATAAAATTATTGTGAAAACTGTTTATCATACAATGAATATAAGTTGAACTCTTTGCTATTAGATATAGAATTTATAGGGCAGTGCAAATATAAGACATGTCTCACATTGCTGTAATCACAGACATTATTCATGCTGCTAAATATATCTTTGAACTATCTATTCATCCTCACTAGTTACATTTCATTGCTATATTTAGCAATCTAAGAAAGTTCTTTAACAAGAACAAGAACAACTCTATCTCTTTCTGGGATTATTCTAGTAACAATAAATGGCCTCTATATCTACTAGTTGATAAAGAGCCAAAACTTCACAGGATGATTCCTATTTTATCTAGCAAAATATTATGGAAATTCAGCAAAAAAGAAGAATGTGACAATATTGTTAAAAAATAGCAGAGTTATTTTCAAGCTTCTAATTATAAGGGAAGACAATTCCTTGATCTTAATAATGATGATGATCAATTTATTCATCTGACTTATTTCAAAGGTAGAGCTTGGCTGAAACATCTTGGTCTGTCCAACTCATTGTGTGCACACATTACCAAATTGATCACAAATCATGCTCCTATTAGCAAATACAGGCCATGATTCTTCCCTAATGAGTTATTTGTATGTCCTTGTAATAAATCTCTTATTGAGATGAGAGTACATATTCTACATGAGTATATTTGATATAAGAAATTATGGAATTCTAAGCAAGAGTCTCTTAAGAACATTCTCATGTTTCTTGAGTTCAATTCTGGAGCTTTTTGCTTTCAAGAAGATATTAAATAGAAGGGTTTTTTTTTTCTTTTTTCTCTTTTTCTCTTTATTTAAAGTTTGTGCATCTAGAGTTAACTAGAGCTGTTATACTAAATTGTTCTGTTATGTCTGTAGTTGAAAGTTGAGCTTTGATGTTTAACTATTGGCTTTTTGTTTCTATGGTCTTAAGAGTTGAGACCACTTCTTGGTCTGTAAGTTGGTTCAGCTTCCAAATTCTTGCTATTGAATACTTATTCCTGTATGATTGGTAAGCCCAAGTTCTTAGAATTCTTACTACTTCATCCTTACTCTCTTCTCTAATCCTTTTTACTATCTATTCTGCTGAGTAATCTTTAGTCCTTCCAAATTTTAGCTCTTAAGTAAATTAAGTCTTTATTATAGATGAACTTGTTAATATACAGCCTCAAGTCTTTGATCATTGTTAATGAGTGGGTATTTTTCTCTAGTAGCTTCTAAAACTCTCTATTATTACTTAAAGAATTATGTTAATCTTCTTTAGGGTAGATTTAGGCTTTCTTTCTGTAAAAACATCTTCAAGACCAATCATAGTCCTTGTTTCCTGTTTGTTCTTTAGTTTTAGTTCTTTTGTAGTTGGTCTCTTCTATCTCTTGTCTTATAACTTTGATATATTCTAATAGTCTGTCCTCATAAAAATAAGAGAGTGGTGAAGAAAAATGTAGAGTGGTGAAAAGAAATGTAGAGTGGTGAAGAGAAATGTGATAATAATCTGAGTTGGAATTATAGTGATAGTAGAGTCAGTTAAGGTAGGATATTGACATATGTAGTATTAGAAGGGTTTGTCAGTCTTAGTCTTATATTATGAAACTCCTATAGGCTAGTATTTAGAAAGGTGAATTTTATTAGTAATCAGACTGAGATTAAGGATTCAAACATGTGATTACTACTCTAAGTCTTACATGACTTGTGATGTGACATACACTTTCCTGCTCATGTTAATAGAATTATAACAAGTGCATAGTATTCTTTGAAATACCTATAAATAGAATTCTTGTATAAATATATCATATATACAAATTTCCAGACTGACTATAAACTTATAGGAGTTTTAACTCTAGATATAATTTTCTCAACTTATGGCTCTGATAATTTCTTGGCTATATTTGCTTAAATCATTTCCTTTATAGCTTTATTTGATAATTATTTTCCTGATCTTTCTCTTCATCACCTTCTCTAACATCTTATTATTATTATTATTATTATTATCATTATTGTTATGGGACGCTTTGGACATGAACAATTTTTATTTTCTTTTTCTTTTATTTTCTGACTTTATAGGGATTTTGTTTTCTTTTTCTTTTTCTTTTCTTTGGGACAATAAAGAGGCACATGACACTGTAGTCACATGATATGTCACATGATGTGATGTCATAGGCCTAAAAGGTGGTGGAAGGATCTAGAAGATGACATCAGAGCACATGTATACAACATGGCGACCTTGAGGCAGACATGAGGATGAAGCATGGACAATAGGGCAGGCTTAATTATTAGTAGCATGGACCAAGCATGTATTGTATAAATAGGACTTTAATTAAGCAGAGACTCCTTGTTGAGTTCTCTTGTGATTTTCCCCACTTGATTGCCTACTAAGAGCTTTACTCACTTGTGTAGCTGTTGGACTTTGTGTTTAGTGGTTGCCACAACAATTATCAGCATTTTCCTCATCATTGCTACTCTCCTTCTTGCTATCAGGAATCAAGATGTTACTTTTCTTCATACATGTGAATCTGTCCAATTTTTCAAGTTGTAATAAATAAAAATTATCAAAAGTATATTTTGGATCCTTTCTTGAAAATACCCCCATATCTTGAAATGTAATTGAGCATCTAATTTTGACAATAATATGTTTGAAACACATATGTAAAGTATGTTCCTGAGCAATATAGGCATGAGATTGTATTGAGAAATAGACAAAGTGAAGTTTAGATCATTCAGGTCTCCTTCTATTATTGCCATACTAGGAAGAAGTTTTGAAGCTTAGGATTGTAACTTTTGGTAAAGTATCATTAGGCTCACCTTGCAAAAGAAAAGTACATTGTGGTTAGGTAACTGGAATGTTATAATAGTTAGGTTGTTGAAGAAACATTAAAACAGTATTTGTGGTAGAACTACAGACAAATAGTTAATCTGTTAAAAGAACAGTAACAAGATAATATTGTGGTAAAAAGACCATAAACAGGACAGATAAGACCCAACATAGATAATTATGGTAGAGACTATAGATAGACAAGACAGACAAGTACAACTATAGAATGACAAACATTAAAGCACTAAAAGAAATATTAGAATCATTGAGAATCACTGAAGAATACACCTCAGATAGAAATAGAATCATAGAACCAACATCATCAAGAGAGATGTTGATGGTATCTATACCAGTGGTATATAATGAAACAGCATAGGTAGTTATGCTGAAGAATATGGTCCCAGATCCAGAGTAGTTTGATGGTGACTAGACAAAGTTTGAAGACTGGTAGAGAGGAATCTGATTATTCCTCAAGAGCAACAGAGTCATGGTAATAGATGAAAAGATCACAGCAGTACTAGCCTGACTTAGAGGGAGCATAACAAGAATCTATGGGCAGTAAAAAATCAACCAAATGAAAGAAGAAGACAATTTCCAGGATTGGGATAATTTCATTAAAGAAGTTAAGACAATGTTCAGTGATAAGAGCAAGGCAGCAGATACCAAATGGAAAATCAAGACATTAAAGCAGGGAAAAAAGCATATTGCAGACTTTATAATAGAGTTTGAAGCATTGGCTATGAAGGCTGAAACAGATGATATGCACACAATCTTTTTATTGAAGAAGAATGTCAGAAGTGACATTATTAAGACTATATTGGGATATTCATCCATAGTGGTACCAGAGTTACTCAAGAAGTGGAAGGTGGTAATTATCTCAGTCAGACAGGAATGTGAGTCAACAGAAGGCAGACAAGATTACAGGATAAAAACAGGAGTTACTTATAGAGAAAGAAGAATACCTATGGAAATTAGAGAATTCAAAGATAATTATAACAAAGATAAGAAGCCTAGATGCTTCAACTACAACATTTACCAATATATGGTAAAGAATTGTTGGAAACTGAAGAAAGAAGAAAAACTAAAAAGAGCTACAAGTATGACAAAGTAGGATATCTTGTAAAGAATTGCAAGTTAGAAACAGAAGATGAAGAATAGAACCATACAGAAGAAATCAGACAAAAAATACAATGATGAAGAGAAGTATTTTGTTAGAGGTTTGGAGTAGGCACAATACAATAAACTTCTGTACATAATAAATCTCTAAATTGATATGTTATTCTACATAGAAGAGATAACAAAGAGAGAGAATACAAATGTAAAGATATTAAATGAAAAGAAACTACAGCTCAAGATACTAGTTGATTCAGACTGTTATGACTTAAGACCAAGAGATAGGTCAAAAGAGAAACATTATATTAGATTAACATATATTATAGTACACTTGAACTCTTATATTTTATTTTAATTTTATTTCTTGGATAATGAAGAGGCACATGACCATGGTCACATGATGCATCACATGATGTGATATCATAGGTCTGAAATATAGTAGAAGGAACTAGAACAATAACATTAAGAGTATGGTTGTAACATGTTTGCCTTGTAGTAATAGTATGATAGACTTATAAATGATATATGTAGTTTAGGGTAAGATTTGTACTAGCAGTATATATAGTATAGAAATACATCAGGAACTCCTTGTCAAGTTCTCTTGTGATTCCCATAAGATACTTAGCTTATAAGTTTACTTAGTAGTCTATTAGTCATCTTGATTAGTAGTTGCTACAATAACACAAGAGAACTTGATGGAGTTTCTAAGTACAATCTGTCTATCTTATATACACTGGGCTTATGATCTGTGTTACAATAAACCTAGCTTACTCTAAAGAGTATGTGTCTATCTTAAGGTTAACATGTATAATATATACTATATAATATTATTGTTCTAGAATCTTCTATAATGTTCCTTGTGATATGTGATTATGTGACTGTGACTGTTACATGTAATGTCACACTAATCTTAATCTTAACTCCAAAAAATAAGAAAATAGAAATAAAAATGAAAATAAGAAATAAAATGAAAATAATTCAAGTTTACTATCTTCAACCCTGATATTATTTCTCCTTTGAGGTTTCTTCTCTGAAGAAACTGACTTCCATTTTTTCCAGTTCCTCTCCAACTTCTTTAGATACTTATTTTCAAATTTTCTATTATTCCATCTATACAACATCTTTGTTATATATTTTTCTAGCAACTCCTCTTATTATGATATGCCTGGACTTAAATATTTTTCTTGATTTAATATTTCTTTTGTTTTTATTTTTCTTGGATGATGAAGAGGCCCATGATTGTAGTTATATGATACATCATATAACATAATGTCATAGGCCTAGAATCTAAGAAAAAAGGCTGGAAAGATAACATTAAGATGTATATCAACAGTATGTTCACCTTATAGTATACACATTGTACATTTATGGATGATACATGAATATTAGAGTAGGGTTATTTATTGTGAGCATAGACTATGTATACTAGTATATATAGTATGGAAATACATTAGGAACTCTTTGTTGAGTTCTCTTGTGATCCCTATGTGATACTTTTCATTGAATACTATTGGTCTTTGTGACTAGTGGTTACTACAATAGTTATGTTAGGAATAGACCAGCCAGCCACTGAACCAGTTACACTAAAAATGTACAATGTCAAGCTTAGCTTTGACATCTGGCTAATACTATATATATACTTCATACTGTACTCCTAACATCTCTCTCCTAAAGTCTTTTTTGTTACGACTTTAGCTCTTAGTGCTGGACAGAAGAAGAACCTTGTATAGGGTTTACACAAGAGAACTCAATAGAGAACTCTGTACAGGATTGTCTACCTTATATACAAATATCTAATGGTCTATGTGAGCTATTTCTAGCCTACCCTAAACAACCATGTGTATGTCTTAAGGTCAAC
>Ga0157364_1006645_pt1 | contig 11906 bp, 4 predicted proteins | sample AttsexASBM2_FD_111476 | JGI IMG/M metagenome (GOLD analysis project Ga0157364, IMG submission 111476) | Fungus gardens microbial communities from leaf cutter ant in Ribeirão Preto, State of São Paulo, Brazil - Atta sexdens ASBM2 | ecosystem: Host-associated > Fungi > Mycelium > Unclassified ...
CGGTTTACTTACAAATATTTACGATAGCTGTGAACAGATATTAGTGCAGATATTAGTTTGTGCAGATATTATTGGTACTCACAGCGTAGGAACGTGAGAGTCTAATTCTGCAGAATAGAAAAAGTGCATCGTAAACAAAGGAAATGCAATGATGATTTAATTTGCTTTCAGTTAAGCCACAATTTCACGTCATTACACGATCATCATACACGCAATTAATGCATATGTATGGATATGAAGACTTAACAACTTGCTTGAGTGAGTAGATCTGCTATTTGATCGTCATAATAAGAAGATAGCCATAGATGTTAGAAAAGCAGGACTGTATTCGAGTTGATTGCAGATAGAGAAGTAACACCATTTCGCTTTTTTAATTTAATTAATTAATTTATGGACGCTGTAATTATCGTACGTATTAATTTGCTTTGTTGCAATTCTTAGATTTAAGCAACAGCATTGTAATTATGATACACTTGCTGCTGTAATTATCATATAATCTTTTGTTATAAAAATCTCTTACATCATTTATTCTTTGTTTTTTTCTTGATGTTTATTTATGATTGATATATGCGATAATAAATTTTTTCAAATTAAGACGAGAGTTAAAATGTCATAGCTATTTTAGCATTCCGCGGAGATGGATATTCATGTCCATTTTACTCAGACCGCAGTTTGCAATGGTTCGCTCGAGCTTGAGGAGAACAGTTCAATGAAGAAACCATCGTTATTTTCTTACAAGAGATATACGTTAGAGTAAAATCAACATTTCCGATATATTTTTAATGGTATACTTGTATGTTTGTTATATCATTTTGAATATGATTGCTATGAAGAAATCTGATGGAAACAGATACGATTTGCGTATGAAATATTTCACGTAAAATCTTGATAATTTTTTGCAATATTTTATACGAGTCAATGAAAAAGAGTAAATTAAAAAAAAATGTTCAATCGAAATAGCAATCCTGGAAATGGTGTATGCAAAAATTTGATTTTTATTCATGACACATATAACATACAATATTACGGAATATTCACGAATCGATACACACACACACACACACACACACACAAAACTATAAACATATATCTATACATATAACTATAAATCACAGTTTGCTTGGACGTTTTGTTAAACTAATGACCGTTGTTATTTCGATTTCAATCACGTGGGAGTGCACCATTTGCAAGAACGGTTTCACTTATGCCTACATATCCATTTTGCATGGTCTGCCAAGCACGCGGGGTTTTATCGAGCGTGTCTGAGAAAGAGAAGTGTAGGATATTTGCAGCAGGAACTGCAGCGAAACGATGTTTTGACACGGCCCGTAGATTCAGTCAATTAACACTTTTCCGAGCGTGTGCTTAAGCCATTTCGATCCGACACAGCGAAATAGCGAACGCAAATGAAACGCCTTCGCGATCCAACTTTGGCGGAGCGAAGAAGTTTGCTGCAACAGCCTTTCCAGCTGTCTTCCAACGATGTGTGAGGTGTCTTGGAAACAATTCCTTCTTGGACACGTAATGCTGAGTCAGGCTTAAACGTCAGATAAAAAGCGGCCCGACTATTTTACATACAGATCTGATAACACTTACTTGCGCGTTGATTAACGCGTGTGCACATTAATTGCCGTATTATTTCGCAAAGGAGGAGCGACTTGAAAAAGCTTTTAATGCCTCCATCTTTGGATCGTGCGCATGTTGTGTCGCACACATCGCCAACTTGTTATCTTAATTCAGGTTATGTATACATATGCTAATAAATTGGCCCCATTTTATACTAGGTGAACATAACTTGAACACCGAGAAGACTATGTGTCATTCAGTGCACTATGAGGACTATAATCTTCTTACATATGAATACATTGTATTTAGTTCTCGCTTTCTCGCTAATCTCGGCTTAGCGCTTTCGTCATGTGAACGTGTGTCTAAAAAAGTACAGTAATTTACTGAAGCGATGCAGATAGCATCACTGCGTGTTGAGGGCATCACTTCGTTTTCGCATCGTAACATCGTAGCTGACTGTGCATACTGGACAGTGTAATTTATTCCAAAAATAAACTCCCGATCCTCTTAGAGAGGATCGTAAAGCGCATGTCGTAACTGTGTCTTATGCAGCAGCACGGATTTACGTGCGGGCGCGAATGATTGACATGCGTGTATAGCCAGCTGTGGACTGTTTATGCCGTTTTACGCCGTGGAATACGAAATATGGCGCGCGCGTTTTTGGAATATATGCCGGTACATTATGCGCACTCTGAGCGATGACCTCCGTACTGAGGAACCTCCGCTCTAAGTTTACGTAAACCCATGGCGCGATCTGAGGGGTCCAGAGATTACCATCGTTGCGCGCATAAGAAAGTCAGTTCCTGCGAAACAAAGGTGAGACGTGATTTACATGTTGGCTCTGGTATATCACGACATTTGCATCGTCTGTTTACTTCGAGCATGGTGATAAATAGCTTTGCTGTTGCCGTAACGCTTAGCCCATCGTATATTATATACGTATATACGTAGCATCTCTCTTTTCAATTCACACACAAGTATATGTAAATTTACGCAACGAGATTTATTTCTGCGTGAAGATAGAGCCGCTGATGTACGCAAATTTATCATTTCTTTTATAAATCGATTATTCTGATGATATTGCTCTTACTGACAAGGATACTGTCTTCTTTTATTTATTCCTCAAAACTGTTTCTTCGTACATTGTTCATATAAGCTCTTTATTACATTAAAAGTGTATGCTTGTGATTTATGACGTATCGTGTAACTACGTATTAATTCGAATGGCATAGCCATTCTACCTGGAATCTTTAGAATTTAAAGGTTTATATGGAAGATATAATTTCTAGATTCATCATTTCTTTTACAAATCGATTATTCTGACAATAATACTGAGAGGATTTTGCCTTCTTTATTAGCAAAGCTGTTTCTTTATATATTGTTTGTATAAGCTATTTATTAAAAGCTTATTATTTATGACATATCATGTATACTGAGAAAAATGATTTTATTATAGAAACAAATCAAGGGAAAGCGAATGTGATATTTATTAAAAAAAACGATCGATTTGTTACTATTGCAAATTAATTTGTCAATGTAATAAATAATCAATAGTATCGCTAGCAAATAAGAGGTTCATATATATATATATATATATATATATAAAAATCGTAGACGGTTGCAAGTCTCAAATCGTAAGAAATTGATTGATCAATTCTAGTCAAATATTCTCCTTATATTTGATTGTATTTGGTTGATTTCCTATGACTTAAGATCCAGACTCCACGATTATCTGTGTAAAATCATTCTATGTAAACGAACCTAAAGTCTATCCAAAAGATAGATTAGATTCTACATAGGTTGCTTCAGTTACTAATAATTGGTTGATATAGCAATCATAACAACAAAATTTGTTGTCATATATTGAGTCGTCCGGAAAGTTCGTGCCGATGTTGAAGGAAAATTGAAACGCAGAAAATTTTAATTTAATAAATGTACTAAAATTTACTAAAATTTAAATTTTAGTCGGCACGAACTTTCCGGACGACCCAATATTTACCGATCCGATTAAAGGTACTTGTGACTTGCTAAATTAACAAAATCCTTTCTCTCAGCGTAACCATATGCTAATCAGTTATTTATCTGGAAATCCTTAGAATTTTAGATTTGTATTGAAGATAATTTCCCAAAAACTGACATCTAAAATTATGAAAAGTAAAATATCTTATGTTGTGTACGGTCATTATTGAGACTTAGATTTTCGAACATTTCTCTTCTCATTGACATTCACGAGACGAAGGTAAAGGCTGAACGTCAGGAATAAATATCGTCGAGGCGGCAAAGCGTAAAGGATTAATGGCGGAAGAGGTGTTGCTTGTAACTTCACGAACTCACTATCGAATAAGTATTCATCACTATCAGTATGAGTATGATTAGGAATGAAGAATACGATGCTGATTGCCGGATGTCATTATGTCTGTTCGGCGTGCATGGTAGTTAATAAATTGCTCTGTTGGTGAAGAACGGAGAGTCGCGGATCACGATTTGGCTAAGTTGGCGATTGTTAATATTGCAAAAGGGCAAGAAACGTAAAGAGATCCAAATACTTTACTGTCCAAAAAACGAGGTAGTGCGGCGGGGCGCGTCGTTGTGCATCACGATGCCAGGAGGCGACGCCGCCGCCGCCGCCGCCATCGCAGTTACCATTGCCATTGCCGTTGCTCAGAATCCATAGGGAGGGTTATTCGCCTGCTCGGAATATTTCGTTTTGCGTCGCTGCCGTAGCGGCCAAACTCATTGCAATTCAGATCGCGTAATTACATGCGCCGTGGCGGACGACATCTTGCCGGCGATGCACGCGCGTTGCCGCGCGATGTGCAGTCGCGGGAAAATATAACAAACGGGAGATTACCGCCGGTTGTTTCGTCGCGCCGCGCGCCTCGGCGGTCTCGTGGGACTTTTGGAACCGACGTATCTCATATTCCGAATTGCATCGCGTAATGGAACCGGGAACAAACCGAGCGTCGTTGGTAACTATCGATCTTTCCATCTCGTTTCCCTAATTGTGTAATAAGTAATTAGGTAATGAGTTTTTTTTCATTGTTAATGTATGATAGATTCAATGCACTAAATTTTCTCATATCAATGGTACATATTATTTTGTATAACTTATATAATATTACGTTACTATTTATGAGACCAATGCAAAAGTTGAAATATTTAAAAGATTTTAATTATAAATTAAATTTCTAAATACCAATTAATTAATACTTGTTCTTATTATATCTTTATAGGAATTATTTTGTTTTTATTTAAAAGTGCGTAATGTATTGGCGTACGTATCGCATTTTACGGAGCATTAAAAGACACTAATAACATAATTCAAGGCGGTTTATGTAGGTATCGCAGACTTAAAAGAAACACGTTCCATTTTTTTGAGCTTAGCTCATAATAGCATTGATGTCGTTGGTAGCAATGACCTTAGGGCTCTCTGTGTTGCACACGTAGCAATGTCGTTGAGGGCCTAACTCTAAATTCCGAAGTGTGTGCTCTCCAGGGATAATAGAAAGTTAATGGTCCGTCTCGTCGCCGCTCGACTTGGCTAGCGCAGTTCAGAACGTATTGTGTTAGAAGACACGTGCCTGCCCTTTCATTATTAGAGGAGTGACTAATTTTGGACAGGATGTCTTGGCAACGATATAAAGCGACCGTAGTGATGTAATTAAAAGAAAAGGAAAAATCCTTTCTACATTTCCTATGTATTGCGAATTCCTGAACGTGAACACGTTAGTAGCACTTTTGTACACCTTTGTACACATTAGTAGCAGGTATACGCCAACTCTTTTACGCGCATTCGCCGATCGATACGTATAACGTATATCTATGTACGTTCGCAATAATTTAACGCGACGTTACTTAAATTGGCATTCGCTTTACGATAAGTCCGGGCAGACGTACAATCTACCAAAGACTGCGCGACTGACTCTCTAGAGTCAAGTGTATTCAAATTTCGAACTTCAATACCGCCCCCATACCTGATACACTACCGATCGGGCGCATGTTCCTATATATTCATCGTTATTCCCTTAGAATTCGAGCACAATCGGAGCGCGGCTAAGGGGTGCGTCCGTTACCGCAACCGGCACCGCGTCTCTGATACCGGAATACTCATCTCACTAATAGTCGGAGCTTCCCTATCTTCCACCTCTGTTCCCAGGCTCGATTGTGAATCGCGGCCTAAGGGCGAACAGATCCCTCTGATCTCCGGCCACGATATCAAAGTATGCCAGGATAATACCGTCTCTTTTCTGCTTCTCTTTCTCTCTTTCTCCTCGCTCGGATGTTCGCCGCGAGAGATGGAAACGGCAAAAAATTATAAAACACAACCACAGCGACGGTAAATCGACGTTTTCCTGTTCTCCTGCGGAGAGAGAGCTCGCTTAAGCGTGAAACGTATCTCCGCGTATTTTATATTCCGCACGGCTCTCCATTTATTCCCGCCCGTTCGCGTGAAGGTGGTTGCTAGACATCGATTTTACCTCGATCCCCATCTCGGCGCGCCCGCCGCTCATAAAATGACGCGCGAATAGAGAGGAAACCTGGGAACTAAGCTTGGAAAACTGGGTCTCCGCGATATGCCAAGGAATATGATGCTAGTGAGATTGATATTTCTTGTATGCTTTATTTTAACCTATTGCTTGATCATTACGTGACGTGAAGACAATATTACATAATCTTTTAGTCACAATGTTAGTCACTTTCTTTCTTCTATTTTAACGTACTATTTACTTTTATAATAAAATTCACAATTTATTATTTTTAAATTTTTTATGTTAAAATAAATAAGAATTTTTATTTCGATTTAACAATCTTATTCGCTTTACATTTTTGAGAATATAATTATAAGAAAGTATATTTAAGAAAATGTATAATTTTGTAGGACCGGATAGGAGAGAGAGCATAAATTCAGTGATGTGTGTGAGAGTTGCGGGTTTGCTAGTGTTACGTAACTAGGTATTATTGTCTGGAATTAATTTGACTTCTCCCTCCCGTTGCATGCGTGACATTGTCACGGCTGCATTGTCTTTATTATTCGCCATGTTGATAAGAGACGCTCGTTCGTGTAATATTCTCGCTCACTGGAGACGGACGATGACTTCCGAAAGCCGCTCGTATCTCCTCCCTGCGCTAACGCCGTCAACGCACTCCAGAGTGCAAGATGCGTTTATTATGAAAATAAGTATATCCAGGACGGTCGCGCGGATGTTCCGCTTGGTAATAGCTGTTCCTATACTACGTCGCATCTCTTGGAAAGACGGCGAGGATGGTGACGCGAACGGGGGTGACTGGTGAGTATCCGTGAATGCGTCGGGTACAGACACGTACACACGAGGAATCGTATGCAGTGGCGTTCACACACGTCCTATCCCTCCCATCCCTACGTGATAGTATTGGTGTCTCTTCGACTCGGCGCGGACGCGGACGCGGTCGCGCTCGCGCGCATCGCTTCTATTCCATGTCGCGGTGCTCTCGACGTACTTCGACGTTTGGAATGGGCGCGCCCTCGGGCTGTGCCAGCGGGATCGCCAGAGCGGATGAAATCGTCGACTGCGATCCGGCGATGTGTTTCCCGATAACGTTAAATCGTCCAACGCAAGAGATTCCTACGGAATACCGTCGGCGGAAGCAGGCGATGGGTATCGTAAAGCGGGCTGCATGAACGATAGCTCGGTGAGATCTCTCCGCAGAACCGAAGACCGCGTCTAGGATGGGAATTCGCGATAGTACGCCTCGTGGAACCGCATGGTGCTATCAATTTCTAGTTGCTGACCACAAAGTATTTCAGACGCGTAATACTTATTACTCGTACATTTTCCGTTCTCGCTTACTTCGACGAGATTAGAGTGGATTACATTTATCGCGTGTCTTTCGAGATGAAAAAGTATCACACAAGGGAATATATTGCAAGGGAACAAGTACAGAGCGAAGAAGCAGTAAATAAAGGATTATACAATGAGGAATAAAAGCAGGATCGTGCCGCGAATTGTACTTATTGCTTGCAGACGTTCCATTGCCCGTAATCTGACATAAATTCGAAGAGTCTATTATATTTATTGCACGCTTTAAAATAAGAAAAAAATTCTCTCTCGTGAAAAATCTACGCGTGAGATATATACAAGAGGGATAAACTATAGGTATAGTAAATAGAGGATTATATACAATCGACAATAAAAGCCAGAGGGAGTTTGCGAGCTTTCGTATTCGGGAACTATACAACTTCTTTTATCCACCTGTTCTTTGATCAATGTGAAGCTGATTTTAACAAAGGCTTGAGACGATTCTTTGATGAATTCCACAGTTCAATAACAAAGCCTTATTCTTTATTCTTAATTAATTAATTTCATTTCAATAGAACATTATGTTAAAGTTTGACTTGCCATTCAATTCTATAAATTAAAAAGTTTTGTAAAGAAACATAGATACAGTGATCAATTAAAGAAAAGATGAAAATTAATTAAGAAGCTCCAACTATAAAAGACAAAAAAATTCATAGACGTTAAGAATAATTATATTATATATATTACATTTTGTGACTATTAGAAATGTTCTTAAATTTCATTAAATTTTAAGTTATACAATTTGAACTTAATTTCATAACATTACATTAAATTTAATGTATTTATAACTAAAAAATATATTTGTGTGTATACATAAAATTTAATCTATTTTTCATGAAAATTTATGAAATTTAATGTACTTTCATAAAATTTTATTAAAAGTACATTTCATAAATTTAATGTACACACGTTCATTACATTTAAATAATTACTGTAACTTAATTTAATTAAATCGTTCATTACTTTTAATTTCGTTCATAACCACGAGCTTCATCTTTATATGTAAAGGAAGCTCGTGATTACATTTCTAACAGTATATATATACAATATTTGAAATTGTATGACATGCATTGATATTGTCTAAATAGTATTCTGCGAATACCTTCTTGAATATTTAATAAACTGTTATAGAGTTTGTATCTCTTAGATATAAAATATAAAAATTATTCATCACTGTAGACAATTGAAAATTACACTAAATAAAGAGATTTTTATGCATATAAATACGCAACATTTACAGCGCATCACTCTTCTTACATCGTTATTATTTACTTCTTACATCGTTATTATTTTGACAATTTCTAGAATGCTTGAGAATTTACTGTATTTTAGAATATTTTAGGATATGAGTTTAGTTAGGAACGTAATATATGTTGTACATTACGTTGCTCAATTTCATTTGGATTCTATCTCTTCTACTCCTATTTATGATTAATATAGAAACTCTGTGAAATTATATCGTGAAGATTATGTTTCTCGAAGTAATGCGAGGAATATTGTATTAGTTTTTTAATGAATAGCTGCAGGCACACAATATAGTATTTTAACTGCATCATTCATAGCAGAAAGTAATATATCATTAGAGGTTTAACCGTTAATCCTCGAATGAAGATGCAAGATATTTTTAGCTTTATAACCGTTATAATTACAAAAAAATCGTTGTAATTATATAATCATTTGCGTCTCCTAGCTCTTTGATGAAGAAACATTTCTTGTAAAATTTTCAATTTATTTACGACTTTCATAATACGTTTTAGAGATGTATTATATCATTTTAGTTGTTAATTATTTTAGTTCTGACTTCCAATTTAATGAACTTGTCTAATGAATCAATTCTCAAATTGTAGCATATTTCTTTCGAAAATGTGGTCTCAATTAGGTCGAATGTGCTAATGAACGGATACGCGAGGCGAGGCATCTGTTTATGACGTAAAACTTATGTTCGCGCGCTCGCTGTGATCTCGCCATATTCGGCGAATGTCTCATAAACGTTCTAACGAAGAGCGTGTACTTTTTACTCTAATTGCCTCTATAAAAGTGACAAATCCGCACGGCACCCCGAAACTTTCTCCATTGGCCCGCTGCCCTGGCCAATACCCAAATATACCTACTTCATTTACGAGACGCTCTCTACGCCGCGCCGCGTTGCGTCGAGGGAGCCCTTCCTGCTCGGTCCGAATATAATAGATAAACGTCTATTCCCACTCTCTCTTCTCCCTTCTCCCTTTGGGGATATGCCGAGGACGGAGATACGCTTTACGTTCTAAATGCGGGCCGCTTAGATATGCGCAATATCTGCGACTGGCGCGCGATTTGTCTCTCCGGCGTGGCGGCAGTTCGGAAAAAGAGCTGGGATTGAATGGATATATAGCCGGCTTTCTCGCCGAACCCGGTGCATCTATCTGCATGCGACGCGAGACGAGTACGACGACGCGGGGAAAGCGAGGGGATGCGACGCAATGCGAGATGGTGCGATCGAAAACTTTTTCGGACTGCATCATGCGAACGGTACGGAAAGAAAAGAGGAAACAGAGTCTGCGACCATATACCTATGAACTACCAGCATCGGCACTTTAACCATCTGCATCAAAATCTGCATCCGATATATTTAACCTTTGTGACACTTTTTAGTAGCGTCATTTCTCATGCACGCAAAATAAGGCGGGAGCATATGTGCGATCTTTTTCTACCGTTAGTTATTGGAAGTATCAAGGTGCATAGATTTATGATGCAAGATTAAGATCGTCATTTTTTATAAATTCCATTTTTTTTTTATTTTATATTTCTACACTGAGAAAAATCTTTGGTTAAAAATGAACAAACCAAAAAGATTATGATTGTAACAGAATTCTGATTATCTCAACTAGGATTTAATAGATTTAATAAAACATTTTAATTCGTTTCATTTTCAATCATAATTGCAATTAATTCGACTCATTTTTCTCAATGTAGTATATTTTATATAAATTGTGAACTTAATTGAGTTTTACTCTGAGCATCCTGTACAATTAAAAAAGGGTGGACGAATCAAGAAAAACCGGTGGCTGCTTATCGACTCTGCAGCATCCCGCTGTCTCGCGAAGAAATATGTTCTTACGATGCGACGCGGCGCAACGCGGCGCAGAGATTTCGGAGCGTGAGTTTTTTGTGCATCTAGTCGGCCGAGATTTTTTGTTGATTACGGTCACGTTCTCGCTTTTCCTCTCTCTCTCGTTCTCTCTTCTTCTCGCCGAGAGTGTCGCGAAGGTTCGCGCCTAGCGAAATGAGAAATGTCGCGCGTGATGACGCCTCTGTATTTTCTCCGATACGACGCGAGCGCGAAATAACTTTCGAAGGAGAAACGCGCTGCTCGGCAAGGCAACACGATCGCGGCATCACGGCAACGAAATTAACGCGCCGTGTTTCTCTGTCTCCAGATCTAAAATTAGTGCACAGAAAAGAACCACAGTTTCAATCCGGAAGAATTCATAACGCTAAAAATACGTAAAAATATGCGTATATTGTACCTTTCGAAACGATACGTTTTCTCTGTATTATTTTCTCTTATTTACTAACTTATTTACTAACTACTTTTTGGGTAAAAGACGATCTCAAGACAATAATTTGATAGCACACTGTATTAAAATGTTTACTGTAGGTAGTAATAATCACTTATTTTAAATATTTCAATAATTCAATAATTCATAAAGCATCAAATTTGTTCAAAATTTATTCTGAATTTTAGTAAGTTTAATACTTTAATCAAGATTATTAAATTAAAACAAATTCGATTTGCGTATTATATAAAGTTTTTTGTTCGATCAATTTTCTAACATTTTTTAAAAGAAAATTAATTCTTTGATTTTAATTTATTTTAAGTACATAATAATAAAATTTCTAAAATAAGTATATTTTAAGATGATCATCAAGAAAATATTTTTTGTTAAAGAATCGTTACTTAAAAGGTAGAAAATAAATTGAATAACCACTTTTCCTCTCTAGAATGATATTTTTCTGTGTTTCAGAAGAAGAAGAAGACAATTAGCTAATTTTACGACATTAAATTAAATTCGACACTTGCGCTCTTTGATGAATTTGAAATAAATAATTTGTTTAGAATTTGATTTAAATTTGCTGAATTTAATTATGAAATTGTTAAAGCGTAGAAAGTGTTGAGCCTTATAACTTGGTAGATTAAGTTTTATATAAATAGGAGATAAGAAGCTCATTCTTCAGTTACTTTCGGGATTATAATGTTATTTATTTCTTTAGAGAAATTATTCAGATTAAATTGCCGAGAGGTTTAACGCTTACTTATTTAGAATTATACTAAGTTAATATTTATTATTATAAATTTCAACGCGCGTATTATTGTACATTTGTAGCACAATGTTGGTATCAGATAAGCTTTTACTTGTAAATACTTTATGAAACATCATTGTTATGTTCTAATAACGGGATAAAAATTATCAAATATTTATTTGTATTTTTTTATCTGACAAAAAAATCATACACATGATAAAA
>Ga0157364_1006646_pt1 | contig 11905 bp, 6 predicted proteins | sample AttsexASBM2_FD_111476 | JGI IMG/M metagenome (GOLD analysis project Ga0157364, IMG submission 111476) | Fungus gardens microbial communities from leaf cutter ant in Ribeirão Preto, State of São Paulo, Brazil - Atta sexdens ASBM2 | ecosystem: Host-associated > Fungi > Mycelium > Unclassified ...
CACACACACACACACACACACACACGCACACACGCACACGCACACACGCGCCCACACACACACACGCGCGCACACACACACACACACACACACACACACACACACACACACACACACACACACATGTACGCACATACACACAATACAGGCACTCAACTCTGACGTGCAATTCCCAACGGCTGCGTCACTTTGTTACCATATCGTAACTATGCTATGTGAAGCCACCCTGACATTCGCTCTTGCGTTATTCTAACGCTCGCGCGCAGAGTAATATAACCGACGACGCAGCGACAACGACTTCCTGTATGCTCGCTGAGATTGAGTCACTTAGATGCCGCGTGTACGTCATGAAAATTCAATAGACAACGTCCCCTTGCATATGTCCGCATGCAGAGATCCCGGTTCTCCTGGCGAAGAGAGGACAAGGGAAACAGAACAGGGGGAAGGTGGGGAGAGAGAGAAAGAAGGGGAGAGGGGAGAGAGAGAGAGAGGGGGGAGGGAGGGAGAGGTTCGTCGGAGATGCAATAACGGCGCCATGGGACGCTTATCCTGGGGATCTTTATGCCTCGTGTGCGGCCTCGCCCTTTGTGCCTCCGCACCTCTTATCGCGATCGTCGACCTCTTGGCCGGTCGCTTTCGGAAGCTACCCTCGAAAGCAGTTCCTACGCTCCCCCGAGGTCGCCGTCGAAAAGACGCGTCGAGCGGCCGCGTATACGTAGCAATGCATCGTTGCAGCACAAGCTGTTGTCATTGCGACCCTAATTTCTTAGGGTGCAACAAAGCGTAATGTATTCACTCTAATGAATCTACTACTTCCTTTGTAGGACAAAGATAAGTTATTTAAGAATTCTGCAATAATATTAATTCATCTCGTTAATGAAGAGTTTTTCTTTTATAAACATGATATTCATCAATGATTTCAATGATTCAGTAAAGCGAGAAACTTGCATTAATTGAAAAAGTATATGTATAAGGACTCACATAATAATTAAAAGATTGTTGATAAAGGTTAGTTCTAGTATTATTTTTCAATTGTTTAATTGTTATTACATTAATATTTATGATTAATTGTAATTACTGCATTAATAAAAAAAATATAAATTTACATACAAGAACTCTCAAATATAACATAACAATGACTGATAGAAAACGACAATCCATCACTATCTTTTAATTGTTATTGAATCAATATTTTCAATTAATTTTAATTATTGCATTGATAAAAAATTATAAATTAAATAGAAAGACTCTCAAATATAAAATAACGATGATTGATAAAGAACAGTCTCATCGTTATTTTTCATTTATTGTAGCATTAATATTTAATTCTAAATTTTAGAACACTAACCAACATAAAAATATAAAAAATGCTGGGAAAAAATTATTGCTCCTTTAAAAAAAGAAAAAGAACACTGAATTGCTTGTTAGGACAAAAGAGATGTGTCAAACAAAGAGATTGTATATACATTGTATATACGCTGTTTATATTCCAAAGCACGATGAACTGTTAGCAAAGGGCAGGAACTAACTGCTTATCGCCACAAATATTGCCGTGACAAATATAGAAAAGGAGCGATGCGAGAAACACATACATACATAATGTAGTGGGCGTTGCCGTTACGTCTCGCACAAATCGAGTCACGAAAGCATAAAACGACATTCGTTTCACCTTATCGTTATCAGCAACGGACAAAATTGAATAAATGAAAAGGAGAAAAAAGAGAAAGATTCCGTCACGCTCTCTTGTCCAGATTGGTTGATGGGACGTGCGATCGCTCGTGTCGCATCCGGATGCCCTAGATCACTCATAGGTGCAATATGTATTACCTTTATCCGACAGTATCTACCGACAGTGCGTGCACGCGCGTGTCCGCCATGACATATACGCTTATCTGTCCATATCCTGATTGGCTCTATCGGCTACGTGCGGTGGCAGTATCCCGCCATTTGATACTGGAACGCGAGAGTTCTTTGATCTTTCGCAAATCAAATCCGATTACGCATCCACGTCCAACTCTTCTCGTTTCCCTCTCTCTTTCTCCGATGTCCTCCACCGTGGTAACCGGGTGTCCCTTTTTGGAGGGAACTTTTCATCCTCCGCGCACCTCGACGGTTGGTAACGGCATTAATTCTCCCGCGGGCTTTTTCTGCGCCGGGCGTGTCTCTCTCGTAGCGAGACAACTTCATTTATTCATTCGCCGGATCGGACACGCGTCGCGTGCGTTGCTAAAAATCGCACCCCGCACCAAGGAGCGATTCGCCACGGCTCTCGCGATTCCATAGGGACCGCATGTCTCACGTTAAGCTCCGCTTGTGTGTAGCATCATTCTCGAAGATAAGATTGATTTACGTATTATAGATGAAGGGGGAGACTCGAGAATCATTGTGTCGTTTAAGTAGGCGTGACAGAAAGGGCTTCTAGTTTCCATGCAACGAGATAAAAAGAGGAGCTATGCTTATATTGTATCATAACGAATTTATATTTATTTTAATGCGTGTATATATTAGAAAGTTTCGATCGTCCGGATATTATTTTATTCTTTAATGTGTAGCTCTTGAATCCTAATTAATCAAAGTCATTTTAATTTGCAGAACTGTTTATGAATCAATTAAAATAAATCGCTTTCCAAAATAACGAGTAAAAGTTGAAAGGCACTTTTTCATTTCATGAAAAAGAGAAATGAGGAAAAAGAGAAATATGTTTTCTCCTACCACTTAATTATTACATACAGCAATATTTAAATTTAGAATGTACAATTGCATATGGTACGATCGAACATTTATGGCGGGGTCTTGAATAGTATTTATTGATTAAAGACATTGTATTACGTCTAATAAGTGGTCTAATAAGTAGTGAGTTTAATTAACGAGCGCGTCATAAAATTCATGAAATCGCGTTCATTAAGCGAGACATCGAAATCGTTCGCGGCATATCATAAATATTCATTACGATTACTTTATACGCGAATGTGCATGCGCGCGTTCTCGTGTGCCACAAATCTAGTAATACGTGATTAACAATTTTGAAATTCGCCAAACTGCACTGATATATATCTACCGGCACGGCATGAGCGCGCGCACGCGTCTATCGTGGATTTATGACCGTCATTGATTTAATTACAGTCTGGTTAACCTCATTCAACTAATCATGAGGTTTATGTCGTACCAAATGCTGCACAGAATGCGCGATTCAAATCGGTGCGCCTTGCGCATATACTTAACTTGTTAACAAATTGCCACGATGATTAGCAGTAATCGACAATTTTCGTCCATATTTATAATGCGCCGTTCCTTTTCGGTGAATATAAACTTCGGCAAACGTCAACTTTCACTCTTAATTATATTATTATTATATAATAATATAGTTAAGATAATAATATAGTTAAGATTAATATAGTTAAGATAATAATAATTTTGATATATAAACAGTCTTCTTTTAGGATAAGATTTTTCCTTAATAAGTTTTTTAGCTAAATGTCTTATTTTTAATTAAAAAAAAAACAAATAAAATTTAATACATAACATTCTCAAAATTAATAACTTCATAGTAAAAAACATTTCGTATAGTGCTCTTTTTAGATTTTTAAATTTTCACTCTTTTACGTTAAATATCCAGATGATTAAATTTGAAATATTAGATTCTCATTGAAATTGATTTAAAACAAATTAGTAATAAAGTCTATTTTTAATCCACAGTTAATTAAAAATGTGTTTAAAAATATTTGAAAAATTGATAATTGTTTAATTACAGTATCTATATATGTATCTATATATATGTATCTATATATATATATAATAAAAAAACTGCTAATTTTCTTGACAGGTTCAGTACAATTAATACTATTTTTTTAGAAGAAGTTTTATTGTTTCATAATAAAAGAAATAGCAGTTTCGAATAACAATTTATTCGTAACAATGAAACTTCGAAAGCTGCACGAACAATCCACTAGTTAATTTTCTACAACGAGGAGATTCTCGTAGATACTATTGCAAATGTTTTTGCTAAAACGTTTTGATTGTAGGCAATTACACCTAATTGGCATCAACAACGCGCATATACGAATGTTGAAATGAGAGAAGACAGGAAATTATTGTGTCGACAGAATGGTTGCAATAAAATATTCTCACTACCATTTTCGTTATTTTGCGATTCACCTAGCTAGCGACGATTCGGTCTACGTCCGTAATTGCGGCCGGTGTCGCGATACACCGAATCGCCATCCGTGTATCTCGCGTGCCGTCTGTTTCATCCAGTTAAAAGGTTTCGGCATTTGGTTATTCGACACGTTTGTATCTCGCCGTTCCACTTTCAGTTCGTTCCCCTCGAAAATTTGTTTACAAATGCGCCTGAATTCGTCCGGTTCGTTATCCGCAACGCGAATAATTCGCTGGAATGGATTCAAGAAAGAATAACAACGTGATAAACGCGCGCGGTACGTGATCGATATAACGCAGCTAAATTACGATGTGTTACAAAAAGCACTCAGCAAAAATATTGCCAGGACATGTAATTGAGAATTGTAAAATTTTCAACCGAAATTCCTCTCTGTATTTTTATAATTATAATTTTTTTAACAACTCTTCTCTGGATATATCGCGCAAAGTATATTATGTGTAAAAGTAAACATAAGATTATATTTGTATTTTCATCATTACAAATATTTCACGCCTATTAAAAAAAAATGCACTCCATGTTACGGATAACATAATCATTGCATTTACATAATGTTACTAAAGTTAATAACGTGAGATTTTTTTACTTGTTATCTTTTCCGAGATTTATGTTCAGGTCACATGAAAAATATGAAGCGACATAGTAAGCTCAACATCTCGTACACTGTATTATATTACCGTCATGCCAGTTTTTTGTAAAATTTATTGCATCGTGCAATTTTTGCAACGACTAATCCTCTTTGACAAATAATCGATTACGATATTCGATACCGTTCATCGTTAGTTAGATCGTTATTCAACCGCTGATGTATGCTTCTAAAGATAATAAAAAATTCGTATATAACAGGAACATTTTCTCCATCGCTCCCCAAATTACGAAGGATGCGCCTTCCGGTGATGGTACTTATCGAGGATCTACGATTCGTAGGGGCTATTTACGGTTCGTAGGGTGGCTCGCCGACCTTTCCCCCCTCCGTCGCGCTTTTCCGTTGGCCTTGTCGATGCCCTTTCTTTGCTTCAGGAACAACGGCTTTTGCGAACGATAAATCACGACACGCTCGTGCAGGGAAGTTTTCAGACCATTTCCGGATTTTTATGCTAACGTCGCGGACTGATATCGCGTCCTGTCTTATACGTCGGCAGTACCATTCGCTGCGATTCGTTCGTTTCGTTGGTATATCATCGAAGGATCGAATTTATACTCATGAGATATATACTACAATATCCAGCAAGGGAAAAAAAAGCAAATTCTGGATTATCGCAAAAAAAATGACTTTTGCACTTGATTCATTTAAATTAGTGATAATCATGATTTCAATTATTATCAGAAATTCAGAATAAGTCATGATTTATTTCTTAGAGGTTTTATATTATTCGGTTTTATATTATTCAATTATTATTTCTTCCAACAATCTTAAGCCTGCGTTTAAGTTTGTGTTTTAGTAAATTATTAGAATTGATCACACACAGAATGCAGAATTTATAATAATTTAAAACTCAAGTAATTCAGCAAAAGAACATGCATATGCCGCAGGCTTTAATATATGTAGATTGTGTAAATTAAAAGATATAAAATGTTATTAATTTAAAAAATTTATAATGTATAAATTCGCTTGACATATTTTGTAAATTTCATTTATTCTATCAATGTCATTTTATATAATAAATCAAAGTCTTTCTTTAAAGAATTGACACTTTATTTTTTGTTATTTCTTGTTAATATTTACTAAAATATTTCGCGATAGACAATAGAATACAGTTTGTATTCTTTATTTGTCATCTATTTTTCCGATTTACTACATGGGCGTAATCTTTCAAAATGACGCTAATTCAAGAGAAATTAGCTTTGAAAAACTTTCGCCCCACAGGGGTGAGATGTCTTTGTAGACGAACAGGATTCCGCCAAACCGACCCTGCTGTCGCATAACGAGCAGCTTCGAGAAGGGTGCGATTCGGTCGACAAAAGAACACAGAATATCTACGATCAAATCCCGGCTGCTCCAGCTTGACGAACTATATTTGTGACGTTTTTTTCGAGGGGCGATCAGAGCCTCCCGCGAGGATCGTCTGCGCAGCCCCCCCGTGGCCGTACGAGACCGCCCTCCGTCAGGTTCATCCCCTAACTGAGCTAATAAGCAACCCCCAAAGAGACGTCGAGCAACTGTGACATATCTATATACATACATACGCACGTATCCACTCGGGGGTTGCCGGAGGCTAATTTGCATTAATATTTGGGATGGTAATTAGGGGAAAGGTCATAATAATCGTGATACTTGGACGCTCTGGGTACCCTAATAGATCGGCTCTGTGTAGCTCTAACTTCGACAATAATACTACGAGCAGGAACTGTGCTGTCGACCCTTTATAACATCTACTGCCTCCCCCCTTCGAGCGATCTGTTATTTTGAACTTTCGACAACCGCATCCGGATCGTTTCTCTTTGTCGAGAGAATGACTTCGGTCACGCTGGATGGAGCGTTATGAGAAACGTAATGGCGATAAGGGACGATCGGTTAAAGAGTTAAAATTGAATGTTCTCTCTATTGACAAATTGACAGTTTTTTTTTCTTCACGTAAAGATAATTATTGTTATTAGTTTTCAAAAAATTGTTTCCCTTCTTTCAATTTATCTTTCTAATTATCGAGTTTTATCAAAAATGCAGTTACTATTGTCACATTGTAAAATAAAAAAAATTACAAAATAAAAACCTTTAACGTTTACAAATTTTTTTGTATTTTTTGATTTTTAATAAGATCTGCAATTGATAAATGCGTGCTACGAATCACGATGACCGTAAAAAATGTGCTAATGACGTCGTCGACGAGATGTATTCGCCACATTTCGGGACGCGTTCGCGTCAGGTGTGCAAACAGAGTACAGTCCGACGCGTTTGCATCTAAATCCGAAAAAAACAACCTTGCCGAGCGAAAAATACCGCTACGAGCCATGCGGAACGAATGTAAACCAGAATGTACAACGCGCGAGCTACACGATTCCATACCATCGAGAGTTCCGGTAGGTAAATAATTATACGCACAGTTTTGTAAAACGGTCGCTGGAAAGATCGGAGAGCAGTTATAGTAGGATCGCGTGATTTCCAGCTAACACGTTAACACATGGATATCGATTACGCATTCCTATAGCATAAATAATTATGCATAACGAATATCAAGCAGTCTGACAATGTGTATAATTAACGAGTAATGTAAACTCTTGTCGCTCTTTTAATCTCGAATGAATGTTTATCATTAATGCAGTTACAGATCAACAAATCAAGCCATGTGTGATCATAGAATAAAATTTAAACATTAACAAAATCAAGAATAAACAGTAAATATCTGATCTGTTAAATTATGAGAAAAAATAAAAACCAAGAATTGATAAAAATTTCATGTCGATGTTGACGTTAAAAAATTTTCAGCCGATATCAACTAAGAATAATCTTTGTAATCTAAACATTTGTGTTACAATTTTACATTTAACAATATAAACATATTATAACACATGATGTTATGTACTCTCTTTTTTTGGAGTAAAATTTTTACTCTAATCCTTGAATCATTGACCAGTTCACTCTACGTGGAGGAAGTATTCATTTTAATAGAAAAAAATTTCTTTCGCACTAAGACAAAAAATGAAAAGTTTTACTTTTATTTTTAAAGTGAATTGTTAATGCTCTAAACTTTACTTCTTAAAGTGCAGAAATCTCGCCAAATTACGCTTAACATCTCTCAGTTCTTATTCGTACAAGTGCTGTTTATAATTGCTAATTATTAACTGCGATTAGTTATTTTGTGTATGAACAACGTTAAGTGTTTGACAAACTCGGGAATGAATCTATCAGAGATAAGCCTGTTTATTATTATTGTACATACATTTGTACATACATAAAATAGAAATCAAAGGGATACGAACAGAAGTTAAGATATTTTAGGTACTTTAGGATAATGAAAGAAATTAATTTGTACTGAAAACGTTAATAAAATGTAATAAAATTCATGTCAATCTTCAATCTTTAATATGTTTGTACTCCTGTACAGATAAAGTACTTAGAGATTTCAAGACTTAATCAAAAGAGCTTGCGACTTTTACTGATTAAGTTAAAAAACATCCTCTCTCCGAAAAAGATCATTCTTTTTTAAAGTTAAAGAATAAATCCAAATGAAGAATGATTCCAAATGAAAAACAATTTCACTCTTTTGAAAAGTGAAATTTCGCTCCACTTTGATTGGTATTTTCATAAATATTTGGAGTGACTTTTCATTCCAAAAAAGTGAGATTTCACTTCAAGAAATTTAGAAAGTAACAATTACATTGTTGCAAAATTGTAACATAGATGTTATGTTGCTTTTAATATTTTAACTGATGTCGATTGGCGTTTAATTTTTCATATGTACTCTCTTTCTTCTTAAAAATTTACTTACACTTTCTCTCTCTCTCTCTCTCTCTCTCTCTCTCTCTCTCTCTCTCTTTCTCTCTTTGTGTTTAATATCACCGAATCCAAAGGGTAACTTCGTTAAAAAGTTTCCTTACCTGCAACAAAAAAACAAACTTGTTACATTATGGGAAAAATACAAAAGTATAAACTTTATAAAACTATTATAAACTATTATAAAAATATAAACTTTAAAATACAACAGGCATGTTAGCAATAGATCACGTCACGGCGATAACTCGCAAACTCTGGCATCTCTGAAAAAACCCGCAAAAGCCTCAAAAAGTATTATCAAACGTTAAAATATGTTATTAAAAATAAAATCACCCTTCTCTCTCATTCTTTCTCTTTGTTCTCCGCAGAATAATTAGGAATGAATTTTTAATTCGACTTGCTGTTGTTGGAAAGGCAAGATTACTTGATAGGAATTGTGTTTCTCGTCAACGCCACATGATGAAAAATATCGTCCATAGTGAAAAATATTCACGCCCCATGGCATACGGACGTCAGAAGCGATTTAGGGAGCTGGTACTACGGGTGAAAGTCAAATAGAAACCCCGCCGTGTTGAAATACGATGTCGGAACGTCCCTCGGTACGGTAATGGAAAGAATCAGGTCGCGCTTCTGTATACAGGGTGTGCCGAAATAGGTGGACGGCTTAGTAAATTATTTACACACAGTATTATTAAGATACGTTTTCGTAACATGGCGCGCATAAACAAGAGAACGACACGTTACATTCCGAGAAAATAGGTGCACGATCGCTGTCCTCCTCGCAGCAACAGATTTTAATTCGTAGCAGCGAAAGCGCGTGCCGCTAAAAATTCGTGCAGTCACGATAACATGCTACGTGCTCCGTGTGTTACAGGCAAAACTGTATCAGTGTCTAAAAAAGAACGAAAGCTGGAAGAACTTTCCTTGGCGTTTTGCCCGTCGAGAAAGTTAATAGTCACGCTCACATTCAAATCATAATTTTATTTCATTGTAAAGACCACAAGCTCTTATTTAATCTGCTAATTTACATTACAGCTTCACAAGCATATGAAAATCCATTATAATAGTGTGAAACTATATAATAATCATTAAATTTCATTAATGGATCAAAATTGTTATAATCACGAACTCGCAGGTACTTCATGATTGTATAAAAAGAATAAAATAATTGTTTTAAAATAATTAATCTGTTTGAGATAAGATAATTTGATATTAAAAGAATCGATCGACTGACACTCATGTTAGTTAATATATTGTCACCTTGTACATCATATAACGTCTCTATACCGGTGCGAACCCTCGCACGAGCGATTGCGGTCGGTTCACGAAGGGCAGACAGGGATGTCTTTAGGGGACGGACTCTTTACGACATTATGTATCACTTAAATACCCTCCCGCCGACAAATAGCCTGACTCATGGGATTTTATTAGGCCACCGTGAGCATATTCTATCGCGAGATAATGGCGGGCGCCGACCGAGCATGACACTTGGTTACGGTCGTACGAACAAGCGTGTTCATATTCGCATGTACAGACACGATATCGCGAGAACGAAACGTACGTTTGTAGTGGTAGGCGCTTATGTCAACCATTAGGGAGAGGAAGTAAAAGACGAATTAAACGGGACGTCCCTTTTTCGTTAATCAGCCACGATTTATGGACGTCAGTACGTCGCTACCATTAGTCGCAGTCAGTGACAAAAGAATGTAGTAATGGCAGTTCACTGTTGTTACATACATCAAAACGCACCGGCTGCACCGATGTTGAACGGATCGATTAGTCACGCGCTGGGATATCGAAAATTTCTCTTTCTCCATTCGTATTATCAATATTATAATTTAGAGATTTCGATTTATTAAATTTATGTATAGAGAAAGGAAGGCGAGATTATAGAATACTATTTTGTTTTAATGAAATGACTTAGTAGATATTCATATGACACTAACTATTTTTAGTACAAGTTTTTTAATTCACAGAGTGATATCAATTATAGTATAAAATACAATTTCGAACATGGTACAATCTACGAAATAAAATTTGAACTCAATTTTTATAATTCAAGTTTGATTTTTTCTGTTTGGTCCTTCACACAATCAAAGATACCTAACTTGAAAATTGGATTATTTTATTTCGTTCAGAATATTACAGATAAAAGTTTTTTGGATGTATAGAACGAGCATAATTTACAAAAAACTAAAGAAAGGTTGCAATTATGAAATAAAAGGGGAAATATAAAATAAAACCACCAACTAGGATATATTTTTTACTAAATTTGATTCAATTATATTAATTAAAAATCACATTCACAACCCGGACTGAAGTTAAAATTAAAGTTTAATTAATATCAGCATACTTCTCAAAATTACGTAAAAAGTACACACTTATAAAACTGCTACTTGCAAAACTGAAATGCAACTTTTACGACAACGCAGTAAACACTAATGATCATGGTAATGTCTAAGTAGCAGACTGTGAAAAAATAATTTTGACGGTAGTCTCCAGAATGCACCGCAAACTATATAAAATATCATATTGTTCCTCACATTTCCTTTAATCTTTTTTTTTTTGCTTATAATATCGTTTATGTATTATAATCATATTAATATTATTTCACGTAATTTAAAAGAAAAAACAAATAAATCAATAAAAGAAAGTAAAATTGTTTACGCATCTGAAAATTCAATGCATGTTTAAATTCAAATGCATCGATTTAATCGTGAGTTAGCGTTATTAACAATTGTTCCTCCATCTGTGTTACAGTCAGAACCTGAAAAGGATAAAGGATCGTCGGATAAAGTTAATTTACGAAGGTTGTCAGTGCGACTGTTTTCTTGCGACATAATTGTGCGAACGCGGCTCGTAATAGTCGACGAATTGAATTACATTCGGTGCGATGAAGAAAATGCTTCGTGTTAATATCACGCTGCGTGTCTCCCAGATTTTAAACGCTCGCTCTGGCATAAACAGTTCGCTTTGTCACTGTACCGTAATAAAGCCTCAGAAAGACGAAAGCGTTTAGAAACAATTTTCGAAGCACTCCCCTTATGCTGTAATCTCGCCGATCCTCGAAGTCGCTCGAAGAGACAAGCTCATAAGGTAACGGCCGTAATGGTTAACCAAGAACCTCAAATCTTCGTCTTAAGGTTTCTTGAGATGATCATAAATCCCTATTAACAAGTTTTCCTCTATTAATAGTTCAAGGCACCACAAGCTTATGCAAATATTCTATCGCGAAAATAAAACAAGAATGCTTTATTTAATCCCGTTGCTGAAGCATCTTTACATCAGAAAATACATAA
>Ga0157364_1006647_pt1 | contig 11903 bp, 3 predicted proteins | sample AttsexASBM2_FD_111476 | JGI IMG/M metagenome (GOLD analysis project Ga0157364, IMG submission 111476) | Fungus gardens microbial communities from leaf cutter ant in Ribeirão Preto, State of São Paulo, Brazil - Atta sexdens ASBM2 | ecosystem: Host-associated > Fungi > Mycelium > Unclassified ...
CTGTAAAATCTGACCGAAGAACGATTGATAGTAGCGATTAATTGAATTCTGGCCGTATCATCATCAGTGAAGAAGACGTCCAAATAAGAGAAGAAGATTAATTGAATTGATAAAAGAGATCGACTTTGCGAACGAACATGCACGAGGCGTTTTTCTTAATCACATTCAAAATAACTTTTTTTGATAGGCGTAATCTAATCGCGAGCATATAAATGATAACTCTTACAAAATGTCACGCGAGATCTGTGTATTCCAAATCGGGGTAGATTAATGCGAATTCTTAAGGTGACCCTATATAGTCACTAATCTATCAGTAATGAACCATATTACTGATCGTATGGTTAATATTGATAGATTAATGTACACTGAAAGAGCAATTTTGCTGAAGAAGCTAAAAATTTAGTTAGATATAGATCTGAAAGTTTGCTAAATCATCAAAATAATTTTGCAAGTATCTTAAGTATAATGAGTAATGCTGCAAAATGGTTTGATATTCTAGCAACCAATTTAGTCGTCCTACCTAATTGTTTTGATGATCCAGCAAAATTATTTTTCGGATCTAAATTTTTAGATTCGTCAGTAAAATTGCGCTTTCGGTATAGAGGATAATCTGGATCTTGATTCTCGAACATCAGTATCGCTTTATTAGGATTTATGTCATAATATATTATAGTGTAATAAATATTGTAAACATTAATACGAAATTATAAAAGGCAATAACACATTAAAATACAAGATCTATTACAAAATTATGAAATATGTTCAAAAATTTGCTTGCTTTCTCTTGAATCAGATTTTTTTTTTCTATTGTAATATTTGTTTGACTTAAATAAAACTTAGAGAAAAGTATTTATGTTATAAAAGAAATATTTCGCGGTAACTTTTTCTTTGTTTCTTCCGTTATAAGTACATAAACCTAATGCCAATGAGTTCTGGTCTTCTCTATTATTGATCGTATAAAGTCACCTTTAGAATCATCTTAATTGGCGAATATCAAACTTATTGTATATCCATGTATTGTATTGCATAACAATTCAATGATTCGACAAACTGTCTTCACTTATCATTGTACCACAATTTTAATAATGTTATGACGATGCGACACACTGTCTACATCGATGCGCAACGATGATATAATTCGTGGGTACGCAATAAGTTTGTATCCGCCTTTTTACATTCACAATGTTTATATCCCGAAATTGATGCAGCAGAAATAGAAAATTGCGGAATGAAAATACAAACTGTGCAAAGAAAGAATTATTTTTCATAATCAATCTTTGATTTCTATTTTTCTTATATTCAATTAAATCATATATTTTTTTATCGCAAAAAGGTGTATATCCAATACTTCACTATTAGATATCAAAGGAACAATGGTAACTTAATTCTTTGAATTAATAATACTATTATTTTTAACTTCTATATGCGTCAATCAATCAATCTACTTCCCTGTTTAGTTTCAAAGTAAACATCATTTATATTACATATGCATTTAGTAAATAATAAACTTTAGTCAAATATACATTTTCTTGAATTAAATTGTTAATTTAATTCAAGGAGCAAATAGGCGACTTATAAAAATGATTTTAAAAAAACTCTAATTGAATATAATTTAATATTATGAATTTAATAGTATTTTGAATATCGTAAATACAATTTCATTCCAGAAATAATGTTTATCAAATTAATTGGCAACCCACTTCTATTACGTTACAGTAATTTCTTATAAATCAATTTTTTTTATTATAAAAAAAATAATTTTTTGTATGCTATCTCAACTACTTCGCGAATGTTATTTTCCATCAATGTTATTTTTACTATAATATTTTTCAGGATGAGCACATAATTATGCTCGAGTAACCGATTTTTATGAAGTAAAGTGTTCTTGGCTAAGAATGGAAAGATGAATTAGGTTAACGAAAAGGTAAATCAGGCTACGTATATCGCCTGTATCATAGTATACATGAGGCGCTCGAGCACAATTACCACAATTAATTTCTCAAAGCGGCCGATATACGAACGCTATATAGCATCATAATTGTCGCACGTGTCTATCGCATGTTTGCCAGTCGCATCCGCATGTTTCATACTCTTAGACTGACCACACGAGATGAATATCGCAGCTCACAATCGAGATGTATTCTCGTATAAAAGACTCACACCGGGTCATGGAAAAACACTGATGCGAATGCAGATTTTTTGATTATCATTCTGAAGTGATAATACGAACTGGTCAATTTTCGACCTGGGACGTATCAATGCGCTTGATTGCGTCGAATCTGTTTGTTGCACACGTATGTCGTATCGTTCGATTCAGTTTCTGTAAACTTATCCTTTTTTTTTGCTACATCGTCTGATATTATTGCGACAAATCAATACAATATTGCTAAAATATTAAAATTTTTTGCAATATTGCTTATCATACTTAAAATTCTTACGTAATTGATAATATTGATAATATATTGATAATAAAACAAAATTACAGCAAAAAATTCTTTTCAACTAGATAAGGTTTCTTATAAATTTTTGGATGCTGAAAATCATGCTGCAAATCAAATTTAATATGAGGTTTTCGTAATATTTAAGATTCAAAATGGCTTTTTGCAACACTTGACATTTTTTTGTAAAAAAATATTAGTAATAGGCATCCTGAAATTTTGATCAGAAGTCATGAATATATTACTGTTCATCTCCTAAAAGATATTTCTTTAATCTGAATTTCTTATTTTTCAATCACAATATAAAGAATTTAATACAGATTTTTGAGCTTTTTAAAAAAAATGTAAAATATCGCAAAAAAAAAATATTTTTTGTACATTAAACCTCAATATTTCAGAAATTTAACGAGCTGGTAAAATTTGGTTCGCAACCTTGTTTTTTCAGCATCTAAATATCTATAAAAAGCACCTAACAATTAGAAAAAGAACATTTTTTGATAAACTATTTATTTTCGGATTTATATTTAACTAAATTTTTTATAGATTACATTCTTAGACGTGTGAAACAGTTAAGAACATTCGATACATCTTGACGATTTTTAAGTTTCATCACAACATGTTTTATATAAATCTTTTTCACTCAATATTGTAATTAACTGCAGTGGGATTGAGAATCACTTGTTAACCAAGAAGAGTAACTTCTTTGTACGATGTTTGTGCTTTTTTCATTTTCCGATTGGATAGAAGATATTCTTTGTTATGTATTAATTATGTATTTGCTGAAAATGGCTAAAACCATTCAAACTAACATCTTTTAATACACATTATACTATTAATGATTATATAAGTATAAATTGCGCACCTCCAAAGTAGCCCCCTTAAATCTGTATTATATTTTTACAATTATTAGGAGTCCTATTTTATATATATAAAAATAAAAAAAAATATATATATATATTTTTTTTCTTTATTCTAAATTTTTTATAGATATTTCTGGAAAATTATTTTTTTCTGTGTACGTAAAGATCAATCAGAAAGTAATCACAAGGCACAACATAGTTCACATGAGAATCTATACTGTCTCCTTTTTCATTCACATATTCTTTGATCAATTCAACCTTTTCATCGGAGAGAAAAACTAAATCATGCGCGATGTTGACAAAGTTTGTTTGAAAGTATAGATATGCGTTGACTAATTAGTGAATTGTATCGCATACAAAAACAGCATGATACCCACGCAATGATCGAAGTTCACGCGTTATGTACTTTCGACAGTTTCAACGTATATTAAGAACTCTTTTAGTTGCTTACGAGCAAGGCGAGCATAATCGACGATGCATTGCGTAAACAAGTTAGTTATTATACTCAATGTCGCGCTTGAATGTGTTCGCTAAATGTATAATTAATTACGACAATCTTAACAAAACCGCGACGATCAATTAATACGGTATATTACAATCATGTACGCTCTCTCTAATATACTTTTACACGCGAGAAATGTGTTTCTTTCATTTACGATTAAACTACAAGCGAAATTAAGCCATAAAATGATGAGAATACAAGCACATATTCTTTAACATCGATTCTCACAAGATTTTTTCCACTGTCTTGAAATTTACATTTGAAATAAAATTGTTTTAAGATAACAATACTATCGACTTCTCATTAAAGAGTCGAGACACGTTCTGATAGTGATCTCAGGCCAATATTTATAGCCGGTTTCAAAACCATCTTAAATAATGTTTTAAGATGCTAAATACTGTTCTTTGATTTATTTATAACATCTTAGAGTAAGATCGTCTTATTCTATAAATATATTTAAGATGACCTTAAATATATAAGAACCAATTATGAATATTGACCTTAAACTTTGTTTCCTACAATTAGACATTTACATTCTATTTTTCCTATTTTTTAATTCTATGGTGAATAACGAGCAATATTAAATTTTCTATTTTTATATTCTTTTTATTCTATGTATTTAATGTATGCATTGTAAACAGTTGAAATGGAAAGCAGTTAAAATTCAAGAATATGCTTAATGCGATTGTCAAATTGTTTTCCGTTTTATTAATGTTAACGATCAAATTAAAATATCAGATATAATTAGACTCTGCGCTGTTTTAGAGCTCACATATAGGCATTACTGTTAACGATATAATGGTATTGAAACTTTTGTAATGTTTTTCAAAATATCAGCATTCAATATTAATACAGCTGAATGTTTTTTATAAGAGATAAAGAAAGAGCTATTTTTTATATAAATAAATAATTTTATAATAAAATATTTAATTTTTGAAATTATAGTAATTTTTTTTACATTATATCTTTTTTAGAATTATAATAACAATTTATTTAAATAAAATGAGAGACTATCCTACATACCCTTTCCTCTCTAATTCTAATTCTATCATAAAATCTTATAAAAATTATTTTAAAAGAAAATTTATTCTTTTAAATCTGAAACTCTTACTTTTTACGAGCTGTTTATTTTTGCTCATCTTTTCGTGAATTTCTCTTTCTTTTACAGCGCCGGTGGTCTGGTAACCGCGGTAGCGCCTGTTGTTATAAACGGAAATGGAGTGTGGGTCGGATGGCCGGGTATGCACATGGAAAATCCGAATGAGCCAATTCCCGAATCAGATCCCAACGATCGCACGCCGACGGCTGGTCTATTATCGCGTAAGGTGAGTCACTTAACGACGATTAATTGCAACGTCTTGATATTTTGTTACGACCGCTTTGCGGCGCTTTACGTAACCATTATCTTGTAGTCGTAATGTTTTTTTACGATTGTTCATATATAGAAAAAAAGAAAAAAGTTATTTAATCCGTTATTTAATCCGCAGTTATTTAATCCGCATAGTTAGAAATCACTTTGATTCTTTTGTGTGCAAATTTTTCGAGACAACAGTTAAATCGCTAGGACAATCATAGATTTGTTATACTATCACATACTTATAATTAATATTTTATTGCCACGTTGGTTTTACGTTATAAATATGATTGTTGCGTCACAATGTGCAGACAATCGCGACTCACATATTTAAATCAAGCAATTTTTTTCTCGCATTCCCTTAAAGTTTTGCAATGTTTTTGTCTCCTAAATTGACATTTTTTGAGATGGATATGCGTTTCTAAAAATTTTAATAATAGTTTATGTTAATTTATGCTAATTAAAAAATATTAATTAATTTTAAGGAACCAAAATAATATAACTCATTAAAAAAGGAGCAATTACACATTATTACACATTTTTTTTTCTTCAAGTTGTATCTGCAAATTTTTATTAAAAATAAAAAATTTGCAATACAACTTAAAGAAAATTGAATTATTTGACATTTTTTACAAAGATTTATAATTGAGTGAGTCCAATAGACCTATCAATTTCGGAGAGTTAATATTCGAACTTATATAAAGATTATTAATAATTTAAAAGTTGAAATTTGCTTTTGAGATCTTCGTTCTCAATCACCAAGTCGTAGCGGTACCTTTTTAAGATCTTCAATCTTTTAAAATATTTAAATATTAAGTATAGAGGTATTCACGAAGGTCTTCTGAGTATTTAGACTAAAATGAGGTCAAGAAAGATTTTCAGAACTCAGAACTCGGGTGAACCAAATGGTGCGTTATCATTGTCGCTATTTCTATTACGCGAAGTATTATATTATGCTTGGCATTGACAATGTATACCGCGTGGCGGAGAGAATAGTCACCGTTCCCCACCTCAATCAACCTGTAATATTCCATACGCCAATGTTTCGAAATGATCATCTTTTGCTGCAAGCAGCGTCGACAATAATATAACGACAGCAATTTCCTTTCATTTGTAACAACTAGAATCAACGCTATTCGATATATACTGTTAAATTTATAGTGTCAAAAATCATTGTTTTAATATAAAATAACTATATATTGAATAAGAGCATTGGCCACTTATATAAATTAGGTTGATACTGTAGATTTAACAGTTAATGCCACATAAAATTACTTGATTGCGAATTTATGAAGTAACTGATTTGCAAAGAGTTTGCGAATTGCATTATATCGACTATGCGAAAATTGCTTTTTACAATGTAGAAAAAAGTAAAGTAGATCAATTCGGAGATGTCTTTTATCTTTCTCTCTAGAAAATTCAGCGATAGTTCATAGCAGCTTATATACTTGTTTAGAAAATAGACTTTTCACGGCAATGTCGCGTATTTTTCGACGAAAGCAACGCGACAACTGTGCCTTCTGAGAAGCGATTATTTTATTCTCTTTCACGTACTTACTACACGTAGAGCATAAAGCTTTTATAGTGATTAATGCGCGCACTTCATATTACTAATTGTCATAAACTACTTTGTCGTTAGCTAGATTGAAACAACACGATAAAAACGGCGCACTTTAACAATTTTTATTGGAACATTTCTGATATGAACAGAGAAATGTTCGGTGACCTGTTTTCCTTTGTAGAAAAAATGAAACGTAGAAAACAAATGTTGAAATTTCTACGTTTGGACACGTATATATCTGGCACAACGGTATCAATCACGTATTATGTATGTACGAGAATCATATTTATCTGCGCTACGTGTGAACTGGATTGACTGATTTTCAATTTCCAATTTAATAGTTCATCTCCGAGAATTTGGATGAACATGAATTTCATGTATCACAATTAATATAAAAATATATAACATTAAGTGCGTTTAGCATTATCCATTATTATTATTATTATTAGTATCATTATTGTTTTTCTTTTTTCTTTTCTTTTTTTATTATTAATTACTTTTATTAATATTATTAGATGCATGCAAAAGTTTTAGCGAATTTTTCTTTTTCTTTAACGTTCTGATATAATTTTTGTAAAGTCAAATAATTTATCTCCTTATCGTATATTTGTAAGACTGATATCGAATTATCTGAAACGCCGTATTTTATAATTTAATGATGCACATAATTTTACAAAATAACAGTGAACACGATGAGCGACGAAGCTTTAGCTATTTATAATAATTAATAATGCATATAATTTTCTCTGTTCTTAATGAGAGTACTGTGTCTCACAATACATGCAAATGATTGTATTACAAACTGCAGTAATTTTGAAGGCATGAAGATGTTTCATGTGCATCTAATAAGATGTGAAAGGTGTGTTCCATTAAAAGCCCTTAAGGCTTTTAAACCGTTAACCAAACGCTATTGTCGTCAGTTAAATGATTTGGTCGAATAAATAGAAATAACAGTACAGTTTTTGTACTAAAAAAGTACAAAAACTTCTGCACACACCTAATGTTATCAGTCGCCTAATACAATTTTATGTGTAAATAAGTCCAAAATGTTTGGCACTGTCACGGATATTCGTGTCACGAGGTCAATCGGGCTATCAATTGTATAACAGCGTTGCAAGCCTATCGTTTGTGAAATGATTGACTTTTAGCTAGCTGTCGGTATGCTATGTCAGTGATTAACAGATTAACAGACATCATGTACACCCACGCGCGAACGTTGCGATGGATCACGTGAATCGCCGCAAGAGTCTTCAAGATTGTCGATAATGATGTCCAAGCGATAGCCTTGATAGCCTTCGACATCGTTAAATAAAACAGGGCGGTGATTAAGCCCGGCGCGATCGGCAGGCTGCGTGGCGACGAACGATTATTATCGTTACGTGAAATTCACACAATGGCATAGTTTTTATTCAACCGACATTAGACCGGTAAAAGAGGAAAGAAGAGAAGACAACACTAATCCCAGAAAGTATTAATTTTTTATGTTTGATTATGAAATGATGATTACAATTAATGATTGCCCAGTTCTACTTCAATCACGATGTAACGTCCATCGTAATTGGCTAAAACAGAAAGAATTGTTAACTCGTAGTTTGATATTTCCGTTATGCAAATCACGATTGCGATTCCATATTTAAGCAAATATCTCGAAAAATTAGAATAGAGAGAAATTATTATTTGTAATCAAAATAATAATTATTTATCTAATTATTATTTTAATTACAAATAATGACTTCAAAATAATAAAAATATAAAAACTTTATGTATCTTGATACTTGATGCTATGAAAATATAAAGGAAAGGACTATATTATTATTATAGCTGTTTTAAAGAGATATCTTTTTTCAGAGAGATATTTTTTTTTTAAAAAGATATTTTATTTAAAAAAACATTTCTCCAACGCGAAATCTAAAATCAGGACATAAGACGTCTTATAAGACATCTTTATCTTATCTTTTAGGCTACGGTTCACTTGACGCTACAAATGTTTCAAAGCATTTTAAATAGATCGCACCCTTAGACGCATTTTAGACCATTCTCGTAAAGCGATAGATAAGATTTAAACCTTAAACTGTGAGAAATTGAACCAATTAATCGAATTTGAGAATAATCATAGTTAATTATTCTCACATTCATCTGATTGGTTATTTTTTTACGATTTGACTTAAAACTTAAATTTTATGCCTTTAAATTTTATTGCAGACGCCGCTTAAGATGTCTTACGTTCTGAATTTAGGCTTTTTTGTCCAAAATATGTTTTCTAGGTTTATTTTGTATTAAGTAGAATTAAATACCACACAAATGTGCAATATACATGAATACTACCTTTCTTGTTCTCCGGAAAAGTCTCCTTAATTATGTGAAAGCAATAAAGGCAATGACTTGTTGATTTTCATATTTTCGATCAGCGATACCGCTTGGATTATCGACGCTAACAAATTGTTTTTTTACTGTCACACTGTAAAAGTTTCTTCCTCCTACTTTATTCTGCAACTTAATTTTCCGCCTTGCATTGATTTCATCATTACTATCGTTAGCGTTTCGTCAGTGGCTATATACGTCGTCTGTTGCTCAGCCGCCCTATTTTGCCGTCTATCACTGGCCGATGATGTTCAATAATATGTTTGCATAACACAACGAGCATATAGGAAACAAAGAAGACGAGAAGGAAAAACAACGTTGCAAGGGGGAAAAGCTGATTATCATGTCATGTCACGTGGAGTACGCTTGCGAGACACGCGATAACGAGCAATTACGAGTATTTGTAAAAAATTTCGTAAAGTATTTTCATTATTTCCTTAAATGAGCTGTTGGACTGAAACAGAGATGTAAGATACACATTTTCATAATAATCCGCCTTTGCGATTTTGAATCTCCGATACTTCTAAATAACAAAGATAACTATGTTAATAATGAGGAAGATCTGAGATCATCGTCCAAAAAAATTGCGCCGCGAATGATATACGTCAGTATATCAATCAGTATACCAGTCAAAACTAGTATAATACGAAATTTATTGTTTGTTGTTTTCAATTTCCAAGCATCTTTTCTCGCAAACATGATTCGATGTTTTTAAAATCTTTTCTTCGCAACTATTGGATAACAACTCAATCAATTTGAAATTTCTTGATTGCGTATTTCTCAAATCGTTTGCACCAAATTTGATTAGACTTCTTGCCTGAGAAACTTCTTGAAAAACTGATCCCCATAAATACATTGTTACGATTTTTTAATTGCATTTATAACGCTTTAACGTGACGTTTGTAATTTGAAGCGGCAGCGTTTTTAATTCTGACCCCGCGATCCCTCAAATTAAAATCGATCGAGGTCATCGCTTGTTTCGCGATCTCGCTCGACGATTAAAGAATTCACTATCGGTGAATTGATATATATATTTTATCGTGACGCGGTTAAGCAACTTCGCCGATGTACGAGCATGAGATTTTTCTTTTTCGAGCGATAAAACAATGCGCGACGATCTCCCAATCCGGACGCATGTACGGATAAAGAAAGCCGCGTCGCTTTCCCTGACCTCTCTTAATTAATGTGCCCGTAAAGCGGCGATATCCGTCCGGAGAAATAACAAACCGACGACCAGGCCGCGGTTGATTATGTCTATCGTAGAAGTATTAAACCGCGTTATCGCCCGTCAGCGATTGCTCATTTGCGTCAGGAGTGATCTTTCTTGGCACGGCCTGTTTTCACGCGAGCAATCGGAAATAAAGAAGGCAATGTCGCTGGCAAAATAACAGAATTTCGCGGGATAACGAGTGACATTAAAGAGAGTACCGGTAAGTCCTGAAACATACAATAGGTTTAGTAAGTTTTAAGCTGTGAGATATATTGGCCAATCAAAGTCGAATATGAAGAAAATAATCTGGTTGATTTTTTAAGGCTATTACACCTATATGTTTCGGGATTAAACAAAACTAGGCTTTACGTACATTTGATATAATATCTGATATTCACTCTGTTTTTATTTCTTGTTATTGAGTCAATTTCTTGCGTTGCGATATCGTTTCCATTAAATTTATAATGACTCTTGAGGTTGATGTATGTATATTTTAAACATATTACAAAGCTAGAAGCTTTTAAAAATATATTTTTTTCTGATTTTTTTTTTAAGATAGCTTTTTTAAGATAGCTTTTGTTGAAGTTCTTTTGTCTAAAATCTTTATCAAAACAATGTGATCAATAATAATTCAACTTGACATAAATTATGCAGAATAATTTTTAATTAATCGTTAATCAAGTTCGATACATCCAATTAAAAAAGATAATACGAGCTGGTTAAGGAGAATAAAAAAGTTAACAAATTACAGTTCGAAGTATTCATATCATATTAATATATTCGTTAATGTATTAACTTATTATTAATGACATAAATATGTATTATTAATTTTTTTATTTAAACCATTATTGACCATTATTTTCTTTAATTCTTAATTACCATTTCTTTGTAAGATAAATTCAAAATCCAAAGAAAAAAATGATACATAAAGTTAAGTCATTTAATGTTTATTTTGTGAATTAATATAAATAAAACGAATCAAAATGCACGCAATAATCATGATTTTATATATGATTATTGCTAGATATTATTATTCTAAATGAACCGTATATTTAACAATGATTATTATTATAATTAATAATTAATATATAATATCATTAATAATAATAATTATTATTATTATTAATCATACATGCATGTATATGCGATATATGCATGGCATGCACGGCTGTATGACATTACTTATTTATTTTACATGTGGAGCACCTAAAAACAATTGTACTCACTGACAGGTTTGCCAAGAATACTTTTCGTATTTTGACACTATCTGACATGACGACTGCATTGTACTCTCATGCTTGTAACTCAAATTAATCCTCTTGAATAGCGACAGAAATGCGTATCATGAGTACGAATGATTGCGGAGAAATATGACGAGATATTCCCCCGTCTCAATCTCTTTCTCTCTTTACTTTCAGGTAGTAGCGGTTCACGTTGATGCCGGCATCTTTGACTCGTATTACAACGGATGCTGCAATGGAACCTTCTGGCCTCTCTTCCATTCTATGCCTGATCGAGCGACTTTCATCGCGGAACATTGGCGCGCGTATTCCGCGGTCAACGAACAGTTCGCCGCGAAGACAGTATGATTCTTGTGATATTGATCGCATTTTTGTA
>Ga0157364_1006648_pt1 | contig 11903 bp, 4 predicted proteins | sample AttsexASBM2_FD_111476 | JGI IMG/M metagenome (GOLD analysis project Ga0157364, IMG submission 111476) | Fungus gardens microbial communities from leaf cutter ant in Ribeirão Preto, State of São Paulo, Brazil - Atta sexdens ASBM2 | ecosystem: Host-associated > Fungi > Mycelium > Unclassified ...
CACTCGCTTTTTCTCTTGCGCGAGATATCGAACACGCGCCCAACGTACACGCGCGCGCACACACACACACACACACACACACACACACACACACACACACACACACACACACACACACACACACACACACACACCTCATACACGTACACTCACACACATATACTGGGCTATAATCTACATATTATACCTGATATCATTTTATCTTTATTATTCACAGAGTGTTAAACAAGAATAACATGATACATCATTATGCGTATAATGGAACACAGCTTTACGATCCGACATTGCACGCATATATTCGAAGAAGGACTGCATGCGGAAATATCATCCGAGTATCCTGTGTGTCGTTTTTTATCCTTATTGTTCATCCAACATTAAACAAGGATGATACTCGGGAGCCGAGTGATATTTTCGAATGCAGTCAAGACATGAAAAGGCATAAGAAAGCATGGTAAGGCATTTGTGTCCTTGGGCGCGTCATATACTGTTTTTTGACTCGATCTAAAATATAGGTCAGATCACAAAATGGGACTCGGTGTAATCAATTGGTATAACTGAGTTCCGTTTCACGCATGATGCACATGATTATTTATCAAATATTAAAGAAGGATTACATTATGAGTAAAATGTGTATGTCATATCAGTCACGTTGCGTCGGTCTTTTCACTTTTAGTAACGATTACTTACTTTTAAAATTTAAAGTTTATAAGAAGAATGTCATTTATTACATTGATTACGTTCAGCAGCTTTGCAACTGTTATGAGATTCCGGTGAGAACCGGTGTGAAATTCTTTCATCTGATTAGTTTTTACATTTAGATCCAGTGAGGAACTAAGACCAGTCGTAATAAAGAATTTTACAACAGTTACAAAACTGCTTTTTTTATTGAACGCAGTCTGCAGTTAACAGATTACTATTGTTTGTAAATGTTCAGTATAACGCTTCTAAGATTTTCCTGTAATTTTATAAATTTACGTATTTTTATATATAGAATATATTTCGAAGAGGAAAATCGTCACTGATATCTCGTTTTTTTATATTTAATTTCAAAGTTTTTTTTTATATCAGTAAGTTTTGTCAGGAATAATAAATTAATATTTTACGACTGTGCATGCTCATTAATGAATTAAATACGATTAAAATAGTTAAATATTTATTATATATGCTTAAAAAAATATATATATTTCTTTTAATTTAAATGTAAAGATACACCAAAAATCAAAAATATTAATCATGAAAAAATTCCTAAAAATAAAATACATATTTTCTTTAATTAATAATAAAACAAATTTTTTTATATAATTAAATAATTGCAGACAGTTTATTGTTTAAAAATGTATACCTATACACATTTTCTGCTTAATTTATTAATTTTTTTAATAAGTATGTATATTTTTATATTTTGCAGTATTTCATTAAAATATAACTCTGTAAGCTATTCCATTATACTTCCATTTTTATTCTTTTTTATATTTTTTATATTTTTCATTGATTTTAAAGAATAAAATTAATGAATTACAAACTTAACTGTATTACAACGGTTAATGAAGAAAGAACTTAAGAAATTGGTTCCCTGTTTAGGTGATAGAAAAAAGAAATAGCACCATCTGAAAAATCGGGTACAGAAACATATTATCTGATGAAATATCGAGCCAACCTTCGATATTGCCATCCGAAAAAATGATATGCATTTAATTACATTATTCTAAACTATAATTTTAAATTATTTGTTTTATTTTTCAATTTTTCTTTAATTATTAATTGATTTCATATTTTTCCAATATAAATATTCTTTATAACTGTAAAGACTTATTGTTTTATAGTTATTTAAATATTTTTATTATTTTGCTATTTTAAAGAATAATTTCTTTATTAAATATTTATTTTATAATATTGTTTTCTCTTAGACACCTTCAAATAAAATTGAAATATTACACAAACAGAAGAGAACCAGTTATAAAAAAGCCAAAAATTTCAAGTATTTTGTCTGACTTAGATAGAGCTTCGACATCGGCATTGTCGTCTGACTTTGTAGCTTCGATATCGTCAGTTGTTTTATTTGATGAAATATAGAAGTTTCAAATATTAACAATAACATAAATTCTATGATTAATAATGTATACATATGAAGTTATCAATCTTGATTTAAAAGGTCTGTTGAGCAATTATATCATAGGAAAAACTATTCTATTAAAATTTGAAAAAACGAAAATAATTGATAATAAAGATCGCAATCATTTGTGTGACATCATATGTCATTTCTTAAATGAAAAGAAATAAATAATGCAATAATAAACATTTTGACTGATAAAATAGTTGAAATATTTTCAGGAGAGAGGAAATCTATGTATTTTCTTAGTCCTGTTGGAAAAAAAAGATCAAGCTATGGTACAACAAACCAGAAGTAGCCAGAAGAAAATTAATAGATAAGCAGAAATAAGCTTACTATAATATACTACGAAAATCTTTGGCAACTTCTGAAATATCTACAATCAAGGAAGATAAATATGATATTAATACTTATACTGTTGAAAAATTTTTTTTACTTTATATTTATTATACATTATGTTATTAATTTTATGTAGATGTGTCAAAGTGCTGGAGTAAAATATGGCTTCAACATAACAATGAACCTTTACAAGATGTTATATTGGAAATTATCTTCTCCAATTAGAAAAATAGGACATTAAGTGAATATTCCGAAGAATGACTTATCTTAAGGACACAAGCAGCAATTAGTTTAGTAAGTAAGACAATATTAATTTTAATGAATTTTGATTTGATTAAATTTTTGTCCACTTTAACAGCATTGTTAAAATTTTTTTATGACTTTTTTCAGATTGAGTCTGATTTTGAACAAAGATTTAATTTGAAGAAATCCTTTAATTTATCCGAAAAGTTTGAAGATTTTTTTTAATATGTTTACGAAAAGCGTAAGGTGTCTGATGAATGTTTATTTAATTTGGTTGAAGATCGGATAACAACAGGTAACATTTAATACTATATTGTATTATAAATTGTCTTTGTTACTTTAAGGATGTATAATAACAATAATTATATTAGGACTTTCGAATTTTAAACAATGCAAAAAGATAAATGTAGGATAATGAGAGTCAGCAACGATAAACAGCGCAATTATTTAGTGAACAATCAATAATCAGATATTAGATTGATGTCTTCTTTATTTTGAATGTTTCGACTCTCTTTGGAGTCCTCTTCAGCAAGGAGTTTATCTAAGTGACACGTCGTCGTACACGAACGTTTATCCTAAAAATGTAATCTTTATATTTGATTTTAACAATTCTACTTTTTAAGTTTTAATATGTTCAACAAAGCTTCAGTGCAATGTTTCATATCCCGTGATGATTAATAATCTTTGTCAATTTGCGAGTGACTTAAGCATTATGGATATGTTAATTATACTTGTATCATTCTTGCTGAAGAGGACTCCAAAGAAAGTCGAAACGTTCAAAATAAAAAAGACATCAATCTAATATTTGATTATTGATTGTTCACTAAATAATTGCGCCGTTTATCATTGCTGACTCTTATTAGCCTATATTTATCTTTTTATATTGTTTAAGAATTACATATATTTTTAAAATTATAAAAAAATTACAAATTATTTTATATCACATTTAAAAGTAATACACAAAATTTAGTGAAGGTTTATCATCTGGATCAAAAGTCATTTCAATAAGAAGTATTTTCTTTATTTGTAATCTAATAAAAATGTACGAAAATATATTATAAAATAGTAACATAAATGTCAAATTTTTTGTTTAAATACTTTAATGTAGAAATTAGTTGTTCTGTAAATAAACAAAATACTTCTTTCTTCTACATTTTTGTAATTAATCTCTGAATCGCAAAAACTTTGCATAAATCATCTTGAATACTGAAAGTATTTATACAAAAAAAAATTGTTTTTATCATCGTGTGTTTTCAATTTTAGTTTATAATAATAAAGTAAATAAATACCAAAAATATTTATAAATAGAATGTTATAAACATAACTTTCATCGATATATAGTTTATTTAAAATATAAATATTAATACATTTGTAAAAAAATTTGTATACTAAATACATCCTTAAATGTAAAGCAAGGTTAGCCGAAGAAATAAATAATCCGTGGAAAAAACCAGTAGTAAATTTCGAATTTTACTGTCTCGGATTTTATTCAATGGAATAAACCGGCGAAAATTATAAAAATAATTAAAATATGTTTTTCAACATAATTAAAATTTGAACTAATTACTTCAATTGCTTTAGAATTATTGATATATTGCTATATAATATAAATAAAATATTTTTACAATTATAGATTCCAAAAACGTTATACGTTTAGTTATCTTACATCCTCGCGGTAGAGCAAAACCTATTGGAAATTAATTTTATGTATAAAAAGGATTTAATGGTTCAACCATGCATGATAATATTATAATTGGTAATTTATCCAATGTTCATGCATTCTATGTCATTAGTGACAACAAAAGTTATCAAACAAAAATGTTTCTTGTTGCTTCATAATTTTGTTTTCAAGCATATTTTGTTCTGAATTTAAAATACACCAGAGAGTCAGCATCTCAGTTCTTTTACAGCGGGAATTATTTAATATTATGTATGAAAGAAATGTTCCCTTTATAAATGATATATTACAGTTTAAAGTTTAAAGTTTAAAATATATGGTATATTTAAAGTGATATATAAGACATTTAACCATTAAGCTATTTTGATTTATTCAGATATAATAAATATGTAATAAATACAAATGTAATAAATGTTAATTACTAAAGTACTAAAATGGAAACGATATTGAATATTTTTACAATGAATGTAGAAATATAATTTGTTTTAAATGTTCCAAGACACTTATAAATATTGAGTCTTTAATTCAACATATTAAACATTTACATCCATTTAAACAAAGTTCATTTGTCAACAAGATAACTGTCATCGCAATTTTCCTGTTTTGAATAGTTTGAAAAAGCACTCAATTAAAAATCATTCAAAGTCTGAAACGCTTCAACAACTAAATGCAAATCAAATTGAGAAATCTGATTTTGTCTATTCTTTAGAGGATCAGAATAAAATTCAAAATTCGTTTACTGACAAACCTTACGTTTCTGAACATTTTGATATTGAACCGTCTGATCTTTTTCACATCGTTCCGAATGCTATTCTTTAGTTGATTTCAAAAATGTAATTCTTCTTTACCTCAAAACATTGTCCAAATAGTAATAGAAAATATAAAGAAATTATTTAATTTTATAACTGCTTGTATAGAACTTGTATTAAATAAAGAAGAGTAAATCAAATGTAACAAAATTTAGGCTCTTTTTAAAAAAATAAATAATATTTTTAAAACGTTAGATACTGAACATAAAAGATTTAAATTAAGATTAAATTTCTGGAAGACAATAAGTATTACATTAAACCACAAGCTCTTTTTTTTAGGAGAAAGCTCAATTCTTAACAAAATGAATAAATTTTCTGATTATTCAAATATGATTATTCAAAAATCTGAAGGACGAATAATAGAATTGCGTAAAATCTTATAAGCATTTCTAGAATTACCAAACATATTTAATGATATCATTTCATACAAAACGAAGAATCTTTATGTGATGAGAATGTGCGTACTAATATTTTACAAGGAAACTTATTACAAGGAAAGAATTAAAACTTGAATTTCCAAATAAAATAATAATTCCTTTATATCTTTTTTGTGACGATTTTGAACCTAATAATCCTTTAAGTTCAAAATCTAGTATATATAAAGTAAATGCAGTTTATGTTTCTATTGCTTCTGTACCTATTCAGTATACATCCTTATTAGAAAATATCTTTTTAATTCAGGTTTGTTTTACGGTAGATTGAACTGAGTATGGCAATAAACATATATTTTATAAAATTCTTTGGGCTTCCACGGGTGCTTTCTATACAAAGATTATGCATTTTACGGATTTTCTCCATGTCCAGATCCATTCTTGGAATGCCAACGTTTCTTGAATTTTGCAGTCCATTTCATCAGGACGAGGAAGAGAATATTGAACTGCTTCTCCGAGCCGTTTCTTTTATGTTACGCTACTTTTTATTGGAGTGGTGAAAGGAAAAAGAGAATTGTTGGGGAGAGATGGGGGAAATTGGTCAATCTTCAATAACCGGGAGAATGGTTTTCCATATTTTATTTAAATTGTAGTCATTATTTCAGATTGTTAGGATGTTTTTGTATCTCTATTCTGGCTTCTCTATACTTTCTTGGAAAGTATAGGATCTTTCAATAGGGACGCTCGAAATTTGTTAGATCATAGTAGCCATGTTATTAAAGTGACATCTATCAAATTTGTTGTGAATTGTTTAGTAGTATATGGTAAATCACCATGGAAGGTCATAGTGTTGAGCAACGTGTGCAAATCATAAAATTTTATTAAATCAGTGCTCCGTTCGAGAAACGTTCCGCGCATTACGTGATTTTTATCCTCGCCACAACCGTCCTGCCGAGTCGACTATTCGACATTTGATAGCCAAATTCGAGTCAACCGGTTCGATAAATAATCAACCAACACAAGTACGTCGCCGAAAGGCAAGGTCTATTGAAAACATCGCTGCTGTGCGTGAGAGTGTACGAAAAAACCCGAGGCAGTCAATTTTTCGTCGACAAGAACTTAGCCTTTCTGCGACTTCAACTTGGCGAATTTTGCGTCGGGACTTGGGTCTGCACCCCTATAAAATTCAACTGACCCAAGAACGGGTTTAAGGTAAACGACCATAGACAACGCCGTGTGTTCGTTGATTAGGTTCTGGAGCAGTTGGAAGTTAACCCAAATTTCGCCAAACAAATCATCTTTAGCGATGAGGCCCATTTTTGGATAAATGGATATGTGAACAAACAAAATTGTCGAATTTGGAACGATACTAATACACGCGAGATACACCAGCTCCAAATGCATCCTGAGAAAGTCACTATTTGGTGCGGATTTTGGACTGGTGGAATCATTGGTCCGTTCTTTCAAAACGAAGCGGGCGTTGCCATAACCGTCAACGACAAGTGCTACAGATTGATAATAAGCAACTTCTTGTGGTCTAAAATGGATAATATGGATACCGATAACGTGTGGTTAGGATGGCGCTACGTGCCCGCATGCCACGATGGACATTCTGCACGAGCGATTTGAGGGCATAGTTATCTCGCGCGGCGGCGACGTGAACTGATCACCGAGATCGTGCGATTTAACGCCTTTAAACTTCTTCCTTTGGGACTATCTTAAATCGCAGGTCTATACGAATAAACCGCAAACAATTGATGCTCTCAAAGTCAACATAACAAACGCCATCCAGCAAATTCAGCCAGATTTATGCGAGAAAGTCATCGAAAATTGGACCGCCCGAATACATGTCATCAAGTGAAGCCGCAGCGGACATTTGAGCGATGTTATATTCCATACTTAATGCCATAAAATATTCTTTCAAATAAAAAAAAATTGAGTAGATATCTCACACACAACTTGTTTTATTTACATTTAAAAATCGAGCGTCCTTTATAATGTTGGTTATTGTGGTCGTTTTGTCAAACATTGATGTCCTGTTTCGATATTGTGTTTTGATAATACTGATTGCGTGACGTGTTTTAACCTGACATCACGTTGGTAATTTTTTATCCGTAGATTGACGGGATTTTCCCGGTTTCTCCAATGTATACTTGCCCGCAGGAACAAGGTATTTTGTGTACTCCTGCGGAGCTGAGTGAAGGTCTTTAGAATTTCTTAAAATTTGTCCTATCTTTTTGGATGATTTAAAAATAGTTCGGATATTGTGTTTGTTTAATATCCTGCTCATCCGATCTATTGTTGTATGTCAGAAACCGTTGTATTTGTATATTTATCGATTGTTTTGATGATGTCTTTTTTGTCGTGTCCGTTTTTCTGTAAGATTAGTTTTAAGTGGTTGAGTTCTATTTATCTATTTATAGATGTTCTTTGTCAGAGATGATGAAAGCTGTATGTACAAGTGAGTTGATTGCAGACTGTTTTTGTGCTGAATGGCATTGTGTGATTCGGCATGTAGGTATCTAGCTGTGTGTGTTGGTTTTCTATACTCTTGATAGCCTAAGGTACCATCAGTTTTCTTAGAGACAAGAACATCGAGGAAGAAGAACTTTCCGTTTTCCTCCATGTCTATGTGAAGTGAATATTTGGATGTTGATTGTTGAGGAAAATAAGGAATTTACAAAATTCGACTCTGCCGTCTCTATATCGAATGTGTCGTCTTCATAACGGAATCAAACTTCCGGCCTTTTTGAATGGTTTTCTAAGGGCCTCTTTCTCAAAATGCTCCATAAAGATTGTTCATAAAATTGATTGTTATAGGAGAAATAAGTGATTGTGTTAAGCAGTACTCTATTAGCGGGATGAAATAGAGAGGACTTCATGTTAGGCCTTTATTACGTTTAATGTGTCTTTTATTGGGACTTATGTGAAAATTCTATGTCCAAACTTACAAACAGGTGTTGGATGTAGTCGGATTTTTTGGATCTTTTGTATAAAGTTCATTGAGTTAATTATGTGTGATTCGGATTTTCCGGTAAGGGGTTTCTGCTAGGGAGCAGGATAAGTTGTATGTCGGGAAGTGTAGTGTGAAGAGATTATCAGTCAAATAGAATCAATCATCTACCGACTGAACAAAATAATATCCGCAGACAGGTAACCAACATCCTTTCCAAAGCCTTTCCAAACCCCCTCCACCAAACATCACCAGACAAGAGCGATTGACTCTCCAAGAGCTGAACAGGGACACAGACGTCATCGTACTTCCAGCCAACAGAGACAATATGACAATAGTCATGAACACGTCAGACTACCATATTTTCTTGTACCTTGTGTATTACGCGTCGAATCATGAAAAAGAAAGAAAAGTGAGAAAAAGTGAGAAAAAATTAGCTCCGAGAGACGTCGACTCGTCGAGGAATTGCACACTCCGGCGAAAAGAAATTTTCCACGAAGGCGGTCATAGTCCGAGAATACGACGATCTGTAGCATGCTGATATTGTCGAGATGCGCTTGTACTCGAGCTTTGAAAGAAGCCGCCACTACATACTCACCTTCACCGATGTGTTGAACAAGTACGCGTGGACCATACCGTTCAAGAGCAAGAGTGGAAGTGAGATGGCTAATGTTATCGCTGAAATAATTCGAGCGAGTGGAAGATGTCCAAAAAATTTATAAACGGAAAAGAGTTCTATGTCGATGTGCAGAAAATCTTAAAAAAACACGATGTTAATCACTATTCCACATATTCGACATTGAAAGCGTCAGTGATCAAGCAGTTCAATCGCACGCTCAAGAACGATAAAGATGTTTACACTCAACGTTAATTACAATGGATCGACAAACTGCCGCATCTCGAGTCAGATACAACGCGCGCAAGCATCGCACCATCGGCATGCGGCCCGCCAACGTAACTTCCACGATCGCCGAAAGACTCTTTAGCACAATATACAGCGCGATAAAGATCGCTGGTCTTGCAAAATTTAAAGTAAGCGATTCGGTACGCGTGAGAAAATACAAGACGATTTTTAAGAAGAGTTACACCAAATTGGACTGAGATATTTACAATCGTTAAGGTGCAGTATCCCGTAACCTATTTCCTCGAGGAATATCCGTCGCTGGAGCGAACACGAGTTGTATTGCGCTATTCATCCGAACGTATCTCATAGAGAAAATATAGCGCAGAAAGGGAGACAGGGTGTACGTCAAATGGCTGGGATTCGATGGATCACACAATTCATGGATATACAAAAACAATATTATTTGATAATATTTTGATTCTTATATTTTATTTCTACATAAAAAATATATCAATATAAGTATATATTTTTATTATTTCCTATTCATCTTCGTTTTGAAGTATACAGATATAAAATACGTATATAAATATATACAATACATGAAATGAAAAATTAATACATAAATGGTACTACATAAAACATAATAGTAATACTTATATAAATGTAAAAAACATGCATTACGTGTAAATTATAACGATAATAGTAACATAATATTATTGTAACACGTACATAATACTAACATGTACACTGTATGAAAATATAAAAGATGTAAAAAAACATAATAGTAATATAAATATTAATACATACATTACAAAGATATTCGCCAATGCCCCATAATAACGTCTCCGTTGAGTCTGACGTCATTTGTCGTTGTATGGATTCAAAGCGATTTTCGATTCGAATATCGTGTACGCCTCGTATAATTTAGTTCTTATACACGATTGGCAGCGGAGTCATTTCAATTTCTTCGTTCAAATACCGCGTGTAATCGTCGAACGTTATCGTTCGCGCCACGACGTTACTCTTTACGCCTTCCGCCTTTTTTTTCTTTCTTGCCATCCATCCTTACCGCGTACATTTTCGCTCTGAAGTCAACGGTCATTATCATATCATTATTTTTGCCCTCACTAGGTATTTTTTTGTTCGCGAGAGGCATGCCGTACACGTTGTCCGTCGAATAATCGCTCGAGTCGAGCGATATCGCGTTTCATAGTCCCATAAACATTCTCGCACTCGATGTGGTACAAGACTGTTTGTATCGGTATACATAATTTTACATTTGTCTTCATACATTGGTGACATGTACTCGTGGTATTAATTTGTACAAGCAAACTTTCAATATGTCGAGTACACACACCCACGTAAATCGGCTTGTTGAATTTCACCTCGAGTTTGCACAGCGATCAAATTTTCTACAAAGACGCTACGACTGTGGAAATTCGTTTTCACGATCATTGCCTTCGCGCCATACCGTGCGTTCCATTTTGTTACTAATTTTATGTCAACGTGGTTGCGCACATTCTCCATAGTTTTATTAGAATACCACGTTGTTCATTAATTTATATAAATAAAGTATAAATTTTTCTCGAAATCATTTTTTGCGCGAGTTGTGAAATTTGAGTTCAATATAATCGAAACCATGGAGATTGCGCGAAATGTAGTACCCGATGAATCATTGTAACGCGAAGACGAGTTGCTGCAAGTTTCGATAGTGACGTAACGCTTCTTATTACAGCGTCGCTAAAAGTTTATCCTTTCGATTGCCGGACGCGCATCGAATAGAAAAGTAGATCAGTAGTTGATCATGCTGTGGATATTTGAGATCGACCTCGAGAATGTAATCGGTGGGTAAATCCGGAGGATCGCGCTCACATCAAAGTTTACAGTGACTTCGACCCATCAAAGTTAGGCATATGGCAATAGTTAACACATCGCTCACCCGTATAAATTATTAACATCATAGTACATCAAGTACGACGACGGATTCGATGAATCGTACTAATGCATGTACATACTTGTTATTAGCCTGCGCGTATCTGCTTGAATATTGACTGAGGCCGCCGCGCTCAGTGAACATGATCATATCAATGTCGGTAACTCAAATTTTACGCGCGTATATTTTAACATCGCGTCAAATCAGGTATAATAATGCGCGGGATCGAGGCCATAACTCGAGAAGCATTTTTCGTAGAAATTTTCGAAAATGTCGACCAATCGACCAATAACAAGACAGTTTTCAAGTACAAATCACTGTGTGTAGTACTCACCGAGCGTTCGAATAGAGAATCACTTCCAGATGTTCGCGGCGTGAGCGTAATCACTCTCGGATATTGTATCGCCTGTCAACGAACTGTAAAATGATTCGTGGTGATAAGCGCGTGTCCTGTAATTTTTTGACGCAGTCAATGTACTTGTACGAAAAGACCTTTATAAGTATTAGGTGTACAAAAAAGTTCTGAGCTTTAGATTTGATACAACCGAAATAATAATTTAAATTTTATATATCTTCCCGCCTTTTTGTGGTTTTAAAGCGTTAACATTTGGCCTTCTAAAATG
>Ga0157364_1006649_pt1 | contig 11903 bp, 9 predicted proteins | sample AttsexASBM2_FD_111476 | JGI IMG/M metagenome (GOLD analysis project Ga0157364, IMG submission 111476) | Fungus gardens microbial communities from leaf cutter ant in Ribeirão Preto, State of São Paulo, Brazil - Atta sexdens ASBM2 | ecosystem: Host-associated > Fungi > Mycelium > Unclassified ...
ACTTGAATTCCAAAAATGTATATCAGTCCAGCCAAAAAACAGACTTTACAATGTTTGCGAAAATCTTAAAAAGTCTATAAGGTTAAACTATGTCCTGCCTTTTGTGATTTAATGAAAATACAAGTCAACTGCAAAAGGCACAAAAAAAGAAAGAATTGCCCATAAATAATTCATAAAGTACGAATACAGGTGTGCATTGTCTCGGTCAATTTACAATCTCTACAAAAAAACATAAGTCTCTCTCGAGAGCTCTACGCTCTGAGATTCGAAAAAATTGGACGATCGCCGGGCGCATCGCCAGCCGTTTACCATTCCTCCCCCCCATCATTCCTCTCCAAAAAATAAACAAAGAACAACAGGAACGAACTCGCCTGCCTACGTGATGCTTACCGATTTGGAGCAACAAACGTTGAAGGTCATGAAACTTGCTCCGACTACAGTGACCAGCTTGTCCCAGCGAAGCGTTGCGCGGAATCGCGCTCACTTTATGGCTACGTGAGCCGCGTTCACCTCGTCTGGGAATGCATTTATCGGTGATGTATTTGAGGGAGGTAACACCAAACATGAAAAACGTATCGCGCTATTCGTGCTACCGCACGAATGTACACGAAATGTGATCGGCTGACCGGGTAGCGGAGGGGATATTTAAGTCGGCCGTCAGCACCACCTGTAGTTCACAACGGCACACGCTTGCTCCGGATGCTTCGCGGATAACAAATCGACGTTTTGCGGAACCCGAACGATAGTTAAAAGACCACAAACTCCAGTTCCATATGTATCAATGCGAGAGAAAGAAGGAGAGATGCAAGGAAGATCGCCTCTGTTGATTTTTAGTTTTCTCAACGTTGAGATTCTCGGAACGTGACGTTCCGCGCTCGAATCGACCGGCCTTACGCTGGTCTTATACCCTCGGTCCATTTCGCGCGCAACGGCGACGCCGGCGTCGCTGGCGTCGGGACGCCGACACAGTACGCAACGCGAGTACGCCGTTTGACAGCTCGATCGCGGTGCGCGGTACGTACGTACGTAGATACGTGCTCTGGCTCTCCCCCGCGCGGTGATCGTATTCTACGCGCCGCAACTCTCTTCGTGTGTCACGGAGTGGAGTGGACTCGCGCGAGACCGGGAGAGACCTACGACAGAGACCTACGGGAGAGACCGTCGCCGTACTCCCGCCGGGTCGTTGCCCCGCATCGGTGACGACTATGTCGGCGAGAGGCCGCGACGCGATTCTTGGGCTCGCCGGCACTCGCGCTGGTACTTGATCGCGAATCGCGACGCGTCGGGATCAGTTTAGATCAATTGTGATGTGCCTAAACGCGGACGCGGCTACGCGATCGACGTGCGTGGAAATGACATTCGTGCGTCCCTCGTGGAGTTCCTACGGTTGAGAGCACCTGCGAAAGCGTCAGATAGAGAGAGAGAGAGAGAGAGAGAGAGAGAGAGAGAGAGAGAGAGAGAGAGAGAGAAAGAAGACGGTAGTAAGAGAGGCGAAAGGGAGAACGTTCTTCCTTCCGTTTGCTCCGACGGTGCCCGCGGTTGATTTGCGCGAGAAAGAAACGAAAGGCGACCGGCCGATCGATGTTTTATTTGTAATGGGAGTGCCTGCGCGGGGAGCACTCGCGGCGATCGTGGCGATAACCGCGCTCGCCGTGTACCTCAACAGCCTCGGCTGCGGCTTCGTCTTCGACGACATCTCGGCGATCAAGGACAACCGCGACCTCAGGCCCCACACGCCCCTCAAGAATGTTTTCTACAATGACTTCTGGGGTACCCCGATGCACAAGGTGCGAGAGAGAGAGAGTGAGAGAGAAAAAGAAGAGAGGGGAGGAAGCGAGAGAGAGAGAAAAAGAGGAGGCATCGTCCGACTCCCGTTGCTGGAGGACGCGCGGCCGAGATCTCCCTCCTCCCTTCACCCTCCCTCTTCTATAGATGGCCCCCTGCGTATTGATCCGCGAGCGTCCTGTCCATTTCATCCCGATCCGATCCCCCGTCCTGTCTTCTTCCGTTTCCCTCATCTTCTGCCCTTCCACATATCCCCGGAATCGTTCGATATGGAGCGGGGATCGAAATCGATGTGGCTTCGAAAATCTCGAATTTTTGCCTCTCGCATCACGCGAGAATGATCCCCCGTGTTTGCTTTTGGCGATTGGCAAATATTAGATTTTTACTTATCTTCGCTCCTCGACAATTGATGTCACTAGAATTCTATCGATTTCAAGAGCCCTGAATCGGTTCTCTCGAAATCAACGTATAGCTTCAACAAGAAATTCAGATTTAGAACACGTTCAATTTCCCGAGAAGTAAATAAATAATTATCTTCTATTTTTCCATATGTTAACAAATAAATATTTTTCTATATCTATAATATCGATAATAATACAATTTATATGAATTCAACAAAATAGAATAAACTGTTTTATATCGATTTACGTTATAAATAAAAAAGATGCAAGAAAATTCTATTTTAGTATAATAATAACAACACTATTTTAAAATTATACTTGATAATGAACGATATTAAATTTTTTGTTATCGTTGAGCACGTTATATACCTTTGATTTAATTTAAAACAAAATATTTGAAGTTCTAGATAATCGAAAAAAATTGTAGAGGCTAGAGAATGTATGCAATTTTGTTTTGTGATTTTTTTACCATTTTTTTGTCATCTATTTTTTAATTATTTTGTAAAGAAAATAATACATTGTTGAAGGTTGTAGACATTGTATAAAAATATTTGAAGAATCAGAAATATTTTTTATTCTGAATAAGAAAAAAATTAAACAAGTATGAGCTATATTATTTAAATATTATTTAAAAAAAAATTATTTAATGTGTAAAATATTTGCAGAACATCATCTTCCTAGATACTTTTTTCGTATTTATCTTTTGACAATAATTGCAACAAAAGTGTTACATTAATTACATTAAAATTGTTCCAAGTTGATCAATTATTTTTCTCCTTTTTTTTTAATAGGAACAATCGCACAAGTCTTATAGACCTCTTTGCGTTCTCACATTCCGATGGAATTACCTGATTCATCAACTAGATCCTATGGGATACCACCTGCTAAATGTTATTCTACATGTTGGAGTATGCCTATTATATTTCAGGTTGGTTTACATCAATTTTTTATTTTTATTTTTTGCAACAAAATTAAAGAAAATTATTTCTGTAAGGCTTCAAATAATAGAAAAAAAGAAATAGCAGAAAAATTGTTTACAGGACCTGTTTGATGTTTCTGCCAGAAGCAGCAAGTTTTGTGTCATCTTTATTTTTTGCTGTGCATCCTATACATACAGAAGCAGTATGTAATAACATTTTAATTATTTTGAAAAGATTTTAATTATTATTGCAAACGATTGTTATTGATAATATGGCCATAATTATATTCCTAGGTCACAGGTGTAGTTGGTAGGGCAGAAACTTTGTCCTCTTTATTTTACCTGGCAGCTTTAATCACATATACTAAATGTTGCAAAAGCAAAAGATCTACAGGGTGGAAATCCTTGATATTATCTATGTTTTTTGTATTTACTGCAATGTTGTGCAAGGAGCAGGGAATTACAGCAACTGCAGTTTGTGTACTGTATGAAATTTTTGTTGTACAGAAGGTAAACCTCATTCCATGTGCATTCATTATGTTTTCTATGGTATAAGATTATATTAATGCTTGTAACTTTATTCAGGTTAGAGCAAGAGATATTTTCTTAGCACTAAAATCGACTTTTGGTGGTAATAAAATTTCACCTGCATGGTCAGGCGAGGGTACAAAACGTTTGACCGCCCTTACACTTGTTACATTTAGCCTGCTTATCCTACGGTTACATATAATGGGCTCAAAGTTACCTGTATTTACTAGGTATGATTGTATATATATATATATTTATATATATATATATATATATATATAAAATTATATGTAATTTTATATGTAATTTTATGCATAGTGTAAACTAATCGCGAACGTGAACATCTTCTTTAGATTCGACAATCCTGCATCGGTTGCTACAACACCAACAAGACAGCTTACATATAATTATCTTGCTGCAGTGAATCTAAGACTGCTATTTCTTCCAAGTGATTTGTGCTGTGATTGGACAATGGGAACGATACCATTAGTAGAAAGCTTTGCCGATGTCCGTAATTTCGCGACCCTAGCTACTCATGGAACTGTACTAGGATTACTTGTGACAGCTGTTGTAACACGTAGCAGACAAACATCAGTCATTCTTATTATGGTCAGTAGAACGTTGCACAATTACATTGTACATAATCTAATAGAGAATATAATAGTAATTGAGTAATCGTATGTGTTTGTGGAATAAAATATGCATGTATTTTATTTGAAATGTTGTATATACAGATTCCGTAATTAACAATACTAATATCGAATATGTTTCCAATATAATGCCTGCAGAGTTTGGCTATGATGATACTCCCTTTTTTACCCGCGTCGAATCTTTTCTTTCCGGTCGGATTTGTAATTGCTGAAAGAGTGTTGTACGCTCCTTCCATGGGATTTTGCATGCTTATTGGATATGGATGGAATATTTTGGCAGACAAAAAGTAAGTTAACTCGTCCGTGAACGTAACATTGTGTGGATTGCTCTTGTTCATTATGAAAAATATTTTTCTCACATAAACCATCTTTCCAGATGCAAGAAGTTAATATTACTTTTACTCGTAACACTTCTGGCAGCGCACACGACGAAAACATTTGTCAGAAATTATGATTGGTTAGATGAATATTCAATATTCATGTCTGGCTTAAAAGTGAACGATAGAAACGCTAAACTGTTTAATAACGTGGGTCACGCGTTAGAGAGCCAAGGTCGCTTTAAGGAAGCATTAAATTTTTTCAATATGGCTGTACAAGTTCAGGGTGACGATATTGGAGCACATATTAATGTTGGAAGAACTTACAATCATCTAAAAATGTTCAAAGAAGCTGAAGACGCGTACTTAAAGGTAAATAATGACAGTAAATATCTATATAATTTGTCTAATTCTTTCGATAACTTCTACTTCTTTTTTTCTAGGCCAAGTCATTACTACCAAAAGCAAAACCGGGAGAATCTTATCAAGCACGTATAGCACCAAATCATTTAAATGTGTTTGTTAATTTGGCTAACTTGATAGCTAAGAATGCAACTAGATTAGAAGAGGCTGATTTATTATACAGACAGGCCATCAGTATGCGTGCGGATTATACTCAAGCATATATTAATCGTGGTGATGTTTTAATTAAACTTAATCGTACAAAAGAAGCTCAAGAAGTCTATGAGCGAGCACTATTTTATGACAGTAATAATCCTGATATCTATTATAATGTAAGTACTGAATTGCTGTCTAATATTAAAAATATCAATCAATATTCAATAATATTTAAAAATATTTTTTTTTAATTGATTACAAAAGTTAAATTAAATTCCTATAATGATATTTCCATAGCTTGGTGTCGTATTTTTGGAACAAGGGAAAGCATCCCAGGCTTTGGCATACTTGGACAAAGCTTTAGAATTTGATCCAGAGCATGAACAAGCGTTATTGAACTCCGCTATACTACTCCAAGAATTGGGACGAGCAGAATTACGTAAAGTAGCTAGAGAGAGATTGTTGAAACTTTTACGAAAGGTAATTGCATCTTTTTTTTCAATGTTCTTTGAGCTATAATTATATCATAAACTTATAGACTTATCATAGACTTATGTAATACTTTTCTCTAATTACAGGATTCTAACAATGAACGCGTACATTTCAATCTAGGAATGTTGGCCATGGACGATCATGATAGCGGTAGCGCGGAACGTTGGTTCCGTAATGCTGTCGCATTAAAAGAAGATTTTCGCTCTGCATTGTTCAATCTCGCGTTACTTTTAGCCGATGAGCAACGTCCGCTCGAAGCGGCACCGTTTCTAAATCAGTTAGTCAGATTCCATCCGGATCATGTGAAAGGCCTAATTCTTTTGGGAGATATTTATATCAATAACATAAAGGATTTAGATGCTGCCGAAAATGTAAGATATACACGAAACTTTTTTTTTATTTACTTTTAGAAATATATATGCAATTTATACTTTAATATAAACAACAGTAAGAAGATCGCGTATGTCGGAAATTCTAAAGATATAACATCATCATGATTATTTCAGTGTTATCGTAGAATACTGCAACTGGATCCTACAAACATTCAAGGACTGCATAATTTATGCGTTGTGATGGTGGAACGGGGTAAACTAGGCTTAGCGGCGCAATGCTTGGAACGTGCTGCCGCTTTAGCTCCACATCAGGACTACGTACAGAGGCATCTTTCGATCGTGAGGACCCGTATCAGTCGTCTACCGCCAGATCAGCGCGACAACGATATTTTTGACGATTCTTTCTGGAACAGTAATGTAAAAGATAGGCCTTTCAATACAGAGTCATCAAACGGACAGTTTTTGGGAAAGACGGAGTCCGTTTTCACAAATCACGCAACAGTTCACAATCACATAGGAAGTAAGCAGAGCAATACCGATTCCTTGAATAATCACATTATACATTTGAAAGGTCCATCAAAGCCTGCCCGTGCGATGAGCGGCGTCGGTACGGAAGCGAAGGACGGACAGCGACCCAAGCAAACGACGGTCTCAGAACTGACTAATATCGTGGAACCTACTACTGACAGGGTTTTCGATAGGATTATAAGCGCTGACGTAACAAAATTAGATATCACGCAGAAACACGGCTCGAAACACACGAATTCCGATCAATTCAATCAGAGTGCCGCCGCGACTGTAAGCGGCAAGCAAGGAATTCAGCAGACAAAGGACAGTGCGTTGTCATAGTATTAATGTAAAATCCGCCGAATACTGTAAAGTTATGCATATAACGAAAAGTTATGGTGGTACAGTCACATAGAGCTAATGTGTGAATATGGAATAAATACAGAGTATTGTTTTATATGCTGTATAAAAAAAATAGGACGTTTTATAAAATATATTTAAAACAATCGTGCATTTTTTATTTCCCTCATGTGTTTTCTCCTCTACTAGTCTTATTGTATCCCCACATCTCCAAACTTTTAAATATTTTACAATATAATTTTAAATAATAATAATAATTTTAAAAGATGCTTAAGAAACAAAAAGTTTGTGCCCCAATTCCATTATAAATTCTCTAATAAATATAGAAAAAAAAATTATGATAGCCCGACAACATTATATCTTAAAATTATAATTTATACGAGTTTCATGTTTAATCATTTTATTATTTTTTATTAACATCCCTAAATAATTCTAATTTCTATGAAATCCTGAAGTTTTAAGATATATATTACTCTTTATTTGTAATTTCATTTTATTTGTAGCGTTTCATACAAAAATTTGTATGGAAACGATTACGCTACTGTAATTATAATAAAAATCAGATTCAATTATGTTTATTAATTCCTTTTTGTATGCAAAATTTCACAAGAATTTACATATAAATTTCGTATCGCTTTTATTATTTTTTTTATCAATACACATATAAACAAAATTTATTCAAAAGGTCATCGTCCGATCGTCAATTTAGTCCATGCATTACCTGCAACTTATTATCGATTGCAGCACGAAAGCAAGCCGTTGCGGGTTGCAAAGTGGCATAAAGTAATGAATCAAGCTAGCTTTCATGTTCATCGGATGCCAGGCTGCTGAAACATCATGTAGTATGCATGTGGAAGTTGCAAGACTTTTACCCTATCACGTCTCTCACCCATGGATCAAACGTATAATAACGTGCTGGTGTATGTAATGTAAAAAAGCTATACCTGATAAACATGGAAATGAAAACACGAAGTTTGTATAATGTATAGGGTGCTTGTGAATTACCCAATTTCGTACCTGTATTTTTATCATCTCTAACAGAGACGCGTAAGCGGAATCACAATTACTTTTTCCTTTTTATCTTTCAGTTTTACGTGTATATGTTGAAATCACGAAATGTAATAAAATTTATGTATCGCAACATATACAGGATGTCCGGTAAAGATCATAACAATAGTTAAATAAATTTCTAAGATTTTAAGACTTAATATTGAAATATCAAGACTATAATAGTTTTTGAGTTATAAGCATTTAAAGTTAGCGAACTCATACGTCTAAAGTTTGCGCGTTTAGATATGATTGGCATTAATTTTGCTTGACATTGACTGCGTTCAGCATAGAGAAAGTAGCTTTGCAACTATTGTAAAATTCTTCACGATTGGTTCTTGCTTTTGATTCCTTATAGATCTAAATCAATTACATTGAAAAATTTTACAATAGTTGCAAAGCTGCTTTCTCTATTGAACACAGCTATTTACCTATCACATCTGAACGCGCGAACTTTAGATGATATTATTCGCTAACTTTAAATGCTTACAATTCAAAAACTATTATTATAGCCTCGACATTTTAATAGTTATTATTTTCGTCTTAAAATGATCTTAGAAATCTATCCTTAAATGTTATTACAGTTTTTATCGGAATATATATACACCTAGAATATATATAAAACTTAATAATAAAAAATAATTGTAATTCGTGTTTAAATTTTTTAAATATATTTTTATAATTTTTAAAATAAAATTATAATCTCCTTAAGATATATGTATATTAATTTCAAAAATAATATCTAACTTTTTTCTCTAAATTTATTCATTCTGTATTATCCATTCAAGATTCAAATTTTTTAAGACATTAAAGTTTAAATATTTTAATTGGGACATAATTTTTTTGAAAGGTCACCGTCGAAAGGAAAATTGTAAAAGTATATCCAGAGAACTTCTGCTAAAACTAAATAGCAAAGCAAATTTTTATTAATTTCATACGCATATTTTAAAAAATCTCTATTTCACTTTTGCGTAATTAAATTAAAATAAAAAAAAAACTGCGGATAAAACAAATCCAGATAGCAAAAAGCAGATGTTATTGTTATTAAGTGTCATTTTAACATCAAAATGACGATAAATAACGTTGCTCGAGAATATACAATCGAGTTTTTCACGGCCAAATTATCGCTTCTAATAAATGCTATCTTATTAAAGAGAACATTGGCTGACGTTTCAGACATGATGGGTCTACGTACGTCATCGATGGAATCCAAATAATCTCTTGATTATCTATATTAGAAACAACTAAATTAGATTCCATATTGCTTACAAAATCCGAACTTCGACGAATGGAAACTGGACATGAAGGTTAACGCGTTAATCGTCCTCGAGACGACCGCTTGCCGGACCGACCGACTTTGCGGCGCGACGCGACGCCCAGGAGGACTGAAGACACTCATTGACCCATTATGGCTCGCAGGATTCTGTTCTAATCGAAAACAGTGTCCTTGGTAAGTCACGCCGGCTCAGCCCGAGTGACTGTAAAAACGACGCCAGTGCTCCATTTAAAATTTTCATTTCGGTCGCCGACAAGCACTATTTTGGGATGGGAAAGGTTTCCGATCTAACGGTTCCGGTGACACAAAAAATATCTTATTTTTTAAATTTATGGATTATAGATGCTTGAGAAATATATCCATTCTCGCGAAAATCTAAGAAAGACTCTGATGAAGTTTGAAAGATATGTCACTGGACATCAATATGTCGCGTCTTAAGTATGAAATACCAAAGAACGCAGTCAAATATGTGAACTTTAAAAAATATAAAAACACAAAATTATAATATGTATAAAAAACTTGATATACTGTATCATATAAAAAATACTTTAAAATGTATTTTAAAATAGATATAAATATTAAAAGACAATGCATCTTTATTATAATTCTGTATAGCAGAAAAAATATTGTCAGTCTAAATGTTCTATATTATGTTCTTTTTTATATCGTACTTTACTACATTTTTTCAAATATCGGATCGAAATTTTAAGTTTTTCCATTTTATGGAAAAACTTTTAATTTCATTAAAACAAAATAATATTCATAGACTTATCAAGTTATCACGATGTTAGATTTAATCTTTAAGTAGACAGGTGATCACAGCACTCCACATATAATTATCTTAAAAACCTTGTTTTAAAAAAGGAAAATAAAAAGAATCCTAGAAGTCTTAATTATTTTTACATTTTTCTATTTCACAAAAATATAAATAATGTAAATTCAATTCTATACAAACTATTAAAAAATATAAATATATAAATAAAATTTATTTATTGGGTGATCTAAGCATCCCATTTACCTATTTAAAGATCAATATGGTCAACATTAATGAAATAAGAAAAGAACACTACACAGTATTCCGTAATAACAGAACACATAATTAGTCATCAACACAATTTTGATTGGGAAAATGTCAAGATATTAAATGAGGAAAAGATACTTAATAAAAGACTGGTTTCAGATTAATATAAAGCAACAGAAGCAGAGTTTGAATTTACAGAACGATACGTATTCTTTAGACTCGCTATATGAATTTGTTTACGGAATTGTAACGTTGGTTTTACCCCCTTTGTCTTTATTTTTATTTTTATTTCAATAACTACATGACTTTATTATTATTTTTACTCTCATTTTATTTCTGATTGTCAACACCACAAGACCTTTACATCGAGTCGTGAGAAAACGCTTACATGTAAGTTGATCTAATTAAAATTCAAACAAATGATTTTAATTATTCTTTAATTTAATTATTCTCGTTTACGTGTTTCTTTTGAATGACTACATAAGAAATCTGACAAGCGATCTGATGAGTGATACTACTTAGTGTATATGATTACGTATATGACTTCGGTTTTACTTGATGTAAGTTTTTATATTATTATTGTATAAGTTAATATTTTTGATAATCATTGGGCTATTCATTATATAACCAATTTGGACATTTGGATAAAGAAGAACGAACTAAATTGTCGAGAAGCATCAACTTGGAATTTGCGTTATATATGTAATTTCGATTTATATTTTCTATCGATAAGGACTCGAATTGAAGGATCGAAATGTTTATTTTTTTCGTTTTATTACATTCACACGGAAATAAAGAGTTTTCTGTGCATCCGAACAGCTGATGTAGGCTCCGAGGGGCTTTTTTACATTTTTCACTGATAGATTTTTTCAAGTCTCATTTTATATATTTGTATAAGAAAAGAAGTCACATGTCACTTAATTCGATGTCGCCGCACGGTTTCCGGTCGTGGCACAAGTGAGCCCTTTCGGAGGTCTCGACACCGTGAATCGAACCGAAATCAGCCGGCGCGAGGGTGCAAAATGAGGGTGTAGGGGGCAGTTCACGGTTGACCGCACGCCCTTCCGTATGCAGGCGGCATTAGCCGTGTGCCACGCGATTAAGGGAAGCTGACAAGTAAGCCGGTGTTTAATGAACACGTCTCCGCTGCTCAAGATTATCATTGAGCTGAGTGTTTATAAGGGAGGCGGCCACCTTTTCGGCCACCATAAGACGCATACGCATCATCGAGTAACAATCACCGGCACGGGCGAACGGTGAGTACCATGTCGACCTTTAACAACTTTTTTTGCACCGTACCGAGAATTTAGCATGTAAGGAACACACGCACATGTCGCCCTTTAATCAATTATAATTAAATCGAACGTAGACCTTTAATTAATTGTAAATATATACATTTGCGATTATAGGATCGCGAATCTAAGACTTGTATAGTTTATTTTGAATTAAATCTTTGTATTATCGAAATATATTCTCAGAATTATTATTGAATTTAATTTACCTATAACCTCTCAAGGTTTAAATATATATATATTTACCTATTTAATTTACCTATAACCTCTCAAGGTTTAAATATATATATATATATATATATATATATATATATATCTTTTAAATATGGAAACATTTTTGTAATAGAAAAATTTGATGATATGCGATCACTCTGTTTTATTGTTAGATCATTTTTTTATTATATATTACAAAATAATA
>Ga0157364_1006650_pt1 | contig 11903 bp, 1 predicted proteins | sample AttsexASBM2_FD_111476 | JGI IMG/M metagenome (GOLD analysis project Ga0157364, IMG submission 111476) | Fungus gardens microbial communities from leaf cutter ant in Ribeirão Preto, State of São Paulo, Brazil - Atta sexdens ASBM2 | ecosystem: Host-associated > Fungi > Mycelium > Unclassified ...
ATTGAATGAAAATTACTTTAAAAGGTTGAGGCGGTCATGAAGAAAGGGATATGGAAATTATAAGACTATTTTCTTTGCGATAGAAATAAGACTGAAATGAAGATATAATGTCAAATAAAAATTTCGAATATTTATTGAAAATTATTTTAAGGGACTAAAATAAAGTAAAGAATGGAGTTGACATAGAAATGAAATTACTAAAAAAAAGATATATATATATATATATAGACTAAAGTAGAAATTTATTACTTCAGCTAAAATAAAAATAGAATAGAAATATACTCTTCAAGTTAACATAAAAATATAATAATTAAAAATTTTAAATATTAATTGAGAGCTACTTGAAAGGGTTAAACTGAAAAAAAAAAACGAAATTTTGTAAGAGTATTCTCTGCGTCGACGCAAAAATGAAATCGCTAAAATATGATATAAAAATTACCTCGAATACTAATTGAAAATTACTCTAAAAGATTCAAGTGAAGGAACAAAGTTGTAAGGGTATTCTCTTTACATCAACGCAGAAATGTCGAGTTAAATCTCGCGTTAAGAGAAAGTAACGTGTCACGTTGAAGGAAAGTTCACAAGAAAGAAAGGAGCGTTATCGTCGAGGAGAATCCGTAGTGACGCTCGTCAAGAGAGAATCTCATACTTCGCCCGACATGATGAACGAACAATTGTAATACTCGCTGAAAAAGGTGTCTGTCATTTCTCTCCTCCGCTTACGGTAACAGAATTACGTGACTCGTAACTCCTGTGTCTCGCAAATTCGCGCCAACTGATTCGCTTCCCTTCGTTCCCGTCGTTGTTAACTCTTCTAGCTCATAAGTACGGGAGATAACTCACTTCTCATGGAAACTCCCGCGAGCACTTCCCCGAAACTTCGGTCGAAGTTTTCGGACTCTTCGTCAAAGTGCCGAACTCGCTATACGGACTTGCCTTACTTTGAACTTGAATGCTTTTTAACGAGCATCATTAGTAATTTCGCGACCGAAGGACTTGCAGTTGCAATTAATTTGAGAAGCGCCTTCGGATTCGCTCTTCTGCATTCAGGCTACTCTGACAAAGGGAACTCGCGGAGTTTCCCCGATGAGCGAGGCGTGCTTTATTACTCTTTAGATAATGTTGTTTTTAATTAACAAGTTTGTTTCGCTTGCAATTAACAGTATGGACCTGCTGCAGCGTAAACAGCAACGCTCACGAAATTGTATTGGCAATCTCTTTGAGATTAACGTCGGCATCCAAGTTAACTAACAAACTTTGTAATTTTTCTCATTCCATCATCCATTCGAAGTCAATTTAATCTCCATTTTATATGCCCCTGATGTATTTCTCGATTGGTGTATTTCCGATTATTCTTCGGAAATGAAAGGAACACATCCGCGATGTCGAATCCGCAAAATGAGAATCGTAATCTCTATTTTAAAACGGCTTTCCAGCGAAACGCGTCGTCTTTCCAAGATAAACATATGCGTCATTCGATCGTATTTAACGTAGAGAAGTTAATAGCGTCGTATTGCTTTCAACACGCAGATACATCGTTGAAAAAAAAAACAAATACGTAATATTCATTTTTGCTAATTACCATCGGCACAATTTGTTTCCAGCCACTCCCTCATGTCTATGTCATCAGGACATCGATCCCCACGTATTTAATCGCAGATTTTATGACGGAGCGATGTGGAATCTAAATTGGAGCCACTTCACTCCTCATCGTTCGGGCTGACAAAAATTAAACGGGGTTTCTAATTAAAGCGTATTCGTGGCCGAGCGTGAGTCACGCCCCGTGCTATCCTGGGAGCGAATTTTTCGCAGTGCCGCACCCGCGAGAGCCTGACGTGTCGTCATCGTCGGGAAATCATCCCCTGGGAAACGAAGGGATCTTCTCGTCACGATGAAGTGTCAAAAGTGAGGACACTTGGTATCCCGAGTGCGCACCCAGGAAATTACTGGCGTTCTAACGATTATTTTTTATAAGTCCCGTAATCCTTCATGAGATTCCATAATATCTTTTCAAACTTTCTTTATAAAAAAATTAATTTATAAAAAAATTTATTTAAAAAATGAAATATTTACAAGGGCGAAAAAGAACTTTTATTAAAGATATATTTTTATTTTCTATTTTAAATTAATATTTTAAATTAATATTATAAATACATTTTTTATTATGAATAATATATTTTAATTGAATACATATATTTTATATTACATTATATATCTATATTTATTTAATATTTTTTTGTATTATAAAAACTGTGTTGCTTATTTATTAAATTATTAAATAAATAAGTAATATTGAATAATTAACTCAGGAATGATTATTTTTTTATTATACATAAATGTTTTTTTATCTTATTTAAAATCATTATTATTACTGATTGTTTTCTGATTTTTATTGACATTTAAGAATATATTATGGATATGGATTTAAAATTTTCTGAAAAAAGTGAGTAGAAACTAATTAAAGTTACACATTAAGTGGAAACAGGTTAAATAACTTTGTTGTGATAGTATTTCTTAAGCAAAAATAAATTTTAAGTAATAGTCAAATTAAAAAGGAAAAAAAATCAATATCTTTTACAATAATATTTTATCGTCGCTGGTGAATAAAATTCATATTTCAGGTGACTTGGATTTTTTACCCAATTTTTTAGGAGTTATCAATTTTATTGTTTAACCAATATATTTTATACATTCATCTCTGCTTGACTTTAATCGAGAACAAGGATCAGTTTGCACCCACAATCGTCGTTATATCATAAAATACCGTCCGGAGGTAATCCACCCTTCCCAAAAAGCCCCTCCTTTCATAAGGAATGTCTGTTGAATCTGCAGCATAGCTCCCTTGGGCTAAAGGGTGATTCCTCGTGAACACTGGTATAACCAGAACGGAAGAATGTGTTTCGACCGAGAGGAACTTTAAATCACATCGCAAACGTATAGTCAGCACCATTATTTCCAACTTCTTTCAACTCTCTCAAAGTTTGGCGAGCTTCTACTGACAAAAAGTCAGTTTCTCTAGTTTAAAAGACATGAATTATCTCTTTATCATCACGTAAATCTCCTTTTATAGGCGTTTAGTATATGACGGATCGATAGTGCTGCACTGTAAGCTATTCCACAGTCAGGTTCTCGCGTTACTTAATTAAGTAATTAAGTACGCGTGCCTTGAGTACAACGCGCTCCGTTGTTGCCTGCAAAAGCGATCCGTAAGACAGAGAGAAAAAGTTATTTGATCATTATGCATGCATACACTCCACGAGTTGTGCAACTGCGTCTCTCACTCGCGTGCAAGATGAAACGATCGCGAAAACAGATTCTGAATTAACATGAATATTCCGTACATTCACCTGACTGTGCTGTTTCATTTCTACTTATGCACCCTCGGAGTTTCGCAAACTCGAGATCAGCGAAATTCTGAGCTTCGGATAGGATCTCTAGGATTTTAAAAATGTGAAAACCGAATATTTCAGAGCCTCTTTCAAATTTGTGATTATTTGCACATTAGATCATTCGTACATTAGATGAAGTTTGAACCAGTTTTCATTTCTAGAGTTTTGAACTTTTAGAAAATATGAATATTGAATTTTAAAAATCGTATACGGAAAGAGAGAGAGAGAGAGAAAGAGAGAAGAGAATTTTAAAAGTGTCTATTTTAAAGTGTCTAAAAATTAGCTGGATCTGGAAATTATTTTATTGGATCAAAATTACGTAGGAATCTCAAGCAGTGCTGAAAAAAGTTTTGACATTCTAGCAATCAATTTGAGCGTCCTACTTCATTATTTTGATAGTCCAACAAAATTATTTTCAAATCTGTATTTAGCTAAATTTTTAGATACTTGAACAAAATTAACCCTTTTCACATAGATATTTTACATTTTCAATTTGTAAAATCGTGGATATCTTTAGATTTGATCTTTCAAACTTGCATCTTCATATCTTCGATCTTCCAGTTGTGCGCATTTAGTTTACACTAGAGATCCTCTAATAAGAATCTGGATATGAGAAAGCCTCTTTTGATTAGTCCACTATTTTAATAATTCCTAAGAGATAGAAAAAGAGAAAGAGAAAGAAATAGACAAGAAAAAGAGAAAGAAATAATAATGTCATAGTGTCCTCTCACAGGTATGAAGGCTCTCTCACAGATTTTTGTTAAAACTACTATAAATGGAACTGTGACTCGTATTCAGATTCTTATTAGAGAATCTTTAGTCTGCACCTTCTCCTATGGTCACGGAAAACACTTTTACAGCGGGCAAACGTTATCATCGCTTTGTTTCCTCCTCAGACCGAAAGAAGGATGTTGGTTGTCAGGTCCGTGTAGAACTCCAGCACATCGAGGGGTCGAAGTCTATCCCGCCACACTGCAGTGTCAGTGAATTTAACCACTCCCTTCAGCCAGTAGCTTGGCACCTTTATTTCCGGCGACATGGGGTCCCGTGGGATGTCCGGGGAGGGAATCCCAGCGGCGTTGCCACCGCCATAATTTCCGTCCGCTTTTAATCCGTCGCACGTGCGTCCCACAGGAAGAGTCGACTGACTTCTCGCCGCCAGGAAGGTCTCGCAAGAGGAAGAAACGGAAATGCGACATGGCTAGAATCAGAGCCGGTATTTTTCTGATGATACCTTTCTCCGGAGATCACCGACTCAATCTTAGACGACGGTACACGAAAAGAAGGATTTTACAGTATAACTGAAGTATATCTAAAATTTTAGATATAGAAAAATTTTATTGGATCATTAAAATAATTGTATAGAATACTCGAACTGGTTGTTAAAATATCAAATTTCTTTTTTGCAGCATTGCTCATCATGCTCGAATTTTCTATATAATTATTTTGATAATCCAATAAAATTATTTTTAGATCTATATATGTATATATACTTTTAATTATACTTGTTTCAGCAAAATCATTCTTTGCGTGTAAATAGTCTGTTAAATTTGTCTTGCTCCTGTAATGTGAATCTTCCAAGATCTCTTCATTTGGATTTAATTATCGAAGTTCCAAGTATCTCCAACATTATAGTTGCTTTGAAAGTACAACTTTGACTATAATAAGCATATATTAACATAAACGTTTAACAGAAAATAAATTAAAAAGTTTTATATTAAAAAATAATATTTAGCTTTGAAACAGTTTTAATATTTTGTATATTTCTTTGGCTTTTACTATCGCTTTTTTCAAAAAATGCAATAAATTGAAGATACTTTATACTTACGGCTTTATAAGATTTTCTACTTTTCTACTTTTTAAGAGTTAAAGGCTGATAGACTTGAATGTTCCTAAATTTTAAAGTTTTCCAACAGATTTAAAGTCACAAACTTATGTTTTGAAGATTGGAATATTGAAGATCTAACATTTCTCAGTTCCACAAATCTCCAATTATTTCTCGAAGAATGTTTAAATCTAAGTAATTTTTTCGAGAAAGATTTAATAAAATACCCAAGATTTAAAAAGTTCTAATTTATCGATAGGATCAAATTTTCTAGATTTTTATCGCCGTTGTCTTATTTACGGAATTGGAAGATAAAAAAAACATTTGTAAAAATCACAGCAACGCCGGCATAATACAATATTAATATATTCGTATCAGCACGGTGGAAAGTGAAATTTTCATACGCTCGTGCGGGTTTGATTGCGTGTGCGCGGTTCTGTAATACGCACAAAATCGTTGATCAAGATCCAACGAGAAATCTCGAGTTGCTTGTAATACCGTCGAAACGATGTTACACTAAGCCGTACACATGTACTAGGCGTGTACGTGTGTACCTGATAAGGGTGACATTTGCATATACGCGATTAGCGTACAAGTCGTAGATCATACGACGCTTTAGTTTCCTCTTTATTACGGAAGCAATTCAGATGAAAAATCGCCTCACTTTAGCACATACAAAAATAAATCCAGAAATGTTTATGCACGATTTGTCTTATAATGAGACTTTGATCGATAAAAATTCGGATGAAGTTCAAGACAAATTGAAATTAGATTGCTAAAATCTTTTTCATGCAGGTAATCTATTAATAGCGAATGAATTCGATTGGAGGCACTGATACACATTAAATTTTTATATGTTGATCTAATTTGAGTGTAAAAGTGAAGTATAAATATTTTGAATAAAATGAAGCTTTTCATTATATATTTAACAAAACAGCACAATAAAGTGTACTGAAGATGTTGGTATATATTCATATTAAACATGTATTTTTACATTAATTTATACAACTACTTTAATGTACGTCAATGTGCCTACAAATCGAAATTTATCAAGATAAACATATTTAAATATAATTGGTAAGAGTTAGGTAAGAGTTAGATCATGTATTTTTAGGATTTTTTTCATCTAGCTTTATCTTTTTATCGTAACTTTATCCTTCTACACGGAAAGAACGATTTTGCTGAAGTATCTAGAAATAGATACAGATTTAAAAATAATTTTATTGGATTATAAAAATAATTATGCAGGAAACATGATGAATAATGCTGCAATTTTTAAAACAACGGTTTTATTGAAGTATCTAAAATCTAGATGTAGATTTGAAAATAATTTTTTTGGACCATTAAAATAATTATGTAGTAAAGTTAGTTATGATGAGCAATTTTTTTATTCTAGCAAAATGAGCTTAAGCATTTTATATATTATTATTTTGATAGTCCAATAAAATTATTTTCAGATCTGTATTTAACTTTTTAGATATTTCAGCAAAACTGTTGCTTTCGTATACATTTACTTTTGTATAATTTTTTTAAATATTGTTTTTCAATTTTCCTGATTTTATTAACATGAAGCTCGTTACTTCAATATTCTAAGCAAAACAAAATGAGCTTCAGATTGAAGTTTGAGAATTCATCGTTAAAGTTAAGATGGAGAATATCGAGACACCGTGTACGTGTCTCATGCATATTAATCGACGCGACGAGACGTTGATCCGCCTTAACAAAGGCAAGCCTTGGACCAAAGGAGGACTGTCGAAAGGTACAAATCAGTCGATACAAATTTTACGACGACGTCTTTACACGCAAACGTTGATTATTACAGCCGTGAAACAGGCACTGCTAATAATACGCGCATGACTGATGCCACGTGTCGTGAATTAATTGTGTTCAACGTGCACGCGATGTTACTGTCATTTACATGTTCATTCTAAGAGCCGTTAAGTAAAGGGTCGTGAATTTCGTCGAATCGCGAATCCCGTCCTCGGACTGCTACTCTCTAATAATTAACGCGTCGTTATATGTCGTTTGTTATGAACTAATGTTAGAATTCCCGGGGCATATGGTAAATTAAAAAAAAAAAAGGTTAAAACATGGAAAAATCTCCCTCAGGCAGGAAAGATTACATTACGGAAATATTATAAATTTAAAAGACACAGTGTTTCAACATATCGATATTGTTCTTACATATGTATTTTTTAATTAGAATAGTTAATTAAAGATGTAAGGTTTTTAATATTAAATATAATGATTTAAGGAATCAATCAATTATTTTGAGAAACAATAATAAAATTCTATGCAAAAACTTATTTTATTTTAAGATATGTATTTTTTATTTGAATATTTTTAAGATATGTATTTTTTATTTGAATATTTTTATATAAGAAAGAAAGAAAATTATAAAAACTTATTTTATGTTTTCTCTTCTGTTATATTAAGTTTTATAATATTTTTAAAACCTTTGATTAATTCCTTAAGTGAATAAGTAACTACACAGAGTTATTACACACATTTTCTAAATTAAACCAAGAGACCCATATTCAAGACACTCCCAGACATTCCTTAGATTAAAAAAGGTATAAGAGAAGAAAGAGGCAAGGATCTGCAGGCATCCACTGTGAAAATAAAAGTTAAATTACGTAAGTGCGCACCATGTGTTCCAAAAAAAAAGAAACAGAGGCAGTTATAGTGTAATTAATTGGTGCTTAATCTTTTTGCGTAAAAATTTGAGCAGAAATTTTATGTTATAATAACGTATTTATTTGTTTTAAAAATTTAAGAACATTACTACATATTAATTATTTAATTAGATTTAATCTACATACAGTAAAAAAAACATTTTGTATTTTTGTTTGAAACGATCTCAAGTTCTTATTAAAATTTTTTGTTGAATTGCTAACATATCTATAAGTGTTAACTTATAATCTAATTATATTAAATAAATATTTTTGTGTTAAACACAATAATATTTTTTAAAAACATAAATTTTGTTTAGCTTAGCTAAATGAATAAAATGTATTAATTTGACATATTATAAATGTTAATTTTAATGAAGAAATTAATTGCTTATAAATTGTGTTAATATTACGTTTTTGTTAATTTTTTATATAATATTTATGTTATTTCCTAATATATTTATCTTGTATTAAATTAACACAGAAATTTAATTTAGGATATGTAAAATGTATCAAATTTAATTTGTGTAAGAAGTTTTTTTGGTTTAGCAATAAAGTACAGGGATATATGTACTATTTCCTTTCGAACCCTATACGAAGATATATTTCTCTCTTGAAATTTCGAATGCAGTTACATTTTGTGATATGGAAAATCACTAAGTTCCATACAAGTACTCTGAAATTCTATCCGTGTATATTGGGGAATACCGTACACGCATTAAGGCAATTTCCATTTCACTGAGGGGAAATACTAGGCGACCACCCCGCAACGGGGTACGATGATTAATGGCCGATATGTTACGCCGAAAGTTTCCTTAATATTCCGTGTATTCCCGGCATTCCGATTTACGCATCGCGAACGGCAATATTAGTAATGTTCCGCATTCATTTCGACGCCCCTTAGCAGTAACTTTTAAATTATTTCTCCATATTAAAGGAAGCTATTTCTCGATATCTGGATATACATATAGGTATGTACGTACCTAATAAACTCCTTATTTTAAGACCTCTTAAGGCAGATTACAACTTAAGTAACAGCTGCGAAGACCATTCTCCCCTAATATTTAATGGGTTAAGTATTATTTCAGGAATACGTTAGATATGCTGTATGATTCAGATAAGCGGATTACACTATGATGACCCGCATGATAATCTCGCGCAAATTTTGCGCTGACTTGGCGAAAAGACCGCGAAAAAAGCAAAATTTCAACGAGGACCAGCATGTCTCCCCGGTCAAGCGATAAGCCTCGCTTTAATCAAGTCAAAAGTTACCCCGATATCATCGTTATTACACACCGGCTCGACCACGATAAATTATAGGGGCTGGCATTATACAGGGTATACAGGGAGTGCACTCACTCGAAACCCCGCTCCTTCCCCGTTTGCCGGAACTGTAACGAGACTAACGAGCTCTTGTCTCTGACCATTCATCGATACTGCGATACTGCTGCATATCCTGGCCAAAGGAACCCTCGTTAACCCTGAAAATTACCTCCCCTCCGGCCTCCTCTAACTCCATCTCGACGTTTTCACTGGAGTGTAGCGATGTGTCATATATTAGTTTAATCCTTTGAGCTACCGGAGCACTTTCACCTTTGAAATAGAGAGTATATCGAATTAGTTTTAACTGTCTTGACGATTGACATTATGAATATCAGTTATACATAAAGCGCAAAATACATATAAATTAATAATATGCTAAATTGAACAATTTACATTAATTGTCTTATTGTGAATATAAAATAAATATGCATTTAGTATTCTGACGTATAATAGATAAAAAGAGGAATTTACGGTAAAATGAGAAGAAATAAGATAGTAAAATATTAGATATACAATGAAATATAGATATTATACAGTTTTGTTGAAATATCTAAAAATTTAGCTAGCTACAGATTTGAAAATAATTTTATTAGACCATCATTGCTTGAACATTCTACAGAATGTCAAAATTTTTGCTTTTAAAAATAATTATCTAGAAAAACTCAAGCATGATGAGAGAACAATGTATCAAAAAATTCAATAAAATTATTTTCAAATCTTTATTTAGCTAAATTCTTAAATACTTCAGCAAAATCGTTCTTTCTATATATTATTATAAAATGAGAAAATGCTGAAAATTACACACTAAATGTATTATTTTCTAAAATAAATTTTTTAAATATTTAATTTTTACGAAGAACCGCTTTTTTCGCTTCCATTGTACTTATCCAACAATCACGGATGTAAAATCATCAGAAAAACGAAAATTTAAGGAGTTAATTAGTATCTCCATTGAATGATCGCCAAGAAAGAGAGAGAAAAAGATAGATAGATAGATAGATAGATAGAGAGAGAGAGAGAGAGAGAGAGAGAGAGAGAGTGTTCGATCTACTCCTTAATGTCAAACTGATAAACTTCATGAATTGAACATGCAAGTGATTCAAAGTGAATCGCTTTGTTCGCACAAAGTCGATATAACGGTATAGAGAAGAAGAAGGATGAAGTATGGGGACTGCGGTCCCAGACTAACGAGGATTCTCTCTCCGGGTTCCGGAGGTTGGTTATCCTTCTAGATGTCCTTAAATTTCGCCGAAACATTATGGAAATGAAATCCCGGGACTTGGTGATGACGACGACAAAGACAAGGGCGAGGGCAAGGACGAAGGACTGAGATGGCGAATTTAACTGCGTTATAACTTGCGCGTTAGCATACGCAATCGGATCATCACGAACGGCAGGCGAGCAAGCGACGTCTTAACGAGCGTCGCGATGCCAGATGCGATTAAGATATCTGACGAGCACTCGTTCGAGGCAGTTCGCAGCAAGCAGAGAGAAAGATATTCCATGTCGCTCGATATGCCATCTTGGAAGCGCTTTTTAATCAAGAAATTTCCATTTAAGCGAGAAGTAAACCTTCTAACAAATCTGAAAGTTCGATATTATACATCATCTTTAGCCAATTGATTTTTGCTCAACACAGTTTGCTCTGAATATTAAATTGTAATATATCCTTTAATATCGTAATTATAATATCATAAATATAATTTAATTAAAATTATAAAATCTATAAAATGGAATTATACTCACAATCTAGTTCAGTTTTTAACAAAACTATTCTTTCCGTACGACGTTCAAAGAAATTTTTATCTTTATTCTAATTTTTTTAGTTATATAATTTTTAATCGCCTTTGAAAATGATTTTTCTAATTCAAGGTAATTAACATTTTTTTAAATGAGACTTGATTCTCTTCTTTTCGCCATCCAGGTCAGAGCCACGTACTTTCTTAGAATCGATCTATAGAAATCTTCATCTTACAGGACATCAATCTTTCAGTTTTTTTCTATTCAGTTTTTTAATTGTGGTTTTTCGAGCGAAGCTCGATTCATCCATTCTCCAGTCACGATGTCATTCCCACGAGAAATTCGTCGCGTTCGATTCGAGGACGTCGTCGGCGTCGTTGCCATCATCATCGTCGTCTTCGTCTTCCGGTTTCTGCTCACGTAGGACGAAACCTTCAAGTCGGAGGCAGGAGAAAGAGATGCACAGGACGATTCAATCGCGTCGACGACAATGACGCGGGCGCGGTCGACGAAATATTTATTTCGCGAAAAGCCCTTTCTAGTCTGAAGATTGATAAGTGCCGCGCCAAGATCGAGGAGTCTGGCTTCGTGAGTAAATATGCATTACGACAAAGTTTACATATATCCATCTATAACTCGCACATAGCGTGCAGCTTTTGCATATAGTATGCGATATATACGGAGAAGGCATACGTGAGATGGTTTCCGGCTGAGGGAGGAATCATATCTCTGTTCTGTGGATGATGAGAATGAATAAAAAATGCGCAAGGAATAACGAAGTCGATTTGTGGATTTTAAGAGAAGATGGAAGGCGCAATAACTTGTAGAAATAGGAAAACCAATAAGGATACGGGAAAAGAAGAAGGAATTCTTTCGCATCACGTTTCTTCCGTAGGCGATTGGAACAAATATGGAGTATGGTAAAAGCAAGAAGAGGCTTGTAAATTTTATAGC
>Ga0157364_1006651_pt1 | contig 11902 bp, 6 predicted proteins | sample AttsexASBM2_FD_111476 | JGI IMG/M metagenome (GOLD analysis project Ga0157364, IMG submission 111476) | Fungus gardens microbial communities from leaf cutter ant in Ribeirão Preto, State of São Paulo, Brazil - Atta sexdens ASBM2 | ecosystem: Host-associated > Fungi > Mycelium > Unclassified ...
CTTGTAATAAACCATCGTATTTTAAAATAATTTGATGCTAATTGATATGATGAAATCGCGTAATGTTGAGACAAATGAAGCAAATTAACAAAATTTAAGTGCATAAATATAGATATCAAGATCAAAAAACAATAATGTATTATATGCGATTTCAGCATACCCTGTTCACACGTGAAAAAATGATAGTAAATGCGTTAAAGCAGTTCAAAAAATTGTTATGAGATTGTAAATATTAATTGTAAAATATTACAAAATACTACAAGTGATAATTGTTTTATAATTTAATAAATTATATTTCATTTTAATAAGCAAATTGTAAAGTTAGTAGTTTTTAAATTACATTTATGCTGGGTACATCTCTGACGCATGTGAACATAGCATACAAAACTTGCGTGATGGAAAAGTGCGAAATAGCGATTGGTTGCTTCAATGACACATACTCTATTCCGCAGTCCTATTTCGCACCGTGTAATTTCACCCTTAGCGCCAAGATACTACTGTCTCCAGATGATCACTATTTTGTTTCTTTATAATCAACAAAATTTTTTTCTTATATGAGGAATATATTAAGGATTTATAATTATTATTAGAGCCAGATGGACACCGTTTTAAAGCAATTCTTATTATTCTATCATAATCATGTGAAGATTTATAATAATTTGAATAAACAGTGTCACTGGCACCGCTCTACCTAAAGCGACGTCTGCAATGAGATTTTAAAGCGTAAATCTTAAGCTTTAAGCCCTAAGAAATTGATCGATCGCAATCGAATGTAAGGAGAATAATCGATAATGATTGGTCAATTTCTTATGGCATAGGGCTTAAAACTTAAAGGGATCCTAAAGTCGCCTATGTTACCGACTAAGACCCGAATGCATCAACGTTATTTTAATTTTAGGCGTGGCTTAAAACTCTCTCTCTCTCTCTCTCTCTCTCTCTCTCTCTCTCTCTTTCTCTCTGTCTGTCTTTCTGTTGGCTTTAAAAAAAGAAAAAGAGATTTTGAAAGTTCGCTTAAAATCAAAATAACGTTGGTACAATCGGATCTAAATTATGTAATTTTTATATAAAAATTACTTTTCTCTTTTTTTACAAATTCGAAAATCCTTTTTCAGGATTAATCTTTGGTTAGTTTCTTACGATTTAAGACTCCACGACCGTCGTATGACATTTATATAAACGAGCCTTAAATCTTACTTACATTATGCATGACTTCTCTTGTTTTTAGGATCCTCTTTAGTTTTACACCTTAAAATTTCATTATAGAACGCCACTTAAGAAAAATCAAAATTATGAAGCATTATGACGAAGGAAAAAAATGACCAAGACTATTTCAGTCCGACGACAATGCATAATATCTTCTAAACTTGCGCTTATGCATTTCCTCTTCGTAATCTTATATCCACTAGTTAGTCTCCGATTTCTCATACCTGCACGAAGTGATCATTTGATTCGTGGCCTCGGCGAAATGTGCACCGTCGACAAGTAAAAATCCGTTTTTGCGGAATGCACGTGGAATCGATCGCTGTTTCCTCATTTACCTCGATAATGGCTTCGTATTTTCTGAAATTTTCGGAAGTGTCGGACGAGAATAGCGAAAGATTATGGCGAGAAAGACTAATGTTCTTTTGTACTAGTATAAATTAACTTTAATCTCTCAGTTTAACTTACTTTTTTATCTTTTTTTAATTCCAAGGATTAGAAAAAGCTAAAAGTAAATTGAACAGAGATTTAAAGTTAGTTTACATTGGTAGTGGAAAAATGGACATGAATATCGTTTGCTAAAAACTTTCTAAGATATTCTTCTAAAATGAAATTTATCTAAGTACGTATCCAAAAAAAATTTCTAAGTGAATATTTTTCTTTTTGTAAATTCCCCAGAATTAAGAATCACGTTTTGTATCTATTATTTTAAATTATCACGCAACAATCCTTAAGGCTAGATTGAGATTGAGATTGGATTGGTATTTAACTAATCAGAAGAAAGAAATTTAATCTCAAGTTTAGTGAAATTTGCTTTTTGATTAGTTAAATGTCAATCTAATCTTAATCTTAATCTCTAATCTGATGATGTCTTTATAGAAATTTAATGTTAGTGCTAAATAATTAATCATTTATTTTGAATATTAAAAATATATTAAATATTTTTAATATACTTTTAATACAATATTTTATTTAAAAATATATTTAAAATATACTTTTAATACAGTATTTTTTATACTGAAAATAAGTAATTAATTGGCCAGTATCAGTATTAAATTTCTATAGGGGGAAATCACGATGATTATTTAAAAAAAATGAAGCTCCGATTATAAGGAGTGGGTTTTGAATTTATTATAAATAAATTTATTAATAAAAACTGAAAATTCGACTAGAAGCTATTGAATTTAATGTAGCTCTAATTATTTTACTTACTATTAAACGCCAATAGGGCAGATTGAAAGATCAAGCACGATGTCAGAAGCGCAGCTCTTTTTCTTTTTTCTCACGTATGTATTATCGCGATAGTACGCATTAACATATGTGTATTAGCAAGTAGTAGCTTTTTGCAAGTTGAGTGTCACTGTGATAAGAGCCATCACGCTGCTTAAAACATTGCGTGACTTGATCTGCACTTAATCGCTAGCGACTGAGAAAGAAAATATGTATGGTATGCCTCTAGAATGAATGATCAATCAAAAACGATGAAATCCCGAAATTCGAAATGAACTCTGTTCCATGTACTGAGAGTGTGAAATATCGAGAAAACGCACTGTCCGCGAGATCGCAGAACATGTCTCCAAAATACACTCTTGAAAGGAGAATAACTCTTCGATGAGAGTGAGTTAATCAGCAACGCTCGTGACCTCCAAGGCCATCACGTGCACATCGGGCGTAAACACACTGCATATTATTTGGAGAAATGGACGTACAGAAACGTTACACCATGCGTATATGTACACGCACAAGAGAACTCGTGCACAGTATCTCTCACGAGAAAGAGAGAGAAAGAAAGAGAGAGAGAGAGAGAGAGAGAGAGAAGTGAAAAAAAAGATAACTCAAAGCTGCCGAGTCCAAACAATATAAGGACCAAATATGAGGACCTTTTCCCCCTTATTCGTTTCAGTACATTGATAAGATTCTAATATCCATTTTTATCAATATAGATTAACTTTATCTTAGTTCAATTTATCTTCATCTTTTTCTGGTTCTAAGAATTAGAACAAGATAAAAAGTAAATTAAATCGAGATTAAAGTTAATGCTACATTAACGAGCAATCTTCAGAATTACACGTATCGAATTATATCGATAATTAAAGTTTTCTTCCTTCTTTTTTCTAAAAAATTTCGAGACGCAGATATAATTTTCTTGTAAATTTTCGCACGACGTCGGACGTAGAGACGCATACTCTTGATATTTATTTGCTTACCGTCCTTGATCATCCTCTGTATCACATTGACCATATCCTGTATTTCTTTGACGTGAAAATCATTGTCAGTATCTGATGGCATTCCGAAATCTGATTATTAACTGTCAAGGAGAAATCTGTTCGATAAAATCGACTCTAGTATTGTAACATTGATAGGTAAAACGACTCGTCCTTTCGATAAGTCTCGTAAGAAAAACGAAGCTTAAAGATTGACTTTAAATCAGAATTGATGCAATCTTTGTGCAGTGTGTTGACTCAAATTTTCCAATAATCATACGAAACTTTTAGGCTCACGTCTTTTTTTTTAATCGTCGAATTATATGAGCATTATTTTGATACAATTGCAAAATTTAAAAATTAAATTTAAAGAAGGAAAGAAATGGACACTACAAGAAGTTCAGTTGAAAAGAATAGAATAATATCGAATAGTTTTTGAACGAGCTCAAGACTTCACGAATATACTTTTAAAGAACACATTAGAGAGCGTAACGAAGCAATCTGGAAAGATAAAGAGTTTTAAAACTATTTGAGAATATAAGAAACAATATTTAATATAATTAATATAATTCGTATCTTTTATACAGTTTCCATTTTCATGCAAACTCTTCGATTACAAATGACATTGGTGCCACTTTGCATATGACCTTAGCGATTATACAGACCTTATATAACGATAATGAGAGAAAAAATATATAGTAATAATATAAATACTTATACATATATATATAATAGATTTACGTATTCGACTGGGATGAATTTTCTCGAGTACAACGCGAATTACAGACTTCGAGCATGTCAGGCTTGAATGAATAGAAGAACAATCGAATTGGTAAACAATATGGTTTGGTAAACGATGAAGCATTAGAAATGGACATTAGAAACTATAAATGAACAGACGTTCTCATAATGACCAGATGCACTCAGAGAAAAAATGATTGCAGTTACTAAAATTTACTTATAATTTATAGTTAAATATTTTAGTTATTACAATATATGAAATATTGTAGTTAATTATATTTTCGATGCCAACTATACATATTTTTTTGTATAAATGATTATTATTAATATTACAATAGTAATAATTATAAAAGTGAAACATAAGTAACTATAATTATTTTACTATGCAATCATAAATATCAAACAATATCTTTTCTCTCAATACGATATCCATACGTATCGGATCACGCAGAGACTAATATAAAGACACAATCGAGTATCTAAACCTGAAAACTAAGATCAAGGAAAGAAACATAATGTGTGTGTGTGTGTGTGTGTGTGCGTGCGTGCGTGCGTGCGTGTGTGTGTGTACACACACACACACACACACACACACACAGACACACGTGACGTTCATTCGTTACCCGTTAGCCATATTTTCATCGGAGGACTGACCTTTAAACCGCGTCCCGATAAGACATCGCCTCGTGAAGACTTTCTCAAGTCATCTGGTCATTACTGATCGTAAAGTGCGACGTTCCTTTTTCCTCGCATACAATCTTTTCCTCGATCGCGATATGAACAATCCCAAAATGTATCCTATCATCGAGACGAATATCAAAAAGAGAAATTAAGATCACATTCTGCACAATTTTAGGAATTAAGATCATATTCTGCACAATTTTAGCAAAGATGGAAGGATATTTCGCGTGTACAGATTTCTGAATGAATCGTTGATTCTTCGTTTCTTTCGTCATTTCGAAGATTAATTCTGCTACGCACTTTTGCCTAGAAATGATGATAAGATATTGGATTAGACTTCTAACTCGATATTGAAAAGAGAGTAAGATCAAGTGAGACATAATACCTCTCAAAAATCATGTAATCATTACATTTCTGACTTTTAAAATTAAGATTCTTGTTCACTCACCTCAGATTATTATCTCAGATTGTGACGTCAAAATCGAGAAAACAAATATTCATACAATAAATATTCTTGTAATTGTATACAACAAATATTCTTGTAAAATATATTAATATGAAAATGTTGTTTATAATAAAACAGCATTTACAATCGATATAATTAAAAAATATAAAATATAATGAAAAAATTCTTGTTTTGTTTCGTTAATTAATAAATAATCATATATTAAAAATGAATAACTAAAAATAATTGAATAAGTACGTATTTACAATTATGACAAAATTAATAATATAGAGATAAATACAATTTTTTTTCAAAAACAAGAAGATAGATTTCGATATTATTTCATTCATCTATTCTATTGCAAATATTGTTTTATCGAAAAATATTTCTATTCAAATAGAATGTTTACTGTGTATTCTTGCTTTGAACGTCTTCCGAGATAATAATAATGAGTGAATAGGGGCCTTAATTATGAACACAAGAAAAATATCAATATATATTACATGTCCGCTTAATAATATAGTCGTCCTTATTAGTGTTACTCGAGAACATGCTAAGTGACACTTTCGAAATTCTAACTAAAAATAGAAGTAGGAACATCAACAATTTTGTTAAATGAAATTATAACATCAGTTTGACAGAGACTACAAAATCATTGTACCTGATAATAAATAATGTTACAAATTCATAATTCTCAAGGAGATATTTTTAGAAGAAGTTTAAATTAATGTTTAAATAATATTTATATTGATGTTTATATTGATATAACATTGATAGAAAGACTCTTTACAAAATTCCTTGAATCTACAAACGTCGCATCTACGATGTGTGCGTTCGAAGTGCGTGTATGAATGGAATGTAGAAAACCAAAGTCCGGCTAATCTCAAACGTGGCTCGCATTGAACAGGTGAATCGATCGATATTCATACGTGCATATTCGTACACATATGTCTCAGACGGCGCAGGTGGTCTTATTTTATTAGTGCCAGTAGATATATGGCACGACACGCATAGTGGATATAAAAGGAGAATTTATATAGCTGATGTGAATCCGAATCGAAATTGGATTTGAGACGAACACGTTTCGTTTCGGGAATCTGTTAATTCTGACTTCTTAATGTAGGAAATATCAACTTCGAGATTCGAATTTCCATTAAAGTTATAATAAAGAATTCGTATATAAAGTGCTAAATAAATGAGTAAATTAACAATATTTATTGTCATATCGCTCATTTGTCACAGCATGACTCAAAAAATAAAGTTTTCCAGAATTTATTTAATTATTTTGAATCGTTAAATTTTGTAATATTAATTTTTTGAAATGTTTTTGAAATTTTAGTGTAATAAGTGATTGTAGAGGAATAAAAGTATATATTTTTCTTTTTTCTTTATATTTCCATCCTTTTCTTGCAAGCAACTAAAAAATAACAAATGTTGAGTTATGTCCTTGTCATAATAAATGAGCGATATATTCTCAATAGGTAAAAAAATTTAATAGAAATTTCAGCCATGCAATATTAGAGTTATCTTAAAAGAGAGATGAATCGAGAAGAAAATCACGTTACTCTATTAGATTGCAAGTCTTGCAAAGATTGCAAATCTCTCAAATAAATTTCATCCATTAATAAAATGAGAGAGAACAATACCTTATCGCACACACGTTACTTTTAAAAATAAATAAAAATGATGGATTAATTTAATTACGTAGATATTTATAGGATTAAGAAAGTTCCCCGTAGTAAATTTAAAATACAGTCAATAGATAATGGAATTTTATTTTTCAAACGATTCCGACTTAACGTCCATGTCTCAAATGTCCACATCAGTCCAAATACAGAACAAAAACGTACCTGTCCTCGACTTTAATTCCGAGCAGTTTATGCGTATGCGTTGAGCCCAAGAAAAATCATAACTGTGAAAGAGTGATGCTGCGATTAATTTTCTCTATCTTCGTTTGATTTTTTTCTAATTTAATTTACGACAATTCAGACAATTCGTTCGAGAGCGAACGAAGACAGTCAGAGAATTCATCACAATCACGCTCGAGATTCACGCGAATGACAGCGGCAACGCGATACATGGGTTCGTACTCGGTACGATCGTAGAGACTACTCGTTACCGCTTGACTGCTTGCTACTGTCGCTACTGACGCATATTAACGTCTGCTGACGTCGGTTCGTCGGTTGAGGTTGAGATACGACCGGTGTCGTGTGTCGTGATCGTCCGGTAGTCGTCGAGGAGCGCCAAGCGCATCAAGTGTCTCGGGTTGACTAACAATAAGTTGACTTTCGATGCGCCGTCTGACAACCACGCGTAGCGTAGATCCCCAACGTGGAAACCCGCAAGCGACATGAACGTGGGTGAATTTCTTCGTCGGGACATGACCATGTCGGTGTTGCGCGGCTCAAGTTCGAAGTTCGAACACGAGACTGCATTACTGCAATACCATTCCGCGGCAAGCACCGTTACCGATACACCATCGGTGAGGACGTGTGTGCACCGGTATTTGCATACAATACCGTGCGAGATTCCTTAACTAGTGTAGTACACTTAAAAATACAGACCTTCGTAGCTAGGATTTTATTCGGCCATTTTATAACCAATTTTTTCCCGAAATGAAAACACAGGCCGCATTAAACGGATTCAACAGTTGAGTGAGCGCTTACTGGTATATTCTTTTAGCTCATCCAATCAGAATTTTAGATCTAAAAAAATACAATACAACTCACTCAACTGTTGAGTCCGCTGAACGCAGCTATTGATTTAATCGAATCAATTAAAGAACCCTTACAAAAATCCAATATTGGCCAATTTGAGATTAACTATATTTTTTATATTAGTCATATTAATATTAAAAGGTAGTAATTAATTACTTATTTTGAATATATAAAAAACACTAAGCATTTGACATTCAAAATAAGTAGTTAATTATTATCCGGTATTACATTTCTAAAAGAAAATCATAGCAACTGCCAATAAATTATATCCCATAATTTCTACACTTGGTATATCCCTTGAAATCGAAGAGAAAATTTATATATTTGAAAAATTGTGATAAAATATCTTTGTTATATATATATGAACAAATGCTATTGAGTTAACTGGTCGTATGCAGTGGCACTGATGTCAAAGATAACACGTTACATCGAAGACGGAAAAAAAGAGAGAGACTAAAAATATTTTGTAAATGTTTATGTGTGCGTGTAAAAAAGCATAAACATATAAGATAGACCCAACATTAGCTTATATATACATAGGTTTGGCAGAACAAGAGGTGTGAGAGGCAAAATATCGGAGCAACCTATCCTTCTCAGCATACGCATCTTTACAGTAAATTAGTACTTTGGTAATACTCAAGAATTCTACCTTCCTCATTTTCCCGATTTTGACGAAATTAGGCTCATTCAATGCATTTTTGTACGAAATGAACAAATCTGACAAAAAAAATGATGCTCTGCCCCGTAGACTAAGATATTAATCGTTGAAGTTAATGACTATTCAGATTAGGAAATCTGTCGTATTGATGACATAGAGACATGAGAACATGTAAATGAAGCTAGAATACATATTGTCTGCTTTAATTTCGTCAAAATCGGTGAGAAAGGTAGAATTCTTGAGTATTACCCTTATTTTTATATTTTATTTTATTTTTTTTAATGATATAAATGTCAAGATGCACGCGCATAGGAGAGGTTGCCCCGATATTTTACCTCGCAACGTTCTGCCTAACATACTACAGAAAAGTATACAGATGCTGGGTCTTATATGTCTATGATAAAAAGATATAAGAAATAAGAATAAAAGAAATAAGAATATCCAACGAGATCAGCTTGGCGACAATTGATCAGCTTGATGACAATTTTTACATAAGCATGAAAGGATACATTGCAACATTTCTTGCACTCCAAGGGTCGACAGCTCTCCATGAGACGAATAGCATTCTACAAAGTCCTTTCGGAGATCATGGAAATAGTTGTAATGTTCCGGTAGCTCGATGTCCTTATTGCAAGTCTCCGGATGCAGGCATTGTCTCATGGATGCCTGACCGTCCACAACAAACCGTGGCTTAAGATCGGAAGTTACGCCAGGCATCGAGCTCCACCAAATCTCAAACTTGAAACAAAAATAAGACATTTATATATGTGTTACATTATTTTCTCTATCATTATTATATTAATTCTTTAATGATATTATCGAAAAAGATACATGCGAAAAAATTAGCAACTGCATTATTTATATCGCACTCCCACAAGAAAAGACACAAGTCCAATTCAGATACTTTACTTCCAAAAAAATGACACCAGAGAAAAATAACAAAATAAAATAAAAGTAGTTTTTGAGGGTCTAACAAATATAACATATTAAATTAATATTATTTCCACAGAATTTGAAACAAGCAATTCGTAAGTATTCTAAGTTGACTTATGTTTAATACTATAATAATATTATAAATAATTAATTTTAAAAATATATTCGTATTAAATTTTCTTTCCTCTCTTCTGAACAATTTTATGTTTTTTACTTGTATTCTTTCTTGTGAGCTAGGATGCGACACTAATAAATATTTTTAAAAAAGAAAGATAATATTTGTAATTTAAACGTATTGAAACTTTCAAAACAATTTTTTTAGATTTTTAGTGATTAATTTTTTATGTATTTTTGATGATTTTTTATATATTTTTGATGATGCCTTGTGTGAAAAGCGTTTTAACCTCTGGTCCCACTTTTTCAATATTTAGAAAAAATAAGTAGCGTTCTAGTTGTCCCCCGAAGAGTTTTCTATTTTGGAAAGAGTTCCGTTGATTAAAGCAATGAAAACACCATTTAAAGTATCGGGGATCAATTTCATGATTCTGAAATTTTTGAATTATAACTTCTTTACGATTCATTTTAGCACCTTGATTTATGTAGGACAATCAATAGAACTCTTTGGGGGAGGGGGGGGGGGCCACTAGAACTCTTAAGAAAACATCGGATTTCCGAAAAAATTTTTTCAAAAATAAATTTCTGGAAAAAACATTTTTTTTAGATTTCCAACATTTTGTCATGAGTTCTAATAACGAAATTCTAACGATTACTTTTAATAATCAAATAGCTGAAACAAGAAAGTTCTACCACTTTGAAATAGAGAAATTCGGAATCTGAAACTTCAAACTTTTAGAACTTTTTAGATATTGATTCTAGCGCATCAGTTATTAAGGATAATAATCAAAATTCTTCAGAGAGCTAACATAACTCTTAACAGAATTACGGATTAAAAAAAAAATTTTTTTTATTTTTTTTGAAAAATTTTTTTTTGAAATCGAGTACATTCTTGAGAGTTCCAGTAGCCCTGAAGAGTTCTAACGATTCTTTATCTTTAATAATCGATGCGCTGAAACTACTGTCTAAAAAATTCTAGAAGTTTGAAGTTTCAGTTTTCGAGTTTCGTTTTTCGACTTCGAGGCGCTAGAACTTTTTTGTTTGCAGTCTCAGCTATTTGATTATTAAGGATAATCGTCAGAACTCTTCGGGGAATCAAAACTCATGACAAAATGCTGGAAATCCAAAAAAAATTTTTTTCCAGAAATTTTTTTTTTGAAAAAATTTTTTCGGAAATCCAATGTTTTCTTGAGAGAGTTCTAGCCCCCCCCCCCCTTCTCCAAAAAAGTCCTATCGATTGTCATATATGAAAGTGCTAAAATCGCAAAGAAGTTAGAGCTGTTTAAAGTTTCAGAATCGTGAAATTGATCTCCTCCCCTTCCGATACTTTAAATGTTTTCATCGCTTTAATCAACGGAACTCTTTCTAAAATTGATAGAAAACTCTAGAACTTTTTGGAGGAAAACCAGAACTATTTATTTTTTCCAAATATTGAAAAAGTGAAACCAGTGGAAAAGAACAGGTTCACAGAAGTGACGTTTTAACACTAAACAAATATTATATATATATCTACATATACACACATACATTTATGTACGCACGCACATAAATGTATGTACGTACTATAAAGTACCTAAGCCGAATAAGGCTCAACTAATTTCTTTTATTTTTTTAAAATTCTATTTATAAGAATATTGAATTAAATTAAGTAAGAATCAAATCTTCATTTCAAATTCATTCAAAAATAAAATATATTATTTATAAAGGTTTCACATGCTTAATGTTGGAAAAAAATATTTCAGACAAAAATTGTATGGCTTTGAGAAGGACATAAGATGATGTAATTAGTTTGACCTTGAATAGTTGCTTGAAAATCTTAAAGCTCGAAAAGTACTTAATGAAAATAAACTAATTATAATATTTTGGAAAGCTCTCGAGATAATCTACAAGAATGTGCAATAAAAAGTAGATGGCTCTATTTAAGAAATTGAAGATAACCTTCATGTGACCTTCAAGCAATTATTCAAAGTCAAACTAATGATATCATCCTATGTCCTCCTTAAAGCTATATAACTTTTGTCTGAAGCATTTTTTTCTAAGATCAAAAATGAAACAGTTATTTAGAGTGGGAAATTTAAAATGGAAAATTCTGTATAAAATGTATGTAAATTAACAAAAAAAAAATTAACATTGGGCCTTATTACATATGAATATAATAAGGCCCAAATCAAAAATAAGAAAAATAAATTAAAAATAAGAAGAAAATAGA
>Ga0157364_1006653_pt1 | contig 11900 bp, 5 predicted proteins | sample AttsexASBM2_FD_111476 | JGI IMG/M metagenome (GOLD analysis project Ga0157364, IMG submission 111476) | Fungus gardens microbial communities from leaf cutter ant in Ribeirão Preto, State of São Paulo, Brazil - Atta sexdens ASBM2 | ecosystem: Host-associated > Fungi > Mycelium > Unclassified ...
AAAAATATAATATATATATATATATATATATATATATATATATATATATATATATATATATATACACTTCTTATTTTCCAGATGATAAAATTAAAAAGTAAAGGTATGCTGTTGTATTATAAACACTTTTCGACAATAAACTATCAATATAATAGAATCAGATTCCTAAATAATTAAACAAATTAAAGTACTATAAATGGGAAGTCTACGCGGTAATTAGTACGTTAATATAATAATAGATATTTAATTTTTATTGTCTCTTCGATTTAGACATACATATAATATATTGTATGCGTTTCCAGTTGCTTTAAGTCATTCTCAACGAAATACATAAATAAAGTATAAGACTATCTTGCAATCTGTGCAATCCTAGTGCCAATTATCCGCTTTACTGCGATGTTTCCTTGTGTTCTATCATGGTTATTGATTCAGATAAAACATAGTTCCAATGAAACATGCTATAAAACACAACGAAGTACCTAATAAATTACTATGGTAATAAATTACTATGGTAAGATTATATGTATAGAAAACAGTTACTCATCAAATTGCAAACAGATTATATAAACATTCAGTAGTCACCAATGAATATTATAAAAATAGCATTCTCCGTCAAATATTTAAATAATAGAAAATATGCTTTTTGTCATCAAAATTATTATGTTCAATATTTTTCATTTCAAACGTGTGGTTGACGTGTCAGTTATACAATATTTATTTATGTATTTCGTTGAGAATGACTTAATCAAATCGAAATGTGTACGATATTATATGTATGTCTAAATTAAAGAGACAATAGAAATTGAATATCTATTATTATATTAACGCATTAATTACCGCGTAAACTCCTTCCCAGTTATAATACTTTAATACTATCAGTTCTGGAATATAACAATTAAAAGATTTTCTACAAAATCGAATAAGTCCATTAAAAAAATTTGAATTAAAGCGCTAAATTGTTCTCCATTGATAACGTGATATCGTAAACGAACTTGTTCTGACAACAAGGAAATAAAAAACGGGAATAAGAGTTTAATATTTGCAAAGAATGTTTTAAGAGTAATTTGTAAAACTTCGTAAATAAAAAATGAAAAAGTTATTATTTTATACTTTAAATATTTTTTAAAAGTATTTCCTCTTTTACTTTTATAATTATTAATGTTATAAAAAAAGATAAATTTACACTATTGTGGGCTAAATGATTAATAAATGTAAAATTTCTGCAAGAACCAAACAAATTCAGAGGCTCTTTGGGAAATTTTTAATTTTTTTCTCAAAATGTTAATCAGAACCTAGAATTTTATTTTTATATTTATGTATGCCTGATAAAAAATTACTTATTATTTGTATAACAAATGATTTAAAGAAGAAATATTGTTTTGTTTACTAAAAATTTAACTTTCTAAATTTTCTAAACTTATTGGTTTTATGAAAAATCTTTCAATTATTATGGCCTACTTGAACGCATTTACATTTGAACAAGCATCTATCAAATGATAAAAAATATTATGATACTTACAATCTCGATAATAGGTCTTAATATGCAAAATGTGCTAAACGATTTTAATGCAAAAATAAATTTTCTGAACTCATATATGTTATCTTAAGGCTCTGGAATACTCTGCAAAAGTATATAAAACTTTCATGTTTAAAGAAGTATATTACTGTAATATTGATTACTCTGATACGTGATCGCTGATTAACGATCGCTAATGCTACGCTATAATTGTATATCGCATTAATTAAACAATTATTATAATAAAAAATTGTATTATATAAGCATAGTTTAGTCAACAACTTTACAACATTCGCCGACGATGTAACTAATTAATATATGAAAATCAAAATCTTGTGTAAAAAATGTGGAAGCCAATCAATTTTTAAGATATATATATTTAGAAATGTCCTTGAAGCGTAATATTCTTTCACTGTTTTAATCAATTGTTATAAGATTCATATTTTTTATGAAAGTGCGACAATGTAAGACGCTGTATGATGACTGAAAATTATATAGAAAACGATAACCAAATCATACTTTCAGAATTGATAATGACGTGAAAGCAATGTTTTGTATAATCCTGATCTATAGTTAGGTAACATATTATTTTTTGTACCTCTACAATTGTTGTATGTTTCGAGTGAGGCATTTCACTATGAAAATAATATTGTACAAAGAAAAATTTCCATAAACAGATTATATAATAAAAGTTTATGATAATATGCACAAGTTATTATATTAATATATGTTTTTTTTATAAAACATATATACTTAATGCTAGGGAATATATAACATTTGGGAGTATAATCCCGTTTGATAACTGTATTGTTACAAAAATATTGATCTTAATATTGTTTTAATATGTAAAATTTCGAACAAAAAACGCTAATAATAAGATTCTATCGTTTATGAGATCTTTGAAACTGAGATAAATTACATACATGAGATTATTAAATAAATTAAAAATATTTCAAAGTTTTTGTCTTTAATAACTTTTTAATCTATTCTCTATTTTTTAATTTTTAATTTTTTTAAAATTTTATAATAAAATTATTCAAATTCAAGATAGGATCAACTCAAAGTTTCTTCAAAGAAATAAATAGATTTTAAGAAATATTTTTTAATCCATTATATTTTAATTGTTCGAAAAAACAATTCATGTGTTTCATATGTCAATTTAGTTAGTTTAGTTAAAAATTTTATTTCTCTAATTTAGCTTTACTGTGGGTATACCAGAGTGTTAAGAAAGTGCAATTACATCACTTTATATCACATTTGTATATCTATAGTTTACGTAATGTATATAAAATTCAACAATTAGTTCCGAGAAATACTTTTTATTGACGTAAAAAGTAGCATATCTACTTCTTATTATTATTAGACTAGCAAGTATTACTAATGTGTAAAAATACATACCTAGAGTAAATAAGGAACTATCGATAAACTCTTTATTAAAAGTTTTTTAATACAAGGACCACAACAATTTGAGAGTGGATCAAGGTGAACATATTAAAATAATTGTTAACTTTTATTTCGACACGCGCATTGTATATATATATATATATATATATTTATATATATAAAATTACTTACTTGAACAATTAATTAAGATAACATAATATTGTTAAAAAGAAGAATTGTGACCCAGTAGAGTTATGAAATTACAAGTGTACTCTCTTTCACCACTATTTGTTGAGTGTACTATGAATAAAGCTCTATGTTTTATTAAGATGGAGTATTTATATCTTGAGATATATAACTCTCAAAAACTATCCCACTATATACATTTGTGAATAAAAATCTAACGTTTTAATAAAAATATACGTAAAATATAAAATACATAAAAAAATATACTAAAGTATTAAAAATAATGTAATAAAGGAGCAAAATAATGTAATAAAACCACAAAAGTATTAGAATTCATTTCTCTAATTATTCTATACAGTATAAAAATAATATAAACTTTCTATTTAAAAAAAAATAGAAGAATCACATATGTTCTATACAATATATCTTATAAAATAAAATATAATTTTATATTAAATCCATATTAAGAATTCTCTTATCTTGAATCTGCAAATAAGATGATTTATTCATTAACAAAGCAGTAGCAACATAAAGACTAAATTTAATATAAAAATAATGTCTAAATGCTAAGCCAATAATAATTGTTTTATATATATACAGTTACATACTTGGTACATGTAAAAAATATAGTTTGTTTTTCGTTAGGACAAACTTCGTTAGACCAATTCAATTGCAATGTTGCATAGGACAATTTATCATTATGACATTGCAGAAAATATTTTCGCTCTATTATTGGTTTACGTCAGTGATGGAATTTATTTGTAACTTTCAGTTGATTTTTAGTTTGGTTCTTGTCAGCTCTTATCTCATCAAACAATGTGCAGTCTAAATGGTAATCAGTATTTGGGGACTGGCATGAGATAAGAGATGGGAACCAAACTGAAAATCGGCTGAAAGTTGTAGATAAATTCTAGCACTAATCTACGCCACCATCCTCGTCTTTATTCCGTCTTCTTTGACAGATGTATAACTATGTTTAGTGTTAAGGTAATACTAGTAATAAAATGATTTTCTTCGAATGTGCTAAAATTTGAAATATCAGTAAGTTGAAATCTTTATGTTTGTGTGCAAACATATTATTGAATCTAGTTTTTTGAAATAATTGCAATTAAAATTGCAGTTTTAACATATGATGCATATACGCTCAAGTTAACGTCAGATTTTTAATTATAGCATCTATATCATTCTTAGGATTAGATTGTTATAAAAAACAACATGAGATGGAGGAATATGAAATGGATATTATAAAAGATATTGTAAAAAGACTGTAATAATTTTTGATCGTTTAATTAAGTAAAGAATGCAAAGTTTCGATTTTTTTTGATATATGAAAAAAGAAAGTGGTGAAGACTGGAAGGGAACAGCGATATCTGGTAGTATCGTCATTTAGCTTTATGTCCATGATGCTAGCAATCAATCTGAGATTTTGGATGAAGGAAGAATTGATCAATCGCATTATGTTATCAAATTGTTTAAATGTAATTTGTTAATTCTTTCTCTATCCGAAATCTCGAATCGATTTCTAGCATCGTGAACACAAGGCTTTAATCTACGTTTATCTATATTTATTTTCTTTCCGCGTATTGTTACGAGCAAAACGTAATATGTAAAGTATTAAAAAAGTTCGACAACTGTCTTCTGACCGAACTTTATTCAGGCATCCTAGCAAATGAGAATAGATTAAAATTTTTTTCTATCCGAATGCGTATTTTAAATAGTGAATCCTTTTTTTTTGGATTTAATTGGATTCAATTAGATTCAATTAGATTCAATTGGATTGAAAAACTGCATTTCCTATTCAAAATTTTTAATTGAATAGTATTTATAATTGTGTGTACAGAAAAAGCTAATTTTTAGATTGAAAGGCATAGAGATATACTCTATGCAATTCCTACATGAATAAAAATGCATTCAGAATTGAAAGCATTCATTTTAACATTCGTGAATCAATATTTCTGAAATTCTGAATCCATTTCAATTCATTTCAATCTATTCTCGTTTGCTGGGATGCTTATAAACAAAGTCGGAGAAGTGTTATTCGCAGTTTACGAGAACAGACTAATGTCTAAATTCTAAACAAAATTGTAAGGTTCGTAACATATTCTCGTAAAATTTATAAGAATTTTGAAGTGTTTATACCTTTATATGATATTTTTACAGACAGCTTTTTACTAGCCATAAAATTTACAAGAAATCATAAATATTTACGAATAATCTTACGTTTTACGGTACATACGCATAAAAATAAGAATATTGATTATAAGTTCTTATGAGTTTTACGAGAACAAGTTACGAGTCTTATGATTTTGTTTAAAAATGACCTAAGTCGGAGATATTATTAGCAGCTTACGAAAACAGACTGACTCAATCAGAACCAGAAGGATCTTCACTAAAAGAGAGGAGATAAAAAAGAGGAGGTTCCGATAAGTTTTAATTAACAACGTTTCGAATATCAAAAATATACATGATGGGGATGAAAGAAATGAGATATGTGACTGAGATATGTGACTGTCGATGACTCACGAATTCGTTTAGGGATGTCATAAAGTATCTGTAAGACTGAATATTCGAGACGGGTCTTAAAGGTAAATATAAAAAAGGATTAAAAATGATAAGAGAAAGCAAATGAGAAAAGTAGCAGGAAACAAGATTTGTCAGGAATATTTAGGAAAAAATGTATAAAAAAACCTTATGTTAAAAACGTGATGTTAATAAAAGTGACGTAACACCTTCTCCCTTAAATTGAAGATTCTTCTAGATTTAATAAAATTTATGTTCTTATAATCTAGGAAACTTAGATGATATGACAATATAGAGATTTAATTTAATGAAGCATAGAACACACAATATTTTAGGATTAATACATAGAGAAAATTTAAATTGAATACAATTAGAGATTTAAATTAATAATCTTAATAACACTAATAATGTCAATAATACTACTCTTAATGATAAATGTATGAACTTCCATACTACAATTGCGTGTTGAATTATTTTACATGTATTCAACAGTATATACTAAATTCATAAGTCAGCTATTACGTGAACGAGATCGCCTATTTTGCTATTTCTTTCGAGTTGTTGAGTTTGATAATTTTGTGGAAGTTCGATAGTTTCCGTAGGTATCGCAGCGAAAGTAACTACTTGTTACGGATCATTTAGTATCTGTGAACGTGCGAGCGTTTTAGCATTATTATTAAAACATTTATAAAAATATTAAATGCAACCCTCTTTTGGTACACAGTAAAACTTAAGAATATTAATACATTTACCTATTAATGAATACTTTGCAGTTATATGTATATAAAATAACTATATCTAAACCAGTAATAGTACATATCATATAATAAAATCATTCTATAATTCTATAATATAGAGTTTGAGTACAATGTTTGCTTAACTTTTCTAATTCTATATGAATTTCGCCTAAAGCGGAACTCGCTGTTCTTAATACATGCATATGCAAATTAGGCATTTTACCAATATTTAATAATCAGATGGATATGTGAGATGTTTACATTATGTTATTTAAGGTCTTCGCATAATTTACTAGTATTAAGTTTAACATTTCGTTTCAAACTGTGTATACGAATTCGTTTTTAATTGATGCCAAACAGTGAATTCCCATGACTCGAACATCGCATTCTTTTAATATGTTCTCTAATCTTGCTGATTTTAACAATTCTGATTCGCAAATCATTGAAACTTGATATAGCAAGTCTGTCTGTTTACAGATCATTACATTATTAATTTTCTTGCACTTAGCTACATCGTATTCTGTTAAGTGAGTATACAGCTGGTTATCAGATCTAAAACCTAAATAAGTAGGATTTATGAATGCCTCGCTCGTTCTGCTTAATTCGTAATGGAATTACATGATATAATATCAAATTGTTTTGTTGGATTAAAGGTTTTTCAACAACATAAATCAAACGATAATTCTTATAAAATATGTTTATATCGCTAATATCGATTAAATTAATAAATTGATCGGGTTCCAAAGGTACAGGCAATTGTTTGTTATTTATCACATAACAAATTTCTTTTAAGTTATTGAACAATTCTTTAGGTGTGAGTATTTTGGGATGGATTAACCCTCGGCGTACTAATAGAAGCGTCCGTCAAAGTTTCTAATTCTATTGCATATTCTATTGCATAAGTACCCTTTCTGAGTATTCTACTAGATAAAAATTGACCAAACTATTTAATTGAGTTTATCCAGCATAAGGGGCTGTGAAGTTGTCCTATATTAAAATCTATTTCCTTATTATTATTTGCTTCAAAAGCATTCGAAAAATTATCTATTGTTGCCTGAATAATACTGTTTTTTTTATATAAATTTGTTAGTTGTTTCGAATAATTATACACAAGATCTATTTGTTTATTATAATAATCAATATCGGACGAATCTAGTGTACTAAAGAGGATTTTCGCTTTTTGATAAACAAAATCAAAGATGCCTCGCTTAAATCTTTGGTTATCAATTTTTTTAATATCGTTGGATCAAACCTATCAAATCCTAATTATTAATTATTTTTCTGTTAATTTTCAGATTTTTCAGTCTTTAAACGTTCCAATTCTTGCAATCCTGAACACAGTATATTATTTTTTGTACTTAATGTAACATAAAATCTTAATTATTATTCTTAATAATCAAAATAATTTATCAAAATTAATTGATCAAAATAATTTATCAAAATAATTTTAATATTTTTTCTTTTTCTTCTAGTGGAATAATTAATATAATTTATAAATTTCTAATGCTCTCTAAAAATATATAAATCCACTAAATTTTTAAAATACACTCCAGTTAGACAAATAGTTGATTAATAAATTTCTGATACGATATTAATCGTCATTATCGATATTAATATCATTCTGCAAAGAAAAATGTTTATTAACATGTAAAATTTGATTACGCCATTTAATTTCATATTATAATTAACATCGCTGTTCAGCATATTACTTTAAACAGTATGGTTATACTAATCGAGTAATTTTTTACTATCCGTTCTAATCATGTAATACATAGACATATTATACAATCTTCTGGGTCTAAAGGTTTTATAAAAAATTTTATACATTTGTCATAATATTCCTTTGAAGATTCCTTAGCTTTATGGAAATTCTTTTGCATGCCTTTTAAAATAACTCTGTTGACTAAATCCGCGAGGAATTCTTTATGTGTAATTCCCTGCCGGAGTTCGGAAAGTGTTGAGAATAAACGTGGTCTACGGCCGAATATAAATTCATAAGGAGATATTTTCGTTTCTTCATGATATAGCGGCGGCTAGAGATGAGTTCCAATTATCTTGCTGAGAATTAATGAAAGGCTTTAAATACTCAACTAATACATGATGCGAGCGTTTCCAAAAATCTGTTTGATTATTGATTTTGAACACTGGTTTTAACTTGTTTTATTTTAAAAATTCTAGCAACTTCCTTCATCATTTTTCCAAATATATATTACTATCTTAATTAGAGAGCAACTCTGTATGTGAACTAAAAGTGTAAATGACTTTATTAATAATTGTGTCAGCTATTGTAATGCTAGTACCTTCTATTGTATTTTCCAAAGTATTAAACTTTTGCGCTAGAAAATGTTGACTGATGTTTTTGGAATTCGTCTAATAAAATAGGGTCTATTAATTCATTGGTTGCAAAAACTGTCCTTGCTGCCTGATCAGGATAATTAGAGATTGCGATGATCATATAGGAATTTAACTTTTTAACTTTTAATATATCCGTATAACAAATGAAACTAACTAAGACTCCTTATAAATCAAAAAATTAGAAAGGATACAGACAATAGGAATCAAGCACAGAAGACGTCACGCAAATAATATATCTGAAGTGAAACTTCTTTATTCATTAAAACACGCTTACATGTTTCGATCCATTTTTGAATCTCCTTCAGAGACAACACAAACTAACAGAGGATAAATTGTAAATAAAGATTATCCTGTCATGGTGAGATCCCCTAACTCAAGAATTTAAATGCCAGAATAAAATCCAAAAAGAGTGAAAGAAAAAGAAAAAAGAAAAATGAACGAAAATAAGAAAATGATGAAAAGAGAATAGAGAATACTGAAAAACTAATTTATCAAAAGACTTTAAGATTATAATTAATTATCCCGAAAATAAGAACGCTCACTCTAATCACAAATCACAAACTAATATCGCAAACATTACTATGAATTATTCAAAAACCGATTCTTGATATTTTGGCCAATCAGTATCAGATACAGTGAGTTATTTTTAGTTTTAGTTAGTATTATTCAAAATTATAAATGGAAAAATTAACATTAAAACGCTAATCAATTCCATGAAAATGAAAATTGGAAAGTAAAAAATCACGCCAGAAAGACTCATTATTGCATACGAACGACACTGACTGACTAGACGTGACAACAACTTTAGCCTTTATAGCTTGTCTAGAATCGGGAGATAGGCCTTGTTGATCGGGAGAGAAGCTCCTCCATATCCGTCTGCAAATTGTCTGTCTGTCTCCTGATGAATACCATTTCCGAAATCAATTTCTTCCTACAGTGAGGCTTCTCGTCCAGTATTGTAACGTCCGAATCGAAATCATGATCCTCTTATAACCGATGCTCTGTTATGATATTACGAATAGAAGTGTTCTATCAGATGTAGTTCTTACGCTCTGTGATTCTTGATCTCAGCTGTTTACACGTCTGTCCCATATAACTTGCATCGCAACTCTTACACGAGATTTTATAAACAACATTCGACTTCTTGTCACGCGGTAAAGGCTTCTTATGAACCCTAATGAATTCTCGCAATTTATTAGTATTATATAGAACGATATCCTCACGCTCGCTATTCAATCTGCTTAACTTCTCAGTAATTCCACGAACAAAAAGAACAGTGAACCACGAAGATTGCACTTCAACTTTATTATTATTAACAATACTCTTTCTATTACTAGCCATAATAATTTTCTTCAAACAATTGTTAATATTCCCAAATATAAAGTTCAATGGATAATCATTCTCTAACAATAACGAAACACAAATTATCAAGATGAAATTTAGGATTCGAAAGTGAAACTACCCTTATCTCGCGATTGTATCTATTTTTTGAGAAATCAGATGCTGTGATCAAAAATTCAAATATCTACCCAAAAAAGTCGGCTAGTACTAATTGAACTTTATCAACTTATTATCCCTAATCACTGTAACATCCAAAAAAATTCAATCTATCACTCCTTACCTCCATAATGAATTGAAGCCTAGAATGCTGAGAATTAAAAATATCAAGAAACTAATTTAACTAAAGAGAAGAAAGGGGAGACTTGATTACTCTTTCAAGCTATGTACTTGACTCGCGATTGTAGATACTAGGATTCTCTATCTCGGTGCGAGTTCTAAGTTTCTGAACCACTCTACGAATCGTTGGTGTCGTAATAAAGAGAAATAGCCGAACTGCGACAGTGACATTTGATCGCGCCGCACGCGTGCACAATTCTGATTTCGAGCTCGACCACGAGAATAACGAGATTTATTACGGCGGAAAATGACGGGATTATAGAGTGTATACGAATATTATCTGAAATCTAACACAATTCCGGCGCTCAAACGTGATATAGGATATAAACAAAATGATCTGGCTGTGACCGCGGCAGGCGTGTGAAAAACCTGTCTCGAAAGTAACAAAATCCGAACGATATCGTGGCACGATCACGCGCTGCGCGCCTACGGCGACGCAATTTCTCGCAACACTTTCCGATTCAACGAAACTAAATAATCTACTCACGGATTCGTGTGATTCCTCTGATCTGGAAATCGGCGGCTTTACAATACTGTACATTGCGCTTATCTCACTACAGGGTCCTCCTTCAGTTCTCAATCTCTCTACTTGATGTCGTTATCGACTTTCGGGCTGTCCTGTATGTCCTCGATTCGCACATCTCTTGCTATCATTCGCCACAGCACAAGCGGGTCCTTCTGGGAGCGTGCAGGCACCGCAGGCCCATGTGATAACCCTTATCGCGCTTGATTGGTTGTGAGTTCTCTCGCGGATCTCGTACGCCCTCGCGGGTTGTCGCACGCCCTGGATCCTGCGCGCGGGATATGACTGATAGTTGGCATTTTTTGCGGCTGCTCGCAAGATGTTCTTTTGCGTCATCCGGGCTCAAGGAACCCATAAATGGCCTCTTCCGCCATATTTCTGTTTCCGTAGCGGAGTGTCTTTTTCCTGCAGTCTTCCTTGCGACCTCGGCAGCGGAGTCTCCTGCTTGATTGATGGCAAGGAGTATTACCATCCCTTTATGCCGATCATCTCGTTCCCTCCTGGATAATTGCCTAGAAAGAATCTGGCGAAAGAATCACAACAGAACATTATTGTAAAGAGTAAAAGCGGTGTCACCTGTGTGTTATCTCTTCCTATAGACCTCGTGCTCCGGCATGTGCGTCTCCGGCATGTTCTCTCCAATCCTTTCCGATTCCATCTGTGGGGATGATGAGACGAAGTTTCATTGTAACACTGTTTTTCTTAGCCGCTGACTATAAAATTCTAAAGAAACGCTCAAAAGAAAATAATATCTGGCGAAATGCCATAGTAAAAATCGCCTAGAACTCGCGAAAAACGCTGACACGCCCGTTCTTCGCGAGGACACAGTACGAAAAAATGCCGCGCTGTTTTCAGTCAGGTCAAACGATTCTTGTGATGGACAATGAAACGTCACGATATATGTATGTATGTATGTATGTATGTATGTATGTATGTATGTATGTATGTATGTATGTATGTATGTATGTATATATATATATATATATATATATATATATATATA
>Ga0157364_1006654_pt1 | contig 11899 bp, 3 predicted proteins | sample AttsexASBM2_FD_111476 | JGI IMG/M metagenome (GOLD analysis project Ga0157364, IMG submission 111476) | Fungus gardens microbial communities from leaf cutter ant in Ribeirão Preto, State of São Paulo, Brazil - Atta sexdens ASBM2 | ecosystem: Host-associated > Fungi > Mycelium > Unclassified ...
ACGTAAAATTTTCTGCATCACAAACAGAATTAATAATATCTGTCGTATAGCAGCTATAATACTTTAAAAGATTTATAGCAATATGAAATATTCAAATAATCGAATAAAAAACGAATAATAAAATCTTGAGGACTTCAGAGAATTTAGAATATTCTTCCTTTATAAAATCTTTATTAATCTAGGCCACTGTGCGAAGGAGCAATGTAAAATTTATGATTATTGGCATGAGCATGAACTTTCCTTAGGGAAATGGCTCCTCTCTTTCGTTCGATCATAAAGAAATTTTGCATTGGGTGACGAGTTTCACATTCAATCTGACTTTATAGAGACTCGAGAGACTTCTGTGATAAGTTACAATAGCATCGTAACTTATTATCTGGAATACCTAGCGTATGATTATTTTAATTAAACGCATCCCACGTTCGAAAAATATTTTCTTTTATTTTGTTAAGCTTAACAATTTAATGCAGCAAGCGATATTCACGCGAGAACTGTATGTAGATAACTCGGAATAAAAAGCAATGTCGGTAAGAATAGCAGTTTTTTTTTCTGTTTCTATATCTTCTATTTTTTCTATGTGAAAAATATTTATATCAATTTGTTTATGTATTGTTATTCTTTGAATATTGATTTAACTGTAAGACTAGATCGATGCATTTTAAAAGCATTCATAGATATTATTTTTACTGTTGAATAATCAACAAATACATAGACAAAATAAAACTTTTGCGTAACTTTCCACCACTTCTGTTTTGACGTTTTCACGTTCATCTCTTTATGCAAACTTTAACACGCAAAGTGAGATTACATGCAGCCGGTCACTCGAATCAAGTTGCCATTCAAGCGTAGTAGAACATAATTGTGTTTTGCGCTTTGCCAGGGCATGTATTTACAATACTTGCCAATACACGCAATAAAAGCGAATATGTATTTCCTCCCGCAAAATCGCTCCAGTTGAGCAAGGGTATCGAACACGATTTATTGAGACATAAGAGGATAAAAATATATATACAACATATATAATCTGATTAAATATATTCGATCCAAAATCGCATGATTTTATTGCTTTTCGTACTCGTTAAATTGATGAAGAAATTCATGATGAATGATGAAGAATGAAGAAACAAAGGAAGATAACACTTTAGGGCTAAAATTTAGGAAAACAGTATCTTCTATCTATCTTTATATTATTGTATTATGATTTGTTTTAAATTTGAATACAAGATTTAAAATGATCAAAAATCTGAGGAATTTTATGAGAACGCAACTTTTTTACATAATAATTTTGTTAAAGCAAATATTTCTTTCAATGAACAAATGGTAAATGTGAACGAAAAGTTCTTTCTATATATTCAGAATGAAATGTTTTGCATTAATAATGTTATATTCATTCGCGAAATTAATTATTGAAAAAGTATTTAAGGATTGTATTATTAAAAAATATCAGTATCTCTATTTATTTTAACATTCAGATAATTATCCCGATTGAGCTTGCTTTTGATTTCTTTTGCAAAAATTGCGGTTGAAGCCCTATCAGCTTTACTGTCGTATTATCGTACTTGTCAAGCACAGACAAAGGATTACAACGCGTATATGTTCCTAGCGTACCACCATGGTAACGAGAATGGATTATACGAACCGTAGACGGATAAGAGCGATACTGGTCGATGTTAACCAAAGCCACCGGCAGTGCTTTGATGTAAAATTGAGATAGTAAGAGAAACGCGCCAGAACTGTAATGTTACATGACACGGTGTAGCATTACATTTTACAAAACGCAATATCCTCCGATAATTCCTTCGACAAACGATTTTACTTTGCCTCGTGTTTTTACTGTAATGCGGAAAGCGAAAAAATGGGATGAAAGGAATAATACATGAGATTTTTCTATGAAAGAGATAGACATCGATGGATTTATTAATTTTTTAGGCTACATATATTATAAAGCTATTCTTTTTTAATAATATTTGAATGAACACGCATTGTTCCACAATCGCGCGTTTTAATTGCCCTCTACAAAATAAATGAAATATTCTCTAGGAAAAGTCTTGCTTCGTGCGATAAATGTTTTGTCATATCGTGAGTTACGTGTAAAAATGGATTGCAATTGAAACTGTAGAGGAAGCACTTTATTTTTGAAATATTGGGAAAAAGGTTATTGGGATGAGGCCAAAAGTAATACAAGTTGGAGAACATTGATTCAAAGCAAGTTTTTTTCACGTAACTCGAGAAAAATTTTGTCTGTACTGTATTGCAAAATTTCCAATAAATTTTGTCTACATTTGGAGCAAGATTTCATGTAATTCGAGAAAGATTTAATCTGTATTGCAAAATTGCTAATAGATCTTGTCTGCTAATTTAATGATATTGATGGAAACCATACGCTCTTTGACAGAACAAAGAATATAACAGAATTATCACAAAATTCCAAGAAATCAGAGAATTGGAAAAGATTAGAGAAGTCAGAAAATTTTGCAAAATTTTGCGGAAAATAAAAATTCTTAATTTTAAAGAAATATAATAAACATACATCATACATAATTTTGAATTATTACCGACTTAACAAATAAAAATGCAAGCAGTGTCAGCAATAATAATTTACATTATTGATTTCTCAATAAAATATTTGACAAATCAGGACAAAAATATCAAAAATTTTTTTATATTATTAAAAGTTAGAGAAAATTAAGAAATTTTATGTTCATAAATCAGGAAAAAATTGTGAAATTTTAGGATGAAGAATTTATGATCCTATATAAAAACATTAATTGTAAATATATATATATATATATGAAAGAAAAAGGAACTATGGTAAACAGATAGATGTCGTTTCTGTCTATTGAAGCTTTATTTCGATTTCCAAAAGACCTATATAAATTCTAGCGTTAGATAATAAGAGATACGCGCGATGCGTTCACGCGGGGTAGCCGTGGCGCGTTGTCCTTGGCGGTCGGCTTGCACTCACTCATGAGAACGAGGGGGTGGATTTCCAGCGACGCTCGCGCATCCCCTTGCCGTGGAGCCGACCGGCCGGCGGGGTAGGTGGCTGTGTTCGAAATATCGGCCGAGGAGAACCGCGCTCTCCTATCGAGTTCTCCCTTCAGTGCGACGCGCGACCTAACACCGGCAGGACCGACGCCGCCCTCGCCCTTGTGTGAAGCTGAATAAGATCTGCGGATCAGCCGAAACGAGAAAAAGCTTGAAATTGAAAATCTCCACGGGATGATCACATGGTCGTCGAGTGAGTTGTAAAATTGAGGAAAGGTTGTGCGAGCGATATTTCAGAAAAGCCCATCTTGTTGAGAAAGAAGATAAAGGGAGTGAAAGAGTCAATAGAGGGGGGGAGAAAATTTCAGCAGAAAATTCTGAGAAAATTTATTTAGAATTTTCTTAGTCGAAAATTATCAAGCAATTCATTTAATCTCGATTTATAAAATATGACAGAATAATTTCGGTGTATATAACAAATAACATAAGAAATCGACTGTACGGAAGAAAAGTCAATAAAGGAAATAAAATTTATAGAACAAATAATATGCGAGTATAATTCGCGACATATGGAAATGCGTATGCTGTTTGGAATAAGAATTGAATAGCTTGGAAAAGCGAATTCTAAGAAGGAAGTCCCATTGCGAGAGAAAATTACTGGACAAAACGGAAACGCTCCACTGCCAGAATGTCATCGTCGACGAAAATCGAAGGTAAATTCTCGTTTATGTTTGCGTGAGTGCGCCTGATTCACTGTACTGAAAATCAAGTCTCCTATTCAGCAGGGAAGATATTGATTAAAACAATTTGATGATTATTGAAAAACCGCATCATGTTGCACGCCATATATATATCGAAATATTATAAAGGTTTCAAATTAATGAAATGGAGATGATAGGTGGCAAAAAAAAATTTTAATTATATCTCTCCAAATTCTCAAAAAATTGTATACTCGCTGTTAATTTCAAAATATCATTTTTATACAATTTTGGCAGAAACTTTTTAAAAAACCTTGATCATGTCTAAACTTTTAATTGAATATTGATATAAATATTTGTCTACATAGACTTTATATTTATAATGTTTTTAGGCAATATTTTTAATAAAAAGTTATCATTTATCGTATCGTTTTATAGCAAATACGCATTCACAAATAATTAGTGCGATCATCACATAGCTATTAGAATCTAATAATGATATTTACTGAGTCAGTAAAAGTTACAATTATTAGTATGTTATTTATAGATTGATACATCCTGATCAACATAATAATAAATATCATTACATTTATATTTAAATACAGAAAGAGATTCATAAATAAGAGAGTATACAGTATTTTTTATACAGTAAAGATTATTTATAAATAATAGTATTTCAGTAATTTTGTAAGAAATGTCTGTATTTTTTTTTCTTTGTAAATATTTATAAGAAAATTTTTTAAAATATTTACAAAGTAAAAAAAGAGAAAACATACAGACATTTTTTACAAAAATTACTGAAATACTGTTTTATCATGCATATATTGTTGTTTGATTGTTTATTCAAATTACTGATAAGAATTGGTTAAATGGACGTGAGATATTTATTGTCAAAGCACTTGTTAAATAAATAAAACATTCTACTACGTCTACTTAATGCACAAAAGAAAGAGAGAAAGATTTAATTTACGTTTTTATGTATTTAACGGAAAAGTGGAGCAAAAAATTTGATGATGTATTATCCTTTACCTTGACGGTATTTTGCCGCGTGTGGTCACACTGTTGCCTTTTCATTCCAAGGTAATAACCATAGAGGAAAAATATTTCCAGGATACACTTTGTAATTCTCGTCAGCATCCACAATCGCGAGCGCTTTGTTTCGCCGATTTGCGCGCCGAAAAGTTTAAATCGTAAAATCAATATGGCTCGTAGTGTCGACGGTAATTGAATTTGCTGAATTGCAAAACGGTCGTTTCGTAGGCGTTGCAAATTTAGAGAATTTAAGAAAAAACTAGGGATAATTTATAGAGAAAAAAAGAGAAAGAAAAATTAGATGTAAAATCAATATGAATATTCAATCAATATAAATGGCAGTTTTTAATCCGTAAATATTTGCTCGTATTATTTATACATATTTAGTTAGCTTTTTGGATGGTGAATTACGGTGCGTGAATGCACACGATTAAGCCCCAATCGTTGGATTTCATTCGATAACGTTTTTTTTCGTTTCTCTTAATCACCACGCAGATGTAACATTTCAATATTCTAGCAAAATCAAGCTTGAAATTACATTGTGTTAATACAATATTAATTAAATTATTTCCATTGTAATGTTATATAAATAAAATTTGTATTTTCCAATTTTCCCTTTCTCAACGATCCAACTCCTTTTTGTATTATTTGAAATGACAAGCAAATAAATTACAAACAATTCGTACAAACAATTCCTATTGTCAGAATGATTCTGAAAATATCGTTTCCACAAAATTTTGAATTTTCATGAACGTTGCATCGTCCTCTTTTCAGTTTATATAAATTTTCTGATTTTTTGGCAGAAATGGGAAGTGTTACTTGAAATCTGCAGAGAGATACGCAGTGTATTATAGCAGTGTTAAATTTATATCATCAAATTATATGTACTTATTGTTAATTTGAGTTAGTTTTAATCTATAAGTTACATACTGCTTTTACTTAATATATCATTATTTTAACTAAAACAAATAATACAGTTAAACAATTTAAGTTAACAAAAAGAAATTAAATTTGACTCAATCTAGTTTATTATGTATTGAGTGCATATATGAGGTCTGTTTTTTTTTTGCTGTACTTTCTGAACTGGTTCACACAGTGCAATAAGTTGAATGAAACAAATATACGTTTGTTTCACTTCATTTTATTGCACTGGTTCAGAATGCAGCAATAAAAAATAGACTTATGGACATTGTTTACTTTGAAATTAAACAAATAAACGGATTAACTACATTTTGACATAGAAGTTAAAAATAAGAAGATGTTATATATTTAACTCAAGAGCTTGGGTTGCTATTGCTCCTTTAATATCTAAGTGCACGATGTCCGTTTACATCCGGTTCGACGGGTGGGAACTCATCGGCAAATGCAAAAAGACTGCGTAGAGCAAGACTGCTACATAAATTAGTTTCCGCAGTCTGTGAGGCACCGCCGCCCCTCATTTCGATCGAACTCGCCATCGATCTGCCTCGCTTTAACGTCGGCACGCGGGGCTGCGCTGACAACTGCATTCGGTGCAAGTCGAAATCGCTTGGTACCGCTTGAGCAATCCGATTCACGTTGCCCGCTGGTCCCGCCGACTTGACTATCAATTTCACGGCGATTTGAACACGGCATTACAGAATTGTAAATCCATTCGACGACAACGACGCTTCGCCGAGCGTGCACAGCTGTCGACACGGTCGACAATTACGAGATACGATCTCCGTTATCCTTCCCCCTTCGTTTCCTCCCGGAAAACGAAGTCACATCCGATGACGTTGTCGCTCAGTTTTCAGCTTGGTGAAAACTATTACATGGTTGCCACAAACTAGAAACCAGGAAAATCAGGGAATTGTCCGGGAAATTGAAAACGGACAGAGAAATCAGGCAAAAATCAGAGAATTTTATAAAATTTTCTGTAAAATTAAAATTCTTGGCTTTAAATAAATTCAATATATGGACATCACACCTATACTTGGAATACTACCAACTTAACAATTAAAAATGTAAGCAGTGTCAGTAACATTAACAGTAATTTATATTACTATGTTAAATTTGTTTCTTAACAAAATATTTAACGGTTGCTAAATAAGGAAGAAAATATAAACAATTTGAAAATATTGAAAGTCAGGGAAAATTATAAAAATTTATTTGAAAATCAAGGAAAAATTATAGAAAAATATTAGTGTTCTCGGTCGGAAACCTTCTGTGCGGAAAATTTTTCGAATAACGCGTGTACCGATGGCAAGAAGATCAAGAACACGTGATCTTGCAACTATTGTCGCTGGAGAATAGAGTATATCCAGTTCATATTGCAACGGTTGCATGTCAAACATCTATCGTTGCACTTCGGACTATTTCTAATGATATTGAAATAATACGAGTTGAAGGTTTTCGCGGTACGAAATTGCTGCATTTTAAGCTGCCATTCCATTAACTTAAGCAGCTTTTCTGCGATTTCAACAGGATCAATTTTGGGAACTATCACTTATTTTTACATTCAAAAGATTTCTCCTTAAAACAGATGTCTAAAACAGATGTTTCAGATAATGTCGGGAAACGAAAATTTACAATATATTTATAACTTTTGTATAATGGAATAACTTTGACACAAAATCGTGGTAACTTTGTTCCAAATTTTCATAATGCCCAGACAGCACGCATATCAAATCAGGATGTATGTGTTATCTAAGTATTTTTTTTATTTGAGTCAAAGTTATCCCGACTGGGTCAAAGTTATTTCATTTTATGATTGTTATCAAATCTTTACTGTAGAATTTTTCTCAAGCAGCAGTTACGATGAAAAATCATCAGCGGACACGAAGTGTTAAAGAACGCGATAAAAATTGAACATAGACTTAGCAATCCTTTGCGGTTTGAATTATTTCTTGAATTATCGAAAATCAAGGATTTTATTTTCTATTTAATTTTATCGATTCATTCATCATTATAAATCATATCATCATTATAAATCAAAGAATTATTATCTTTTATAAATTATTTAACATCAAAGATTTTAACTTTTAATTTAATTTAATCGACCTATTACATTTAAAAATTATTTAAAAGAACTTTTCAAAAATATATATGTTGATTTCAATTAAAGTATTTAAACGTTTGAAAAATATACAAAAGACAATCAGAAAACTTCAAATTTTCGTAGGACCGCGAAATCTTGAAAAGACGCATCTGTTTGTCATCCAGGTATGATTACGACCTTCTTGTGCGATGATCATTGATATATCGGATAGTTCGCTTTATCGAAAACTGATTTACATCGCCTTGAGCACTCCGGCACTCAATCCTACTCCCCATATCGTCTCTCTATTATCCATCGGCACCGCATCCAATGCGGTCATTGCGTACACCGCAATTTCAATTCTCTCTGTCGCCCTGATGATGCATGTCTCACGCTTGTATTGTGATATATAGCACGGTAATTTCAATGCAATGATAGATGCTCCGTCATTCTCGAAAGAAACATTTGCAAATAGCCAGAGGCTTATCGTGATATATTTGTTGCGATATTAATTAACTGTAACATAATACTGATCAACAGAAATAACTGATAAGAGTGCGATTCGCCATAGCTATGAATATGATAAATCCTCTCTGTCTTTGTAATAAAAAAGTTGTAAAATAATCTTGACAATTTTATTAATATAATTTAGAATTTAAGGGTCAAACTTAATTAAAAAATTTTTTTAATTTTTTATATTATTAAATATATTAAATATATTAAATATATTATTGAATAATAATAATGATTTTATTGAAGTTTAAAAATTTAGGCAAAGAGGTCTGAATCTTCAAAAATTTTATGAAAAAAAAGAGAAATCTATAATATACACTAAACATATACTAAAGTAACATATACTAAAGTATTTTCGTATTTTTCAAAAACCCAGATCTGAAAATAATTTGCTGGAATATCAAAACAATTATGTAAGAAATTTAATCATAATAAGTTTGCAAAAGGTTTTAACATTCTAACAACCAACATCCAACAGAATTATTTTCAAATCTAACTAAATTTTCAGTTAAGTATTTGAACAAAAGCATTCTTTCTGTGTACGCAACTATTGGGGAGGTTTAATAAATTCCACCTTAATTGCTGTACGTATTATTTAATTGTGCTACATATTTTCATCTTAGTAATTTTACTTTCCCGCATTTCTCACTGTGCGTTCTGTATGACTTCAATCTGAAGTTTGCACATCAAAAGCATTTCGCAATTCTGCGGAAGAATTGCAAATGTCTGTACAGCTAGCAGGATACCATCACATTTATGCAGCCACATCTACCGTGTGTTATTCACGCGAATGTTTATACGTTCCCGGAACTATTTGTATCTCTGCTCGCGTCTCTTCCTCACGGATCATATGTGTGTGTTCACATTCCCACGCATAATGATTCACCGAACGCGCCCAGGCGTGCCGGCGCGCGACGGATCATGGGATCATACATTCAGCCATATTGATTTGCGAAACGGCGCGAAACAATATTTCGCGTTCTACTCTATTGCAAAAAGTTTCTATTTCACAAAATGTATTCGCACGTTCCATTTAATATTATCCTGCAAATGCACTCTGCATTTTAAAAAATCCTGGATATATGTTATGATGTTGCGAAATTGTGTCGCAAATATCTTCGATTTTAAAATTTGTTTTAAAACAAATACGCAATGTGAAAAGTAATAAATTTTAAAGTTTCATCTGTTTCTCTCTCTTTTTTACAATTATTTTTATATTATATTAATTTAAAAACAGCACTATATTTTATTAAATATAGTAATTTCTCATTAAATCATAAAATGCGTAAATTTCAAAGTTATACATATTCAGCATAAATCGATAAAAGTTTTAGCGAGCTTTGAAGTGGTTGTGCGACAGAAATGTATATTTCGTAGATTCTCATACAAGAAGTACCGTTTAGCGTACGCTAAGATTAATCACTAATCGAGCGAAAGAAAATAGCTGGTTTCACGGAAATTGATCATGTGGGTACTAAAAGTCTCGAGAATTCGCGCACGAATTTTCTGAGGAAACGAGATCGTCGAAAGTCTTCTTCTCTCCGCTTGAATTGTATATTAATTTTATATGGACTTCTACTTGCCCATAAATAAATCCAAGTTTGTGACTGAATGACAAGGCTGCACTGAAAGAAAAATTTACAAATCTTCTTTCTAAAATTTTTGAAATGGAATCTAATTCTAAAAGTGATAAAGAATAACAAATGAGCTAGTGTTGAAAAAGAGTGACACAATTATCAATTTCAGATATCACTCTTTAGAATTAGAATTCAAAAACTTCAAAAATTTTAGAGAGTTAATATAATTTCTTTGATACAATAGTACTAAGAGTAAACATTTATTTATAGTAAATAAATATTTACACAATAAAAAAATGATAGTGAAATCAAATTACTGGTTTTTGTATCAAGTAAATATGTTTACATTTAGTAAATATTCACTTAGAACTATTCGAACAAATATTTATTAAAATTTAGTATTTTTAGTATTTTTTAGTGTATGCAATCAAAATAATAGTTTAACAGATTTAATTGCACACGCTTTCACATTGTTGACGTCACAAATATTTCATCTGACGATCAACTTTTGGATCCCACAGCAAGATCCCTTGTCGTATAATGAATCGAGCTATCATCTTCATTCTTTTACTGAATAGCCCTCTCCGATGACCGATGAAATTCATCATAAATTACAAATTCTTACACGATAGGCATACTTCTATTGTCAGGTCGAACAATATAAACTTCCTTGCGCCGTAAAAAGCCGCGTAAATCACGAAGTATCATGAACGTAAATCATAAAACTTTGTACGATGCTTTAGTCAGAGAACAGAAATATGTTGGAATCTTTATGGAGAATATAAGGATTCCATTTCTGAGAACATATATGTATATCCTTTCTCTTCTAATTCCGCGGAAATTGACTGTTCGTATAAACTACACTGAGAAAAACTCTCGTTGGATCAAATAATTCTAGTGGTAAATGAACGAATCACAACTTTTTGGTTAAATCTATTAGAATTCTGATTGGTATAAGTATTTTAGTAAAAATAAAAATTCTAGTAGAATTTAGCAGAAATATGTCAACCAGAAAGAATTTCGGTTATCTCAAGATAGAATTCTAATAAATTTAATCAGAAAATTCTGATTTGTCCATTTTTAATCAGAAAGTTTTTTCAGTGTTATTCATAAGCATGTGAGATTGATAACGGTTATCGCGAGGACTGAAATACAAATGTTTGTCTATTGATGAGATCCCGAGGCACATTGTTGAGAGTCAGGCAAGACTTCCTTGCATCATCAATATTTCGCATGTGTTTTCGACTATATTAAGCATCTACAATGAAATTTTAAGAGGAACCTAAAGTGATCTCTGTTTTACCGATTTACTAACTAAATTTTTATATTAGGCAAGCCTAATATTAGCTAAGCCTAATTCTAAAAGTCTGAGTACAAGAATTGTCGTAACACTTACTTAGAAAGTAGACGTAAGTAACGCACAAGCTTTGACGTGTGAAATACGATTTAAAGAGACTTTTCTTAGAGACAATTTATTAGAACTTTAGTAAAGATAATCGGAATTCTGGTTGATTCAATATTTCTGGTAAATTCTACTAGAATTTTTATTTTTACTAGAATATTTATATCAATTAGAATTCTAGTTATCTCAATCAGAATTCTAATAGATTTAACCAAAAAGTTGTGATTCGTTCATTTACCACTAGAATTATTATTTGATCCAACGAGATCATTTTTCTCAATGTATTTAACGTGAACAGTCAATTTCCGTGGAATTAGAAGAGGAAGGATATACATATATGTTCTCAGAAATGGAATCCTTATGTTCTCCGTAAGGATTCCAACGTATTTCTGTACATGAAAGCTTGTGCGTTATTTACGTCTACAATTTAAGTTTAAGTAAGTTACGACAATTCTTGTGTTCAGAACTCAACATTGTTTGTTCATGTAATTTCTAGTCTAAATTGTTTTATAAGTCTTAAGCCATAAGAAATTGATCAATCAAATATGAAGAGAATAATCGACTATGATTTGTCAATTTCTTACGACTTAAGGCTTAAAACTGAAGTTTACATCTTAAAATTTTATTGTAGACACTCTGCTTTACACAATCTTATTCCGTAAGGAATTAAAACATCGCACTGACGGAAAAA
>Ga0157364_1006655_pt1 | contig 11899 bp, 5 predicted proteins | sample AttsexASBM2_FD_111476 | JGI IMG/M metagenome (GOLD analysis project Ga0157364, IMG submission 111476) | Fungus gardens microbial communities from leaf cutter ant in Ribeirão Preto, State of São Paulo, Brazil - Atta sexdens ASBM2 | ecosystem: Host-associated > Fungi > Mycelium > Unclassified ...
ACACACACACACACACACACACACACACGTACACACACACACACACACACACACACACACACACACACACACACACACATACCGAGATAGAAAGTCTTTATACAAATTGAAAAAGTCTTGTTATAGCTCGAAAGCTTTAAAAAGCTGTCGCTTTTTCTCAGGATCAAGCTAGGTAATTCGACAAAGTGCGAGCTGTTTGTAAATCCGTTTATCGATAAACCGAATTTTCACGCCTCACGAGTTCGATGTTATAGCGATCGTGGCGTGTCCTGCGTGAAGCAACGAAAAGGACGTCGACTCTGCCGACCGCCGCGCCGTGTGATTTGGGGCGAGAGAAAGATATTGCCGGTCTGTGATTTTCTGAAATTGTGTTCGCGCGAATGAACGACGAGTCGAGGTACACCATCGGTCGATTGAAAACCTTCATAATCCGTTTATGCGCATACTACAAAAGCCGTCGTCAGCAAGATCTGTATTTATCGCGTCTCTTAAATCAATCATACGCCGATGCTGCTTTTGACGCTTCGCAAACAGCTCTTAATTTATGAATGATGGTTTGTGGAATCTCGCACTCGAAACACGAAAAACCGAAATTGGAATTTTAGCGTTCGTGTCCAAAAAAATTAAAAAGACAATAAAAGAAGTGTGTGTCATGCTGTCAAAATATTTGACGACATAACAACGCCTCTGTATTCATTTTCCAAGCCAAGATTTAACAATCGCGCTAAAATATCACATAAAAATGATATCAATCGGCGAACGTGTTTCATCTTTCGCTCATAGATCTGTCTACAACTAGAAAAAGCAGGCGAGTTAGAAAACAGCATCAGTGCGAATGGAACGGATGAGAGTCAAGTCAATAAAATCAAACGTAGCTAATTCGTTTAATGGCCGTGACCCAAACCTCCCTATTTATTTAGAGGGGATATCGATCGAGCAAGAGTTTGGCCGCAGGAAGGTTAACTGACGATCCGCAGTCACGTCCGCGCAAACACGATTGGTGCGCCGATTTAATCTGTGAGGGATCCTCGAAAGGAATCTTTCGTGCTGTTATTCCCTCGATGGTTGAATTTCTGCAGCGTGGTATTACAAAGAATTACGAGTGAAATTATGTTTTATGATATCGTCTTATGAATTTTAGCTTCAGTATTGCGTAGACTGGATAATAGATCGTTAAACTATCGTGTTTGCATATGAAAACCAGTATGCGTGACGTTTTCGGCACGCCAGACGCGTCACGACGCTCATGATTAATTGCTCAATACTGTGCGCTGCGTTTAACAATCCGTAATTCATCATAATTATAGCGCTGATGTGAAGCACACGGCAAAAACTTGCGTTTCCGCTTTACATAAAGATTGGTATCTTTTTTGTTTTTGTTTCTATTAAAGTTGCGTGATATTAATTATTCGCGTACGTAAGCAAATGTATTTCTTTTTGATATCTGAAGGTATTCAAAAGATAGTATTTAAAAAATAATCTTGGCAATATCGTGTGTGCGTAAAGTGTGCTTATTCTAATTCATGCGAGTTTGTCATCAAACGCATTTCATTACGCGCGATCTTCGGAGTAACTTTACGCGCACTTTCCGTCTCTGCGGTAATGGAATAAAGTTTGTCGCTCTCGCTAAAAGAAAGATTGGAAAGTTTCGAAAATTCGCGTCATTGAAGGTACTTTGCGTAATGTAAACTTCCGAGATTGCCTGCGCTAAACGAATGTGACTTGGAAAATGCGCCGTACGGCCTGCGTGGACGTCGTAATCGTCAACTACGAAAGCCGAATACTTTATCAAAGTTTCAAGATCAAAGAAGATTCGCGAAAGATTCAGCGAAAGTTATTATTTCTATTATTTTTGCTTGTATTTTTTCTATTTATATATACTTTGTGTGATATTTCAACTTATTTTACAAGCCCTTATAATTCTATCCCGTAATATAAACAAACTCTGACTGATTCTAAATACTTTCAATCCTGCAAGTTCTTTTAGCACGTTCCACGTTATGCAAATTTCACATTAAATTTTCTAGTATATACCGCTGAACATTTAACTTATCATTGTCACAAGTATTGCACGCAGACACTATTGCATATGTATCCATTTTACCGAGACAAATATGGATCGCTAAATTTTGTGATACGCCCGTAAAAACGCTTTATTCCGATTAAATGATGTACAGAGAACGAATACATATATAGCTACTATCGATTTTCCCTGTCCTTCTCCAGAGTATTGTGGGAAAAATCTCGTAGTCGGTTACTGTCCCTTCCCTTCGAAGCTAACACCGTAGAAGCGCATTATCGTCAAGGGTTCACCTAGTGTAAACTCCTGGGGTTGCATGTGCAAATTGAGCGCAAGTTGTTTAACACGATCGTAGGACCTCGTCGGAACGGTACAGTGAGTCTCCAGTCCTCGTTGCACGTGCACAAACTCCTCTCGTAAGACTGCTACAATAGTCACGTTCGTGGAAATACAATCGTCGAGCCGATCTAATCTTGTGGATTCTTGTTGCAATCTCGTGCATCTACAATGGCAAAGATCGAATTGAGTCTTGCACGCGGATATCTTTATATTCTCTTTGACATCAAAGTTGTGTCACAGAAGCTCTTATGTAGATTTATATAGTTTTCTTTCAAATTTTCTTTCAAGATCAATAAAAACGTGTTTTCAAATTTACCTTCTTAAATTTGTCGATAAATAAAATTTTTCTTTGTTTTCTTATTCAATATTACATGTTTCGATTTCGAATCTTTACAAGATAACGTCTTTCGATTTTATATTTAATTGAATGTTCATATTTGTGAAAAACATAAAAAGATATACAAATGTTTCAATTATAACGTATGAAACGTTATCGATTCCACAATAAATATTTGCAGAAAAGCGATTGAACAATATATATCGATTACACTTTTTAGCGAAGATGTAACAACGAGTCATCTAGATAGAAACTCCATTAAGGATCGTGCCAAAGTACAGAACGCGTGCCGGCAGAATCTAATGTATTTTAATGGAATTCTTCGGCGCACGGTCATTTCTCTTACGGACTGGCGCGCACGCCATAGTGGCAGCTTCTTTTGCCCGTGGATGAGCATTAGCGGAAAAGTTACCTAAAGTACCGCGACCCTGCCGCAGCTGCGGGCGGTTCGCACGCGGTTTTTACCGCGACGCGGAGGTTAACGCTCTTACTTAGCTTAACGTTCGTTAAGGGAGCAGCTGCCGCTCTTGAACTGTTGGAAAATGTCGCCGGTTTCTCTTTTTCGTGTGTCCAACAGTATAGAAGGTGGGAGGAAAGGCGGAGTAGTTCGTTTCTCTCTGTCCGCGTTTCATTCTGGGCTTGTGGAACGCACGAGTGTTTCATTCCGTGCAACAGCATTTCGTATCCAAGTACACGCTTATAATACGTATTTCCGACTTTGCTGCAACGATGAACGACGGTTCGCCTCGTTAGCGGCGGCCTGAATTTAATCCGTCATTTTAGTCATGCCAGTCTGCATTATTTAATCGACTTGTCTCTAATTAACGCATCGCGCCTGTTTAATTTCGCCAGAGCATCATAAACGTGCATCGCTCCGTTTTGGTTTTGGTATTACTTGATAAAGGGAATAGCGTAATGGATGCATGCCGTCAATATATCGCGGCATATCGAAGTAAAAGCGATTGATCGCTTCGAGTAAAATTGAGTTTGACACTTTCAAAAAAAAAAAAGCGTTACCTTGAAATAGCAAATATAATACTTTAATTTTTTTATTATTCAAGTTTATTAGAACGACATGTATATGTATATAGAGACTGTTTTTAAAAAAAGGATCCAATATTTGAGAGAGTAGATAATATGTCGAGTAATACACACTGTATTGAATAAAGAAAGCTTCAGTATATGTATATAAACATAGATCAAAAACTCAATCATTTCAGAGATAAAATAATTATATTAATATCAGAACAGACTTATGGGCTTCTACGAGTCACATGCGACATGAATATTTATCTCAATGCTTACAAACCGCATTCTGAAAATCTTCATTCAATTTACATACGTATTGCGTAATAACCTAACAAAATTACGTGATTGAATCCAGCGTGCTTGTCAAATAATTCACGACAAAGATCTAAACTTTTGAGAGAGAGAGTTTGCGAATCGTGAGAAGATGCCAAGCGTGTTCAGAAATGGAAGAAGGACACGTAGAAGACCCTCTGTAAATATCGAAGTAAAGGTTTGAACAGATTACTTCCTTTTCACATCGCGTATGCAACTCGTAGAAGCCAATATATAAGTCCATCGTGATACTAAATTGTGATACAAAATTGTTTATATCTCAGAAACGGTTGAGTTTTTGACCTACGTTTACAAAGCTTTTACATAATGTGGTGATTACTATTTATCCTATAAATGTTGGATCTTTTTTTAAACATCGTGTACATGTAACATGTATAATATATACATATATTGTTATACATATTATATATACATATAATAATATATAACATATACATATATTGTTATGTGTATATACATAAAACACATAACAAAATTAATCTGCTTTATAAGTTTATATTTTACCATATGTATATGAATTATAATAGATTATTGCATGTGTTACCTTTAATGACTAAATTTAATCAATAACCTCTAGAGTAAACGGTGTTGTCTCATTAAAATAATGTCCATTAAACATGAATATAAAATTAATATAACAAATATTGCTTTGAAACAGGAGTTGGAAACTCATCGTTCGACCACTTTATCATGACAGTATGATTAATTAATTTAATAATTCTTGATATTGATAGAGAAAGTATACAGAATATACTTTTCTAATTACTTATATTTGATAAATAATGTTTTACATTAGAAGGATTATTAGGATTACATACATTAATCTTTCTTCTATAAAAAATTTAATTTTAAGTAAAATAAATTTTTATTCTTCAGTATCATACATTCCATTTACTTTCTATTAAAATTTAACATACGTAGTTTCATAAAATTTTATAAATTTCAATTTTTCAAAGAGAAACTGAGAACTTTTTTACAGTTTGCAAATTTTGTATATGGATTTAACTCCAGAATATCGTTGTGTGTTGATGGCATTTCCATTTAATGAGCAGTTATACTTCATTCAAAGTTCCACAACGCGCACAGTGCACTGCTACAATGACGATGTATTACGCATCATCGCTCGTTAATACAGTGTGTGCATGGTCGACTATTAATTTATCGGCGTATTATGCAACGTTAACCGTATGATCAGCGCAGCTTTATTAAAATTCACTGCGTTTGACAATAAAATCACTGTAGCTACTCGGAAATAACTGTTCGCCTTTGTACTCGGAATGCGCATATAATGGTGGTAAGAACTACCACAGTCGGCACGACGATCGTATCACGAGGTAGAAACGAAGATAGAAACGTAATTTTCACAGTAGATTGAACGCCAGCAGTCGGCGCGTTTATACGTGCGGACTAAGCGAATATTTAAGAATTCATTATTCCTTCGCCTACTCGATTTACCCAGCGCGAAAGCTAAGCCTCATTGGAGATCAAAAATCTCGAATAAAGCGAGCCATGCATTATAGATATCCATTCAAACTACCGGCGCAAAGTCCATAACTACGTTCGATGATAACGCAGTCCTCACCTGCGAAGAAGAATCTAGATTCTGACGTGTCCTGGAGGAGGGAAAGACAAGAAGAGCCGCAAACCAAACCGACGAAAACGAGATCGAAGAACGGTGAAGCTGTACTAGGTAAAAGAAAGAGAACGATATGGTAAACCGGAGCAAGTGAGAAAAACGGAGCAAGAACGAACGCGAGGGTAAATAGGTAGAAGAAGAGGGAGGGAGGGAGGATGAGGAAACCCCGCGCGCGGTAAAGCGAGCAAGAAAAGGTGGGATGGTCGGGGAGAGAAGTGGCACGAAGGCCTTCAAATGATTTAGCCCCGCCGTGGGGTTAGATCCGCAATTTCGTTTGAAACATTCATGAGAAATATCCTCCTGGCCCGGTACCGCAGCTGCAGCGTTTAAAGAATTGCACCACGCGGTCGCGACCGTTTACTTATCTCGATGGCTTCTTCCTCGGGGCTCTCAACCTCGCAAAACGAAGATGTTTCGCCCGCATAACTGGATCTTTCTTTGGCGTTTTCGTGTAGAAAGAGCGAAAGATGGCCGGTAAGGGGGATGGCCGAAGGGGAAAAGTGAGTAGAATGAAAAGAGAAACAAAAATAAAACAAAAAGTAGGTGGATTTCATGGTCTTCTCACGGCTGAAAGAAATTCTAAGCGCGGATATCCTCCCGCTGGTACCAGATGAGCTTTAACGAGGTTACGGGTCAACGCCAATTTCCCAACCAGGTAGGAGGATCTCTGATCTAGTCGTGCTCCGTTAGATCGGTTTCAGCCTGGTTTCGTTGCGGCTTCACACAGACGAGTTACAAGTTATATGTAATTTATGAAGTTTTGAAAATTGATAAAACTTGTTAGAATGTTCTGGTATATTTTGTGAGTAATTGTGTCATACATAATTTATTTTCAAAGAAATCGAGTTTTATTAGCAAAAATAATATTTAGCGTATAATTCATATATAAATTCAAGAAATTGATATATTTTTTAAATATTTTAATATCATTGCAGTACAAAATGTAATTTTTTAAGAAATCATAATGTTTTTAATATTTAAACATAATTAACAAAAAAGACTCTTAAAGTGTTAAATTCTGATTTTAATGAAACTTTGTATAAGTTACGTAAGTACGATGAAAATATAAGTTATGGCTAATAAAAGTTTTAAGGGATGAAATCATCGCCTTATATCTAAAGTAGATTTCAGTTTTTTTCGTTATCTCAAAAATTATTCAATAAATTATTCAATAATAAGCTATCGAAAAGTGTTTTATACGAAAATCATTTCTATTTATTTACCTCAATATTTTTTTTTAATAATTTTTTTTAAATTCACATTTTTTAAATTAATTTTTTAAAATATCATTAATAAACAAATAGACAAACAGAAATAATTTTACTATAAAACTTTCAAATAAAATATTATTCTTCAATTGATAGATTTCTTAAATAGTTCTTGAGGTCGAATAAAAAAAGCTGAAAATTGTTTATAAGAAGAATCATTTTATCCTTAAAACCATTTATTGGCCGCAATTTGCGATTATATGAATAGATAAATTTTCCAAATTCATCTATTTACGTAACCTATATATATTATTTTATTAAAATTAGAATTTAACATTTCGAGAGGTTTTCTGTGAGATAGATCAATTTATCTTTATTAGTCAATTCAATTTCAACTTTTAATTTAATTCGAGTTTAATTTAATTTCAGAAAAATATTTTTATTACTGTAACCAGACTATTTACTTCATTACTTTCTTTGCAAAATCGAGTACATTAGTTTAAACAGAATTACATATACATCTGTTAACTCTCTCATATCTCAAGCGGTTATTTCAGTGCAATTTTCGTCGGCTACCGAGTCGTTGGCGTGGCGACCTCGTCCACATGTCCTCCATTCAATTATCAGCCGTTCAACATCGCCATTCGTGTACGTCTGTAGTTACAGTGTTTGCAGTACATACAGGTACTCGATTGTGTAAAAATCTCTCTTTGCGCCTTCTCAGGCTCTTACGTCAATTCCCGGACAAAGTCAGTCTTATTATCCTCTTCATACGGTTTTTCGTCGCACAATAGTAGCTACACTTTTCGAAAAAGTTCTATTGAACGGAAAAAGTTTGATTGAAGAAGGACTATAATTTCTATATACATTAAACGATTTTCATTTTGCTTTAAGATTCAGTATTTTACGAATATTGGAAGAATAAATAGTTGATATTAATTTCATGTAGGAAAACGTTAATTGTATTCTAAATTGCAAATATATCAAGATAATTAGCTGCACCGAATTATTATACGTATATTATTTATGAAATAACTTAAAGAATTGAAACCATCTTATGAGAAAATCATATGTTATTATTTTGATGGATCGAATTACTGATTATTATAAAATAATTCAAAGTTAAATTTTTTTATTTACTATAGAGTATAGTTAACACAAAAAATCATTAATACATAACATTGTCCTTTGCTATTGTAAATTTATTATGTTTTTATATGTAATAGATGCGTCCAATTTATATCCTATTTGATTCTATTAGCTTTAACCAAAATCCGATAAGAATAATAATAATAAATCTATTTAATAACTATTTCTAAATAACTATCGCGCTTATAATAAATTCATTTATAATGTATTACTGTCTTCATAATCCGTATTTCTAGTATTCTTGTCATGCATAAATTTAAATCAAAATACTAAGTCTCTATATTATAATCATTGCAATTGCTAAAAGTTTCATTTTAGAAATATTGAGACGATGATATACACAATCTGAATCATAAGCTAGCGACTTTGTTTCATGATGTAGCTATAATTCCAAATTGAAATTTCGTTTCTTGAAAGGCACCCATCGAACATTTTATGAACAAAGAATAAACTACCGATGAAAAAATGGAAATATACTCAAGAAATTGCAAAATGTTAAGGATCATCTGAAGATGGCTTAATAAAAAGCCGAAATATGTAATGTTTATAAGTAGGTTTATCTAATCTGTCAATTAAATTTTCTATTAATGTGACATCTACACTCTTAAACAATTATTTGACTCTTACATGTTCTTTATAATATTTATTTAAATTTTCTAAATTGGAAGCTTCTTCGTCGGAGTATTTTAACGCTCGAAGTCGCCTTCCCGTGCGAACTGACAAAAGGCGACTATTTTCTATCTCTGCAACCCGTATACGTGTGTGTGTGTGTGTGTGTGTGTGTGTGTGTGTATATATATATATATATACTATATCCGGCGAGCGCAATAAAATGAGAGCGACGCGTTAAACTTTATTGCGGGCGGAGGTTGTTGCTCGCATCTCTGTGGCGTCACCGTCGAAAGAGGCTGTTATAACTTTATCACTACTGTCGTTCGCGCCGTAGGACCGACATTGTGGGTCTCCATTTTTGGTTCGAGAATGTACAATGCTTCGCGCGTCTCGTAGTTAACGCTTTAATTGCACGAACCATTAATAATAGCTGAAAACGGCAGTTTGAAAGACATTGCTGAATATCGAAGATTACATTATTGCTGAAGGAGAATATAGACGATCAACAAGCTGATCGTACAATTCCTTCGTCTCCGGATTTTTATAGGCTGATATATATGCTTGAAATATAAAACGCCAGAAGATGGAGAACGATAAATATCGTTGAAATTCGAAATGTCTAGATAATGTCTTAAAATAAAGTCAAATCGCTTCTAAACCTTTATTATGTTATATGTCTTTATATTGCACTCGTATTTATTGAATAATTTGATCATTCACAGAGTTGTTGTTATGAAATTTATTTTTAGCACACAATTATACTATGTGCTCGAGATTATACATAGATGTGCATCGCGACACAATATCTTGCATAAAAACAAATGCATTTTAACTGAATTGTTGGATTATGTCGTTGGCACGGATATCAGTGTAAATAATAAAATGACATTTTATTAACGTAGCGTTTATTTAATATATTTTGCATAAAAAGAGATCATAAAAAATATATGCTCTTTAAAATATTACCTTGGTTTTAACTTAATGCGTGTATTATTGGCGTATGAAAATTATAATCCTTGAGAGAAATGTAAAAATTGAATGCATCGCATAATATTTAAATTGCATTAAAAACTCTTTCGAGTAACTATTTGTTATGCTTTCAATCTTTTATAGCGCATATCGTAATAACTTCAACGTGCTTATACGTGAAATTATAATTACCATCGTCCGTTTCAAATTTCCGACTTCCCTGCCCTAGGGGTGCAAAACAGAGATGGGAAAGCGGAAGGATTATAGGGTCTAAAACCATCGCCCCGCCGCCCACCCCCCCCCTCATGACCATTAACTAATTGCATTCTACTAATTACTCGCAAATCCTTCCGTTCCCGCTTCCTCGTGACTCTGTATACGCCCGGTACACGATCGTAAATACCTCAACTTCCAAAGAGCTGTGAGCTCCCTCCGGCGTTCTACCTTCCTCCAGCTTGTCAAGAACACAAATAAAGACTTTAAACCGGTTAACCGATCCAAGCGAGATAGTAAGACTGAGTACACAAGAACGATCGTCGCTTTCCTACTTCAATCTCTTCACAAACTGTAGTGACTATTGCAGTTTTTCGTAAGCGAATACTCAGCGCATGGCTTAGCATGAGAGAAGCGACCGTTGTGCTCGACAATAATACGAACTACATTACGAGACACGGAAAATATATCCGCTACTATTTTAATTCGCGAATAAATTTCTGCTATGTGGTCCTGCTAACCACTCAAGTTTATAGCGTGAAGTAAGTTTTTCGCACGAAAACGTGGAAATTAATTTCAACCGAGATCAGCACAAAACCATTCCGAAGCATCGTGATTAAACGAGGCCGTATATTATTTCGCACCGAGTCCCATTTCACGCATATGGTATTCCGATCTTTGCTACTGTATCGTATTGTATCAGCCCCGCGCAGATCGTATATCATGCTGATAATAATTCTTATGACTGCCGTGGAAAAAAAAAACGATTATTGCCACGGCAAAGATATACAGGGCGCTCTTAACCCGAAATCTCTACGCTGTTCTGCCCTCCATTCATTACCCTCACTACCCTTCCTACCTATTCTTTCGCCACAAATCTGAATCCCCCATCGGCCCAGCCAGCACGGAACGCGAACGTGACCTCTCGCTGGTACAGCGAATGCGAGGATAAAATGCATTGGGAATTACGTATATCCCCCAGTGTTCGTCGAAGTGAAATATTTCCTATCGAGAAGCATCCCCGCTGGCAGGGGTTTGAGGCAACGGCGTTCGGTCAGGCGGTTTTACTCGTGGGAGAGAAAGTTTCGCTAAAACGTTTCCGCTGATAAATCTTGTTTACAGATGGGCAGGCTCAGGTGATGCGTGCGCGCTTCGTTCTCGTCAAAACTTAAAGTACGGGCAACTTTCGAAATTCACGCGGGACACGCCGTGCCGCGCGAATACGTGCCGCGGTCGCGCCGCGCCGTTGGCCAACATCGATAATTGGCAAGGAACGCGTCGAGAGTCGAAACACGGGGAATGACTTTAGAACACGTTGTGCAGTAACAGAATCATGATCGGAATGGCGCGATGGTAGATGGGCGTTAACTGTGGTAGTGTTTAGTCGAGGTAATAATTGCAGGTACTAACGACGGCACTTGTACATGGCTCGTTATGTCTCTATAATTCAATATATTGCTTCATATACAAAATCGTCCTTATTCGGATCACTTATCGATTGGTCGATTACATCTGATCAAATTATTGCGTAATAACTTTGGCAAATTGCTTTATTCCTAAGTAGTTTCCTCCTAATTAATAATTCGCTTGAGCTGCTTATCACTTCTTGTGGCTATATACATGTAGTAGTTATTGTATTTAATTTTCACAGCTATATTTTTGTACTGGTTTTTAAAAAATTCTTTTTTTTTATTTGATTTTCATAAATAATCAAAATATTAAAAACAAATTAAATTTCAGAAACAGATTAAAAAATTATATTTTTCATAAAAAGTTAATTTAAAAAGTTAAATAATAAATTTTAAATAATAAATTTTTTGTTTAAAAAATCGAATTTAAGCTTTGTAATTATGTGAAAATGGGTTTTTGACTATAATCATTTATAATTTGCATTTATAATTTGATAAATTTAATATATAATTTATGAACATAATACATTATATCCGGATATAATGTATTATTCTATTTAATATTAATTAATATTCTAGTCTAACTCAAAATGCGTCACCAAGTCATGAATTAATTAGCCACATATCTGCTCACACGTATTTGAA
>Ga0157364_1006656_pt1 | contig 11899 bp, 9 predicted proteins | sample AttsexASBM2_FD_111476 | JGI IMG/M metagenome (GOLD analysis project Ga0157364, IMG submission 111476) | Fungus gardens microbial communities from leaf cutter ant in Ribeirão Preto, State of São Paulo, Brazil - Atta sexdens ASBM2 | ecosystem: Host-associated > Fungi > Mycelium > Unclassified ...
AACCTAGTTTTTATTCTTTTTCTTTATTTAGTTCCTATTTTTCTTATTTAGACTTAGCCAAGGGTTGTGATGTAATATCATATGATTATATAACAAAGAGAATATTATAGAAGTTGCTAGGATATCAATATCTTAGTTATAGTTTACATAAATAACATATAAACTTTAAAGTAAGATAGATTTATATATATACAAACTATATTTCTAGTATATAATATAAACTAGTTTGTATTAGAGACTCCATTGAGTTCTCTTATGTTACTCAATATAAGAGTTGTCTTTTGTTCATTCACTTGAATCTAAGTTATAACAAGTTATATTATTACAAAATAAACTACCTACTTATTTATGATATCTAAATCTTGAGAAACTTTTAGTCTTGAAGATAGTGGACTTGTCTTTTTAACTTCTATTTTTATTTTTATTTATTTTTTGCTTCTAATTTTCCATTATTAGAACTTAGTTAAGAAGTATATGGTTGTTATAATAGTTATAAAGATATAATAGCTGTCACAGGATGGTTATACATATTACAGTTATAACTCATAATTATTATATCTTATATTTTCTTCATATTATATTAGTTTGTTATAACTGTAGTAATTAGAAAACTTAGTTACTTGTAATACAGATAAGAACTATATATTGACCTATAGTAATTAGAAGACTACAGAGATATGAGTCTAAATTAATACTAAGATATAATCAACTGGCTTATCTTAGTCACTTACAATATAGATGAGAACTAAAGTGAATGTATATAAGATAACACAAAATGAGCATATAATACAGTGGCACAGTACAATAGCTTTGTCAAGAATGAAAAGTGTAGACTTAGTTTTTTCTTATTTTCTCTCTTATTTTTATTTTATTTTTGATTTATTTTCATATTTTTCTATTTATAGAACTTAATGTTAGGGTTAGTCATGTGACACAAGAAGAAAGGCATAAAAGGCACTAGAAGGATGATGTCATATAACATGTATAATACATGTTGGTCTTGAGATATACACATGGTTGTTTAGGGTAGGCTAGAAGTACATAGCATGGACCATGTGCCTTTAGTATAAAAGGGTAGACAATCCTGTAAAAAGTTCTCTATCAAGTTTTCTTATGTTAACCTAATACAAGGTTCTTCTTATTGATCCACTCTAAGGTCTTTGAGTTGTAACAGGCTCAGTGTATACTTGTATTTTCCTACAATAACTTGTCAGAGTTGAAGACAGTGGATGTTAACTATTTTTCTTTTTCTTTTTTCATCTCTATTTTCTTTTCTTCTATTTTCTATTTTGGAAACTTAGAGTTAGAGTTAGGATTAGTATGATGTTATACTGTTATGCATTGGTCATATGATCACATGTCACACTGGAATAATGATGTCATACAGCATGCTGACCTTAAGGCGAACATATGGCTGTTTAGAGTAGGCTAGAAGTAGAGTAGTATGAACCATGAGATTTCAGTATATAAGATAGATAATCTTGTACAGAGTTCTCTATTGAGTTCTCTTGTATAATCCTATACAAGGTTCTGCTTATTGACCAATCCTAAGATCTTTAAGTTGTAATATAACTGAGATCTTAATATATTTCTAGAAGTTAGTCTGTATATATCTAATCTATTTTAAAGTTATGACTAAGTTTTTCTAGTAGTTTCTATAATATTTTATCAAGTTACATGACTGTGTGACAGTGACATGTGACATTTGTGGCAGTCACATTCCTTAGCTAAGCCTAAAGAAAAAAAATAAGAAAACTAAACTATAAAAGAAAAGAGAAATTATAAAAGAGAAATTATAAAAGACTAGAAAAATAAAAATATATTTAAGTTTCCTCAGAAGATTTCTGAAAACTAAAGAGGACAACAAAGATATCAAGATGCTCAAAGATAAACCATAGAAGAGAAGATTAGTTACAGAAGCTGAAATAATAATGTTCAGAGGAAACTAGATAGTAAAAAAAAATTATATTATTAAAAGAAATCTGAAAAAACAACACTAAAGAGCTAAAAGTGCAAAAAAAACTCAAGAAAGAAGATAGTCAAATATAGGAAGATAATAGAGTAGTATATATAAAGAATTTATGTTTCTAATAACTGGAAAATTTAAGAACAAACCTTATAAGAAAATCATAATTTAGTAGATCTAAGATAGCAAAGGATATTTAGTTTAATCAGAAAAAACTATTAGTGGCTAGGAATACAAAATAATATCAAGAAATATATTACATAATACCAAAAATATCAATAAAATAAAGTTTAATATATGAAAAAGACAAAAGAACTTTATCTATTAGAAATCTATTAAGAATTATAACAGGAAATTAGTATCAATATTATAATGGCAAAGATGTACAAACTTACATAGAACCAGTATATCTTTATCACTCTTATATTAGGATTTACAAGAGAAACTCGACTATTTATACTAATATATTATAATCTATGCTATTATGACTCAAAGATCTTAGGGTTGATCAATAAATAGAACCTTATATTAGGATTAACACAAGAGAACTCAATAAAGAATTTTGTATAGAATTGTCTATCTTATATATTAAAACTCATGATCTATGCTACTCTAAACAGCTATGTGTTTGACATACTATATAACATCATCCTTCCAGAACCTTTTATGCTCTTCCAATGTGACATGTGATCATGTGACAGTAATGTCATATTAACCCTTATTCTAAGTTTTCAAAAATAAAAATAAAATAAAATAAAATAAAATATGAGAAAAGAAAAGAAAATAGTTAGAGTTTACCATCTTGAACTCTGACACATGTTCTGTACCAGTTGTTCTACTCTAAAGCTACATATATTGTCTATGAGTTCACTATATTCTAATCATAAGGCAGATATACTATAGTTATATCTCTTACTATTATTATACTAGAATCTTCTACTATCTTCTAGATTGATAATATCATTTCATATGACATAGTTATATATATCCACTACATAATCCTTTATCACTAAAAACTAAATAAAACTAAAACTAAAACATATATAATTAAACATTTCATTTATTCATACTTATACTATAATCAGTATAGTATAACTAAAGTAATAATATATAGTATTTATAGTGAGCTGCTCAAGTATTAATTTATCTGTTTATATTAGTATAGTCTATATACTTTCTATATTTATAAATCTCAGTAGATATACTGTTGTTAATTAGTTCAAGTTATATATATTTGTCTTATATTACTGATATTGAGCTCTTTGTTAGAGTTTATCTTCCTAAATTCTAATTCTGGATCAAAGATAGCTTAGATATTACAACTTAAGTTTCAGAGTTAAGATAAAAGAAAAATCTTATATAAGGTTTATATAAGAGAACTTGATAGTTTATCTTATATATGCTAGTATTGTGGTAACTACTAAACATAAAGTCCAATAATCACACAAGCAAGTAAAGCTTTCAGTAGGCTATCAATGTGAGAATTACAAGAGAACTCAACAAGAAGTCTCTGCTGAATTGCTACTCTATTTATATAAGTTACACATAGTCCATGCTACAAATAATTACTCCTGCTCTAATGTTTATATGTTGTTCATGAGTGCACCATATATATACCATGAGGTAGCCATGCTGTTACAACTTAAAGACCTTAGTGTTGGTCAATGAGAAGAATCTTGTATAGGGTTATACAAGAGAACTTGATAGAGAACTCTGTACAAGACTGTCTATCTTATATACTAATACCTAATGGTCTGTGTGAGCTATTCCTAGCCTACTCTAAATGACCATGTGTACACTCCAAGGTCAACATGTGTTTTTACATGTTGTATGACATCATCTCTTTCAGAATGTTCTACATCCTTCCTTCTGTCATGTGACTTCTGCCCATGTCCTCTGAGATGACCTGCTGTATAACAGCATAATCTCATCACTCTAACCCTAACCCTAGTTCTAAAAAATAGAATAGAGGAAAATAAATCAAAAAGGAAATAGAAATGAGAAGAGAAAATAAGAAAAGTTAAGTCCATCTCCTGCGATCTTGACACATGTAGTTAACATGCTTTTTGATATTATCTATTTAGATTGCTCCAGCCTGCTCTAGTCCGTTCTAGACTTTTATGACATCATGTCATGTGACCGCAGTGTTATGTGCCTCTTCATTGTTATATAAAAGAAAAAGAAAAATGTTAGTTCTCACATGCATTATAACAGCTAGGTTAATGGTCTATACTTGTTGTGGTAACCACTAGACACAAGGTCCAATGATAACACAAGCGGTAAAGCTCTCAGTTAAGCAATCAAGTAGGAAAAAGCACAAGAGAACTCAACAAGGAGTTTCTGCTAAATTAGAGTCCTATATATATGTTTTACATGTGGTCTGTACTAACAATAATTAAACCTGCCCTCATGTCCATGCTTCATCCTCATGTCCATCTCATTTCCTACTCAAGACCACCATGTTGTATATATGTACTCTGACGTCATCTTCTAGATCCTTCTACCATGTTCTAGGCCTATGATGTCACATCATGTGATCTGTTATGTGACTGTGGTGTCATGTGCCTCTTCATCATCCAAAAGAAAAAGAAAAGAAAAGAGAAAAGAAAATCAATATAAAATCAGAAAAATAAAAGAAAAGAAAAATAAAATTGTTAGTGTTCAAGTGTCCCATAACAATACTAAGCTACATTTTTTTAAAATTTCAACAATTTATTACACTGGGCACAAAAGCAGACTATGGCAGTTACAATGTAACTATGTACAGAATAACCAAAATTATATGGAAGATAAAAAAAGAAAAAAAAAAGAGAATTGGAATAAAAAGAAATATAAAAAGAAAATATCCAAACAAAGTATAGCAATAAGATCTACTTAATGCTGATTAAGAACTAGAGTTAGTGAACGCAAATACATTAGGATTGAGTTCCAGGAACATAATGAAGTGACCTATTAAATCTCTTCTTGGATTTCAATATTTATTAAATCTTCTACACTCATGAAGGATATGTCTTCTTGACTCGATAAGATATAACCCACATGGACAACTAAAGTCCTTCCTAGAGAAGAACCTAAGCCTATATTCGCCAATTGGAGTGTGATTTGTAATTGCTCTCATAGCTCTTACACATAAAGAGTTAGAGTGGCCAAAGTATTTGAGCTATAAACTGCCTTTGATATAAGTTGGTTCAATAGTCTTGTCATTACTGTCAGTGAGGTCAAGAAAACTTTTTCCTTTCATATCAGATGCCTGTAAGATCATCTTCCATCTATTAGTGAGCTTGTCACATTCTTTCTTTTTGCTAAAATCTCAAGATGATTTGCTAGAAAAGAGTAAGATAAGATTGAATGATTTGGTCTTAATGTCAACCACTTTATGGAGAGACCAATTGCAATGACTGGAACATTTCCAGAATTTGATTGAGTTCTCCTGATGGCAAGAGAAAAAAGCTCGAAGTTCCTTAAGAATAGAAACTGTGTAGCTCTGGTAAGAATGGGAAGATGAGTCAAAAATTTTTTCATAATGTGAATTGAATTGGTGACAACAATGATTTTTGAAATGCCAGAAGAGTTAGTGGACTGATTGATACCGCATCTAATGGCAAATAATTTGGCTTCTGTACTTGAAACATTAACCATGTGGTGAAGTGTTTTAGTGATAGGCTTGTTATAAATGTACATATGTGATATTGACATAGCGATGTTGTTCTTGATGCTAGCATCTGTAATGACCAAAGCATGAGAGGGATTATTTGAAGATTCAATAGCCAATTCATCAAGTCTATGAACATGGGATTTGAGGCTGTTCTCGTTGCATTTGCTGAATGAATGAAAAGAAAAACAACTAGAAAAAGTGTTAATAATTCTGTATCCAGGGGAAAATTCTGAATTGAGAAGGTCAAATAAGGGGAAATTTTCGTTAAAACAATTGTCTATGTTGACAATTAGGCCTTTGATTAGTTGACATTGACGTTTTGAAAGAAATCTAAGGGATAGCAAATGTAACTTGGTTGAGTTATTTGCTTTGGGTTCTATGAGGGAACAAAAGATATGATTGGTGGAAAGGGAATGTGCATGTAGTTGCAACTTTTCACTAAGTTTATGAAGATAAAGGTTGATAATGATGAGACCCATAATGGATTCAATGCCGAATAACAGAGATGTTTTGAATGTCTCTAAAATCCAAATGGCCGTTTTTCTTTACATTTTGCCCAGCATTTCCAGAGGGTATGATAAAGGGGCCTTGTTGTAATACCACAACTGGAAACCATATAGGGCTATAGGGAGAACACAACTCCTATAGAAAAGCTGTTTTTGATGAGGGTTTAGATTTCTTACTGAATTTCCTAGGATCTTCATACACTTGACCATAGAGATTGATTTGTTGGAATAGAAATCAATATGTTGCTGGAAAGAGAGTTTTCTGTCAAAGATAAATTCCAGATATCTCCAGGATTCTTTGGGATAAAGAATAGGACTGCCAAGAGAGAAAAGGTCGAGGGGAGGGGGGTTAAACTAACTATGTGACCTTGAAAAGTGAAAGACTTTGGTTTTCGAATGTTTTACTAGCAGACTGAATTTTAAAAGAAGATCAGAAACAATATTGTAACTATAGAAGAGTAAAGAGTTAGAAAAAGAAATAGACTTGTTCTAAGCAACAAGAAGACCATTGTCTATGAAAAAAAGCATAGATACTAAAATTTTTAGATTTTTTAAGTAATTTTCTAGGATATGAAGAAAAGGAGCAAGATATAAAGCTAAAAGAATGGGAGATAGGACTGAGCCTTGTCCTACTCCAATGTCAACATTAAAAAATGGTGAAGAAAAACTATTCCAAAAATACTGAGTTCTCCTACCAATGAGGTAATTTGAAAAGAATTTGATGACTCTTGGATCAAAACTAGCTTTTTCCAATATGAGGATAAGTAAGCAGTGGTTGAGTGATAGGAAGAATTGGGAAATGTTAAATACAAGAGTGCTTGTAGGGATATTCCTGATCCACCCCATGTAAATGAAATAGGTGAGAGTGATATTGGCGTCAATGGTTGATTTGAACTTGAGCCCCCCAAGTTAACTCTAGTAGATGAAGTTGTTAGATATTGAAGCCTATCACCAATAAATTTTTTGATAAGTTTTCCCAATGTATTTAAAAGAACTATTAGTCTAAACAATTTAGAGGAAATATATGACATTTTGTTAGGTTTCAGTATTATGATGGTTGTTAACATTTTGAAGTGAGATGGCCAATAACCAATGTTTAGACATGTGTTAGCAATATCAATTATATTCTTCAAACACAATTTGTTCTTGAGGATATGTTTGAGGTGTCTCTAAGCTAATTTGTCTAGGCTAGGGGTAGACGAATTATTGTATTTGACTATGGCACTAGTAAATTCTTCTTCCAAGAATAATAACCAGGAAGATGATGTAGATGTAGGAATTTCATTAAGAATGTCTTCCCCTATATGACGATATTAAGCCATGTTGAAGGATGAGTGCAAAGCATTCCAGAGATCATTTAATTCAAGGTATGGTTGACCGTTGTGCTTGATAGCCTCGATGGCTGGTAACTTGCGCTTATTGACCCAATTCATGAGTTCTTAGGGGACTTCATTTTTTTGTTAGTAATTTTCTGGATTTTGAGATTGAAGAATGAACATTTCATAGTCTTGACTGTTTTTTGGAAGCTTTTCCAATCTTCTAGACTCCTTGTCAACCTATATCTCTCTAAGTCTCTACTATAGCTAGTATCCCACCAGCTCTTAGAGTGTTTGGTGATATTGACAAATTTTGAGTTCTTTTCCCAAGTACACTTGACCACTTTAGTGAATTTAATGACAACTCTTTCCAGACCTTTTTTGTCTGACAAATTGAAAGTGTGGAAATTTCTAATTGAAGATATGAGGTCCTTAATAAAAGACGTTTCTTTCTCACTATCTTTGATAATTAATCTTTTCCTTGAATTGATATGTTCTTCACTAATAGGAATAGTGATTGTGAAAGGGATGTGGTCAGATGTGAGATGCCAGTCAGGATGGGTTAAATGATTGTCAAGTTTGCTTGAACTGTTGTGTAGGAACATGAGGTTGATTATAGAGTTGAAGTCATGGTCATTGTCAGAATATCTAGTAGGGGCTTGGTTAATAGGGCTAGATAGTTCTAATTTAAACAAATCTGCTATGATGAGAAGATTGTTGCTAATAGATGAATGATGAGGAAACGACAGATCCCACAAGCTATCATGAATATTGAAATTCCCAGTTATAATGAGAAGATTTCAAATGTAAACTTCAGTATCCTTTGGATACTTTAAAGCTGAGTAAGATGAATCAGAATAAATTTTCATCAGCCAAAAAATGTCATTGTTGTTAAAGAAAGAAATTAAAAGAATATCCCTATGATCAATAATGTTTTTGTAGAGTGTAAAATGAAGGGTAGCAAGTCTGATGTTAATGTAAATGGCCAATTTAGGATAGTCATATTTAGTTGTAGATGGTCTAGAGAAAGTTAGCCAATTCGGGTGATTAGTGACACTAACCAAAGGTTCTCCTTCACAGTTATTTGAGCTAGGTAAGGAACAAATAGTGGACCAAGATAGTTCTTGAATGAAAAAAATATTGAAATCTACCTTGAATTCAAGAATGGTGTTCACAATGAGATTGTTTTTTCTAACATTCTGTGAAAAAAATTTTAGATCACTAAAAATCATGAGTTGTTAGCATTCACAACTGAACAAGTTAATTGTTTTCGATGTTCTCAAATTTTTTCATATTCTTTGGTGTGCTATTCTTTATTGAACCTATGCTTCCAGAAAGGTCAGTCAATTGAATTAGCTTGATGATTGCTCTTGCAGTTTGAACATTTAAATGAGTGGGGGCATGGCTCGCTCTTCTTGGTTTTTAACCTAGAAGGGTTAATTTTTTCATTAGCTTTACAACACCACACAAATTGGCAGTGATGGACAGATTGATGGGAACTATTACACTTGACACATTTTGTGCTCTGGATTCTACACACACCTTGTGCATGACTCCATTTCCAACAGTTCTTATACTGTAGAGCTCCAGAGTTCATATTAGCACTATGAATTGTGGCAATAAAGCTGCCAATGTCAAACCTTCTGTTGATAAGGGTCCTTGCTTTCTCACTGCTTTGGGTATCCCAAATATCAATCTATATGATAGCCATATCAGATTTTGGAGATACTTTGATAATTCTTGGTTTCAAAGCCAGAATGATATTGTTGAAGATGTGTGTGTTTTTGAGAATTTTTTCTATGTCTTCAGAAGTGACTTAAATGTTAGTTTGTTCCAAGAGATAAGGGATACCAATGATTTTGAGGTAGGACTTTGATTAAGGAAGTCTAGGAGACTTTACATGATCCACTTCAATAAATTGAGAGCTCTTAATATATTTTTTAATGGTTTGAAGGTTCAGAGTACTCACTATCTTATTGGTGGCAATAACCACCCCCTTGTTTTCAATACAAATAAAATTGGCCATTACGTCCAATTTGATATTCTTGAGATTCCTATTAATGTTAGAAATGTGAGCACCAGAATCCTTGACAAAATTGATAGTGTTTTTCTCATTCATGGAGATTATTATCTGTTTATATGAGGGATCCTTTGTAGTCATATTAATCTGTGGTTTTGGTTTACCTTCACCACTAATTATTTTTTGAACTTGTTCAATTTTCTTGTTTTGAAGACTAGAGAAAGCTTCCTTAATCTTCAAAGTTTTTCTGGCTACGTTAGTATATCTAGACAAAACTTGAGTGTAAGATTTCTTTTGAGAAAAAGAAAGATTTCTCTTAAAGTATTTGGAAATTTTGTTAACCTCCTTAGGTGATTTGGCTGGGATAGGAGATGGAAGAGAAGAGATGTAAGGAGAGTTTACCATATTTTTTCCTTTGTTATTATTTAGTTTGCTGAATGCTTGTGGACTGAATTTAAATTTAACTTTATTTCTTAATAACATGTTCTTATTGTCTATGACAAGATTGTCCCAGTGGGCCTTATAGAGAGATGAAATAAATTCCCAAGCCATCTTACTAATGCTTTTGAGGTCTTCAATGTTATTCACCTTATTGCCTTCAATTGACTTGCTGTAAATGTATGTTTTCATTCTTACCAGAGATTTTTTGATGTTTCTGATGTCTGAGGCCAAGTGTTCCATAGCCCTGAAGTCTCTGTTCCAGGAATCTTGGTCTAGAGCCTGATTAATGTTGTAATTTAATTGGATATTGATTACATTACTGTTGCTGGAGTCTGCATTGTTGATGTTGTTGTTGAGGGCAGATATCTCATGTTTAGCACACTGCTGCCTCATGTTGGTAATATGGTCAGTTGCCTTACTGACACAATTGCTTTGAGTTTTTGAGATAGTGTATTCCAGTTGGGGACTATCCAATGCAATAACATAGTTATTTTCTACCATTCTGTCACTTTCTCTCTGGACTCTTGTCATGTATTCCTCATTGCATTTGCTTGAGGACATGGATGGAGTCCTAGTACCTTGTTTGTCAGAAGACATTGACTGACCTCTCACCTCATCACAATAGTTGTTGAATAAAGTGTTGCCAATGTCAACAGCCATATCCACATCATCAGAAAGAGTCATGTTTGAAGCTTTAGAGTGAGTAGTTAAAGCAGAAAAGAATTTATTCCCTAGGTCTCTAATAGGCACTACCATGTAAGATAGTGGTTAAAGAGAAAGAAGAGGTTTTTGCATACTAAGCTACATCTAACCTATTCTAAAAATAATATATTGTATACAAGATTAATATATAGTAAATATGTTATATGATACTATTGTTCTAGAAAATTCTATATCTTTTTATGTATCATATAATTGTCATATGCAAGTATACCCATCTGGAAATTACATCCCTGCGGTAAAGTCATCTCCAAAAACATACAAGCCTGCCTTCCACAGCAGCCACCTTTCTTGCAACATATCTTATGGCAGTGCTGCAACCCTCTGGGTATTCCGTCTTCCACAGTGGGGATACTCTTATTCAACTCAGTCTTCCATGATAGAGTTACCTGTCAGCATCTCCACACTAAAACCTCCACTCGGAATAATAAGGGTTTTACTACTGAAACTCCAAGCATCTCCTATACTATCTGTTTATATAAGACTAGTAGTTACACTGTAATTCACTAGTCTGATAATCAATGAAGATAACTCTTATTGAACTTGATCTCCAGTATTCAATAGTGACACACCAATCAGCACTCACTCTCATCTTAGACTTTTTTCTATTATCTGAAGTTGCGACTACGTGGCAGACAGACGGCGCAGCACATAAGTTGAAGCCAAGGTCATTCCACAAGTCTGCTCATCTCTGAGTCCATTCTGTAGACTTCCACCCTGGTGTGAACTGCACTTGACAATAATAGTGTGACTATAATAGATATCATACTTTTATTATACCATATAATAGTTATGACAATTATATATAATATTATGTAAAATTTTAATCTTAAGTTTCTAATAAAGAAAATGAGAGAGAATAAAATAAAAAACAAAGTCTATTATCTTTAACTCTAATAATATTAGATAGATAGACTTATTCTTTGAAACTTAAACTTAGTTTTTTTTAAAATTTATTTTATCTTTTCTTATTTAAAAGGGTGTGATAAGGTGTGACATGTCAAAGGTCACAAATATCACAGTTACATAGTCATATGATAGATAGAATATTATAAAATCTGAAAAACCTAATTATACTATAAAATAAGTTAAAGTCAAGATTATAGATTAATACCAAGTTATATATAAGATAGATTATGTTGTAGTAGAAAATTTATTGAGTTTTCTTATGTTGACTCTAATATAAGATTCTGCTTTTATTCTAACAATTTGAAACTTGAGTTATAATATTTTAATTATGTGAACTTTACTATTCCTCAGTTATATCAATATTAA
>Ga0157364_1006657_pt1 | contig 11898 bp, 2 predicted proteins | sample AttsexASBM2_FD_111476 | JGI IMG/M metagenome (GOLD analysis project Ga0157364, IMG submission 111476) | Fungus gardens microbial communities from leaf cutter ant in Ribeirão Preto, State of São Paulo, Brazil - Atta sexdens ASBM2 | ecosystem: Host-associated > Fungi > Mycelium > Unclassified ...
AAGCTTCATTAAAAATGATTGTAAAAACAGATTGTATTGCATTTCAGATCGATACTAGAAAGAAAAATTACTAAAAAAAGCATTTCGTTAAATAATCAAAATCCGAATTAAATTCTTTTTATTACTAAAAATTTACTACATAGATTAAAAATCAAACAGGATGTAAGGATGTGGACTATCCTTGCTGCGAAAATTCAGAAGTAATTACTCTTTCACATATTTACATTTCCGTATTAAAAAGTAAAGCCAATTATCTTTCGATACTTTTTGTTAGAATTTCATTCTTATTAGCCGTTTAAATATATATAAAAATGCCCAATTATAGTATAATATTTGGTCAGAACAACATCGATTTTGTATCATAGCAAACCGTATTCGAATTCGGTTATGCGAAACATGGAAAATTCGAGCAACGCGCAATTGTAAATTCTGAACCTCGTATTCGTTGCATCACGATTCAGCTTCGATCAGAATATTGTCGACGGCTGAGAGGATTTCCGTACCTATCAACAGCTGACGGTAAATGATAAGCCCGCAGTCTCAATAATCTGCTCCCTCTCTTTCCTCGATTCATCCGTAAATCAATTATATCATCACGGCGTTCCATCGAACGCAATCGATTAAATGATTTTCAAATTATTTTGGAATGTGTATGTTGTATAAGATGTTGAATTTTGTAATTTTGAATAAAAAAATTTTGCAAATTTAATAGTTTTTTTAACACAAGATCTGTATAAATTTCTAGTTCACTAAATATTCAATAATTATTACAAATGAAATCTTTTTGTTTATAAACTGTACTAAGTAATGCATTATAATATATTAAAATATAATTATTTTTATGAAAGATATTATACATAAAATATTATAATGTGCAAAATATTTATAAAATATTTCGGATATCTATAAAAAAATTTTAGCTTACATACATAATTACAAAAATTACTTTTCTAAAATTATAATATGAAATATATAAGCAACTAAATATTATATATAATTTTGATATGCTGAATATCGAAATTCATTTTAAAATAAACACTATTACATAAATTCTTTTACAATTTTTTATTGATGTCATATTTTATATTAATTATTTTTAAATATCCATAATTTGTTAAGATAAATTATATTTATTTTCACAGTATACCATAGTAATGTACAAATACTTGTATAATTAGAATGTCTACTCTAGAACTAGAATTCTACTCAATTATAAAAGCAAAATCAAATATAATTGCCGATGATTACTTCTAGAAGTAATTAAGAATACTATTAATTGTAATTGAACAATTCGCAATCTTATAATTAACTGTTCGTGCTGCTAAGAAAATTAGAACTGAAAAAAATGGAAAGAAAAAATATTCGTTACAATTATCACTTATTCGACGCGAAATATATTGTAGGTATTATGACAGACGATTTAACAGTCGATAATTAATGCTAATGGATCCGGTTGACGTAATTTACTGTTATCACAATATACGCGGCATTTCAATTGGCTCTCTGAGCATATTGCAATTGATATGAATGTGATCGCATGAATACAAGCATCCCTATTACCGAACTGCATGCTGATTATTATCTACTCGAATCGTGTTTTGCATTTCTTTTTATATTGAGACTACGGATTTTTTAACACGGGTATGTTTAAAAAAAAAATTAATAATTAAGCATTAAATCATTTTTATAACTATTCATAATATATATTTATTCATATGTTTTCCATGCAAAATATTTTTAATGTTACAAAAGAAATATTATCTAATCAAAATATCTTATTTATATAAATTCTTAATTATATAATTTATAATTATCTTTACAATATAAAATATACGATTTTTAAAATATATATGTATAGAATACACAAATATATATAATACAATATTAAAAAAATATTTTTAGAATATAATTTTTTAAAATATGATTTCATCACATCCTATATTTTCTAAAAATATATCTTTTGCTTAAAAATTCACAATTTATTTACTGACAACTATTATGTTTATTGAGTGCTATATAAATTAAATTTGCATTTCTTTAAAAATAATAAGTATTCAGATAATAATAAGTATTCAGAGAGAAATTGAAGAGAGAAATTATTACTTTTATTTTCCTTCATATTATTCATCATCGTAGACAACAAGTGCAAATGCGAAATGGATTAAATGGAAAGTGTAGCTGTCGTACGTCATGTGTACGTGCAATAAAGTAAAAAAAAAACCTATCATCAATATTGTCATAATTCTAAAGAAAATATAGGCATTCACGTATACATATTGTAATATAAAAATTTAAATTTTTTTTATTCTAATATTTAAATATTCGAGTATTTTTTCAAATAATTTTTAATCTTTTTTAGAAGATTACGTTCATAAAACAAAACAGAAAATTTAAAGAATGATATCGTTGAAAAACTGAATGACTTATAAAAGATTGTGACAAGAAAAATCCAGGTAACAAAAAATTTTGCATTTATCTCCAAAAATTCTAAATATGATAAATATAAACTTTTCCAGATATAATTTTCTTCTTTTAGTAGTGACAATTAATCGTCGCAGAATTAGATCGATGAAGAGATCCATTCGATAAAGAGATGGAACATGCTTCAAAAAAATTCCAAAAAATAGGTGAGATTTATTGCTGTGATCTAATTGAATCATGCATTACGAAAAATAAAAATGGTTAAAGTTGTTCAATTATATAATAATTGAATTAATATCGCAATATTTTTTCAATAAATTTTTTAATTAATAATGAATTTTAATGTACTTTATACTAATAGTTAGGATTTAGTTGTAAATCTGTTGTAAACTGTTGGCTCGAGTTTAATTTTTATATCCTAATTACGATTCGCTACAGGGAAACATGGATACGATGTGCAATATTTTATCTGGGAAATAGTTCAGATAGTCATGAAAAGATACGGACCAACTAATTTTCGATGTACGTGTAAGCGAAATAGAAATCGGTGATTAGTCAACTGTGTCCTTCCTTTAAAAATTACAGCAGATATATTTGGAAACGTTTTTATTCGTGCGCGTGGTTAGATTTCCTTATTGGAGGTCAAAGTGTCAGCCAAGTATCAATTCCTGTTGGCAAAATATCAAAATGCGAGTATAAGGAAGACAAGCAGTACGAAAATCTGCACGAGCCAAAAACTGCAACTAAATCCTATCACTGCTATATAACAAATATTACATTGTTATCATTTCTAGTAATATGATACTATAGAGAATTATTATAAAACTTTGCTCTTATTATTGTAAAATATGTCACAATGATTGAAATGTCGCAATTATTTCAGAGTCGCTTTCAAGACTACAATTATACTAGAAATTTCGACTTTTCATGGCAGCCCCATAGATTTTCCAAATAATCCAAATAATTTCAATATTAAAATTAATCTGAGTAATTTTCCAGAATCTCGATCCTCTATATTCTACATTCTACATACTTATTATTCCCTCCAATTCGTATACATGATTCAATTGCAACGATTAATCGCTACTACAATCGGCCTGAAGTCCAAGGGAAGTGTGTACCTACATATCTATAGGCAAGCTTTCGGTATATTTCGTGCAGATAAATAGAGAGAGCACTATGTAAGTTTTGCACGCGCGCTCTCGTATGAATATAGTATGTATGCATATGTATGTATGTGTGTATATGTGTATATCGTGCATCATGTATGTGTGTATATCGTGCACCATCCTGTATTGGATAAGTCGACCAAAATACAGAGATATTTTGATGTAGATTGTGGAAGTGAGATAACCGATGATTTGTTACCGCGGTAAATTCCATTGGAGTTAATGCTTTCGATTAAAATGATGTCCATTCCTTGAAAAATCAAGGACATCATTTGATTCACGTATTTTTGTGTTTTGCGCTAGATTTAGAAGACTTATAATTATATTTAGAGACATTATTATCTCTAATTATGAAAAGAGAGAGAAAATATTCTTTTAGCTCATTTTGAAGTCCTTGAGGAATATTTAGTGACAAATAGTCGACAAGTAAGAAAGAAGGAAACACAATAAAAAAAATTGATGAATAAGATTTAATTAATAAAAAATTATCTAGTTTAAGTATTTTTGATAATAATCTAAAAAAATTTTTTTAATTTTCTTTTTTATTTCTTGTAGTTAGTTTTAGATAAATAGATAAATATTCTAGATGGTATTACTTATATGTATTGCTAGAAAATATAGCTAGAAAAAGCGGAAATATATTATATAGTGATGATATATTATAATTTTATTAACTCATGACTACTCGGCCATTAGATTCAATTTTTACTAAAGTAACGCTGTTAATTTTAATTTGTGAAAATAGATTAATAAATAAATATTGTTAACGATTTAAGTATGTCTTATTCCTAAATAAAATTTTGCATCTCGAGTTGTTATTTCCTCGAATTCTGAACTGACTATCGAAATGTTTACGTTCTACAGAAATATTTTGTCAGAAAGTTTTGTTAAAAAAGATCGTAAAATTTCACACACTATATATATTTACATTATGTCTATATATATGTATTTATTAAAAAATGTGTTTGAGTCACCATTAATCTTATAAATGACTGTATTAGTCAATTCGCAAAAGGCAATATTTGATATGGAAATGAAGTTGAGAGTACTACATTTAACGCTATGACAGTAATTGATAAGTGAATATATACTCTGTGGAACAGAATACGAAAGATACAATAAAAAATATCGTTATTTTGAATTTTACGCATATAGATATCACTGCAAAAATAAATTTTAGCAACTTTGCAGCGTGAAGAAAGGGTTTAGTTTCATGAGTAGAAAATAAAAATACTAAAGAGTTTAGATATTTGTTCATATTATGCATAATATATAAATGATATATGATATATTATATATATATATACTTTGCTTTTTCAGTAATAATATTATTGTAATCATGTTTGTACGTATCATGATATATATATGTATACGCCTTGAATTCCTTTATTTTATGAACATTATTCTGATTAATCACAATTCTCGTCGGAATGTTAATAAGTTTGGTATACTTATAGGCATGCTTCACACGATTTTCGTGCAGGCAAATGGAAGTTTATCATGATGAATGATTCACAAAGATTGTCGAAATAAGATATGCAAAAGTGAAATATTTTACATTGTTCATGCCTTAAATGTCAGCGGTTGTTCAATTAATTTTATGAAATATTTAAAAAATCAAAACTTTATCTGATAAACAGGATTCGTTGATAAAATCTATAGAGGCAAAATGTGGAAATATACATTTTTATTTATCGCAAATAAATTAAAATCAAATTTATAAAATAAATTCATGCAAATAATTAAGCTTTTCGTTCCCGGTTCTATCAGGTGACATGAAAAGTTCGATCAATCGATAATGATTGCGATTTCATAATAATGTAGTCATCAATGATTATTTTCAAACTGAAATATATAATAACGATTATATTATGTAAAAGTCAAAGCGCGATATTAGAAAAACATCGCGTTAAGAGAATGCTTGAAAAGGAAAAAGAATAAAATCGCTAAAAAAAGTAATTTTTTGCGACATTTAGTTTATCAATAATTTACCTATCTATCAACAGTAAATCGTTTGAAAAGTCCTATCGGTTTTGCATAAACTCATTAAAACTTTTTTACAGGATTGAAAGGAGCTTAATGTTTTTTGAATCTTCAAATATTTGAACTTTTTATTTCAGGAGCGTTCAAATATCTAAATTGTGATATCTAAAGAGGCTATGAATAAACCGAGAGAACTTCCACAAAAACTTGATGCTTCTAATTAACTGTTCATAATATTTCTCTCTCTAGGAATAGAAATTCTATAAATAATTATACGTTTGCGATTATGTCTAATATCCCTTTTAAAATATACAGAAAATATATAATACATATAAATAATTAAATGCAAATATATATATTTTTATTATATATATTTTTATAATACATATACAAAGTCTCGGATAATAAGTGGAACCGTTTCTTGTAAGAAAGTGCAACTAGTTAAGCAAATGAAAGAGTGTATCGTAATTTTCAGAATAATTAATGAGAAATGAACTAATAAAGATCTGCGAGCGTACATTCGCACGACAGCAATAAATGTAAGCACACAATTATGTACAAGATAGAATATAAGGTGTGGATATGTTCATGTACTCATTAAATTTTGAAATGGACAAAGTCAATTTGGCCTACATTTACAATTTAAGAATTAATTATCGTTGGAAATTAACTATCAAATATTGCAGATTAATCGTTAAATAAACAATAATATTTATAATTAGTAAATATGCAATCGTGTAAAACATCATAAGGATATTTTTATCGATATTTCTATCGCGACACATGCTTAGTTACATACATTTCCTTCCTTGACAATTATATTTTTAATTAAATATTTAAAAAACGTCTATAATAATCGAGAATCAAATAAATGCTAATAGTTATTATATATTATATATAATTATATATTATATATATAATTTGAAAATTCAAATTTTTATTAAAAAAAGCAAGCAATCTTCATACAAATGTCTTTTTTTCATGTTATTAATACAGTTTTGCATGATCATCGAGAATGGATTAATAAACATCCCAATAAATGGTTGTAACTGAATTTTAGTAAAGAAAGGAAGACCAACTTAACTACACGCTTACATTCGCTGAATTGCGCGGATGTACATTCATCCGCATATTTCCATTAATTAATTTCTCATTAATTATTGTAAAAATCATAAAACGGTACAGAACATTTTCTATTTAGCAATTTAATTCGCTACCTGTTTACAGAAAATGTTACATTCATTACCAGAAACTCTATGTATATACAAAACATAAATTTTAATAAATTTATACTTTGTGATAAATATTACGTTTAATGAAATTGACATTTAGCTACAAGCCTCTTTGTTAATCAGCAAATTAATGGCAGATACAATAGCATCTGGGCAAGGAGAAGGGAAGGGGGAATTTCTTCGGAGAGTGAGCGAAAACAAATCGAAATAAAACCTGGGCATTTGCGTAGCTCCGAGTCGTTCGTCTTACCTTCGCTGTTCTCATCCTCTGTTGACTTGGCCGATTGTAGCTTCGCGCTTGGTTGCTTCGCTGCAATCAAAATTCGCAGCTGGCACCGCGTTCTCTCTTTTGTTTTTCTCTTACTTTTCTTTCCCTCCCCCCTTCCCGCCCCTCTACCTTCAATACTTTTGCTTGATCGATTGATTTTCCGTCATAATCGATCGTCATAACCCTTCTTCATTTCAAGGCCGGTAGAAAAATTTCAAAACTATTGCATGCTTATTCAACTATTGAAATTCATCGAGATTTTTTTCCCCCAAATGTCAAATTCTACTCTCTTTTGACTTATATCACGAAATATCGATAACGAATTGAAGTAAAAGCGACGATTCATATTTTTTTTTATATGAAACAAAAAGAGGGCTAGACCATTATTTCCGTTGAAATTTCTTCAAAAGTCGACATGTATGATAATTTTCTAAATTTCCAGTGGTATCATGAATATATAAAGTGGTGGCATATCATAATAAATATCTAAATATAATAATATTTTCTATATGACACTCACAGAGAAATTTTTACAATTAAGATCTACTCACATGTACTATTGTTTCATAATCGTGCGATGTAAGTAAATTTGATCATAAATCCGCATTCATTTTTTTGTTTGATAATATAAAAACAAAACAATCATGATACCACTGGGCGATACTATGGATGAATTAAATCTATCGATTCGCGTAAAAAAAAAGAAGAAACGAAAGATTTGCTTGTGAATAAAGATCACACGGATAGGGAGAAATCGTCGGAGTTCAATCGTCCACAATGCATGTCGATTTATTTCATTTTTCAAGAGAGACCGGGGAACGAGACCGGGGAACGCCGTTGACGAGATGAGAAAGTCAATGGCGTGGAATTTATTGCGGCCAAATTGCCTTACGCGAAACGAGGTCGCGAAAGATCGCGCGGGATCGTGAACGATTAAATTCGAGCGACGACTAGCTGAGAAATCGACGATCGGTGGAAATCGAGGTGGAAATAGATTTTAACGTGATAATAATATTCGCAATTATTGATCTTTTATCAGAAATTCTATTATCTATCTTTTTTTAATCTACTTTTTAGATATTTTCTATTTTATAAACTATATATTTTTTGTATGTTAACAACTTAACAATTGCTATAGTAATAATAATAATAAGTAAACTAACTGAAGTGAGATAAAACAAACTGCTACAAGTAACGTTTGTCTTTTCGATACAATGTAAATTTAAATAAACATAGACACCTCGAATTGAATTAACTGTCTGTTTAATATGAAGCAAATTTTGATCTCTATATCAACCATTGTTGTTGAAAGACGCTTTGTATTCTCAAAGATTCTCGAGTTTCCTTGAATCATATGAATTCCAAACAAGAATTAGAGGAAATTTGTTACATTCATTAAATTCATAGCCGTATATATTTCAAATTTAAAATTATCATATTTAAAATTAAATAACTAAATATTGTAAATATATTATTAAATATCAACTGTAAACAATTAATTACAGGTTATGCATTTTACGTCTATCATTATATTATAGAAATATAAAAAAAATATTATGTAATAAAATATTTTAGAACGGAAATTTTTATGCGAATAACGTAGCTATCTGCAAATACAATTTTGAACAAGGCCACAAGAACCGCATTTTCGCGTTTAATCGCGCGTTACCGAGATACTCGATCGAGTGGAAACGAGGGGGATTCACCGATTCGATCGACAGCTGACGTCTGCTCTCGAAAAATGAGCCGGGAACGAATTTACGTTACCGGCAGGTAAAATGCATATCTACTTTGATTTATAAGCGTTCACACAGAAACATCAGTAAGGACAAAGTGAGAATAACATCGAGAGAACAGGTATTTGACAATATGTATCGTAATGCGCTGCTCTAAAAATATATCATGACATACACAATATCGAAAATATAAATAGGATCATCCCGCAATTCATGATTTTAATTTGAATGACAGATTCTTGACGAATTTGAAGTCGATTTTTTCATAATAATTTTTAAAAGATATTTATTTAATGTAACATTTCGATTTCCAATATATATTTTTATAAACTAAATTTCAAATTGGAATTTTATTAGCTCATTTGAAATTAACTGAAGGATAGATCTCAAGAGGTCTTCTATGATCCTCTTGAGACTTATAATCAACGAATCTTATAACTGAATAATTTTAAGGCACTTCAATATTTTCTTTAAAAAAAGCAACTCCAAATTCATCAGATAATCTGCCATTAAAATCGCGAATTATGTAGGGCGCTCTCTATATATATGCGTGTATATATAAATATGTTACACAAAAAATAATGCATTGTATATATCGTAATAAAATCGCGATAATAATGTGTATGAAGTGAATAGGATGTGGAGAGCGAGTGCGTTAATAATAGTAATACGAATAAACAAAATCATTAAATCTAAAGATACGGAGAAAAGAAGTAATAACTTCTCTCCGCGAATAGGTGATCGCTCTCGAGAGCGTGTATCGATATGAATATTTTCTTTTCTCAATTAAATAATGACTGAAGTACTTTTATTAAAATTAAGAATAACTCACGTATGTCTATGTAGAACAGAGTCAATAAATGCGAGATAAATCAATTTACGCTCGAGTGACGTGAAAATTCTCTAATCGCATCGAGCCTAAACAATATGAGTGTAAATCCCCCAATTCATTGTAGATTCCTTCCTTAATTTTTAAAAATATATCTCATATATTTATCAATTTATCAATGCACCTTTTTTCTTTTGGAAAATTATTCTTCAAACATAAATCACTCGTAATAAATTTTAAAACTTCACATAAGAAAAAATTTACTGCTTATTTTGCGTGTGAAATATCACGTCACATCATAGCACGCGTATTAGTAGTATAGTAAAACTTTTTGTTTTCTGCCGATGAATAAGCTATTTTATTCCGTTTAGGATTAATGTTCGCTAAATATAATGGAAGTAAAAATACTATTCTGTTAAATTATCGTACTTACTCGATGGTGGCGGCTGCGGCGCGCGTCGCACAACTGTATGCTCCTGATGCGGTCCTGTGTACTCGTGCCATGTGTACGTGCTCCTGTATTCCGAATGAAGCTGCTATAACATTAACACGCAATGTGCTTTTAAAAGTCACGATAAAAATACTCTATGATTGTACATATAAATGTAGATGTATTGAATAATATAAAAAATTATTATACATTAATTTCATAATATCACGAACTTAATATATCATTCTAATTGTAAGTTTCTAAAATAGTACATTGTTTTTTGTTTGATACAATGGCATATTCAAAATGTCCACAGAAATGAATCGAAGCTATTATAGAAGGCTTTAGAATTTTAATTAAGAAACAATATTCTTTTTATTATAGAATAATTTAATTCAATAATTGCTAAATTGATAATATTTTTAAAGCTCCTTCATGAATATTTTTTTTCAGAGGATTTACGGATTATCATATCGTGATCTATTGCGCTAATTACTAAATTTATTAATTGTAATAAATTTTAATTTATTTAATGACTTTAATTAAAGACTTAATAAAAAGATGTAATAAATTAAAAATTTTTTTCCATTATTAGTTATTTATAAAATTACATTAATTATATGAAATTATAATAATCATACAAATTTTATTCCACATTTTTTACTTATTTTTTTCATAAGGAATCTGGTTTTTTTTTCAATTATATTACTAGTTCGGAGACACTATATATTTTTAGCATGGCTGTCATTCACTGTATCAATTAAAATATATTGCAAGGTTTCGGTGGATAAACGGATCGATGGTTAAGGCTTCCTTAATCTATTCGAGAAAATACCGAGTTTGTTATATATTTCATGTCAAATGTAATTATTTTTATTCAAAGCATTAATAAATAATGACGAAATATAATTAAATCCATCAAATTCCCATAAAAACACATTAATATAATTATAATTAATAAATACAATTAAAGCTTCCTCAAAGCTATTTATTTCTTATACTTGTTTTTTTTGTCTACTTGCACAACTCCCTTCTTATCTTAAAGAATTTATTTTTTAATATTTTTTTAATATTTAATTATGTCCAATAATTTTCATTCGTTTTCACACAAATGACAGAATTTAATTTTTTAAGCAAATAAAAAATCTAACATTCTAATGAGTGCTTGATAAACAAATATAGATACTTTCAAACAATAAACAGTATATGTTCTACCGTGAATCGCGCACAAACGACTATTGATTCTTCGACGTTTATTTATTAATGGCAATGTGGGACAACGTTAACCTTTATCGTAGATCGCCGCGCCCAGGCATTACACATATTTCTTGTTTCTTTTCTTTTTTTAAAACCATAAAAAATAGAAAACTACGGAAGAAATCCGATATACTATTATTGGTTCGATCACTTAATTTTAACGTGGACCAAAATGAAAGTACACAGTATAATAATAAATCATTCAAAAATTATCTTTTCAAAAAAAGATAAAAAAGCCGCCAAGTCATACATTAGTTCAAATATAATACATTGTTACATATACATACTTACAACGTTGTAAAAGCATTTTCTTATACAAAAATAAATTTAAAAACATATTTAATTTTAAGCAAAAAATATTAACATCAGAAATATTGCAATATTTTTGTTTAAGGAGGTTCTAAACATATTCGAACTAAAGATCGAATAGGTCACTCTATACACTACTACAGCAATATCGCACGTACACATAACTATAAGAAATTTTCACGCAACTTTTTCTTTTGTACTAAAGCTCCTAAACTCATTTCTAAAAGTATAGTATTGTTCTTTCATGTAATTCTCCCGAATTAA
>Ga0157364_1006658_pt1 | contig 11898 bp, 8 predicted proteins | sample AttsexASBM2_FD_111476 | JGI IMG/M metagenome (GOLD analysis project Ga0157364, IMG submission 111476) | Fungus gardens microbial communities from leaf cutter ant in Ribeirão Preto, State of São Paulo, Brazil - Atta sexdens ASBM2 | ecosystem: Host-associated > Fungi > Mycelium > Unclassified ...
AGTCGTTGCAAGCCTTGGCAATGGCAATGCGTTAGCGCAGCGATGTGAGCAACGCGCTTAATTACGAGAGAAAAGATTAAGTATTAATATCTGGAACAATGTGAAAATAAGCATATGTAATATATGTGTGTGTGTGTGTGTGTGTGTGTGTTTTTATGTGTGCGGACAAATAAATATATTACGATAAATTCTTAAAGAATGATATTTACATACAAATCGTACACAAATGAATGAAATGTGTAATATATAATAAATATATTATATATTATATATATATATATAAGTATATGTAAGAATCATATTTTAGACCATACATGTGAGAACACAATCAATACGAACTAGAAATGTCTACATCGATTAAAGCTAGATCTTTAATGCTTAAATAATTCAATGTGAATGACTACAAATATGGTATATGTGCATATATATATTATATATAGTACATATATATAATTCACATTGAATTATTTAAGCATTAAAGGTCTAGCTTTGACGGGTATAGGCATTTCTAGTTCGCATTAATATATAATAAATTGTATAATAATAAGTGTCCAAGGAACATATAGAAGTCAACAAAAAAATCCAAATAACTTTATTTTGATCTTTAATATCAATAAATAGCCAAATTTTGTAACAAAAAATCATCAAGACTTCCATAAAGTCTTTTTTTACTTTCTCTTGATTGAATATGTTCCTTAGAAAAAGTATTAATAAGATTTTTTATAGTTCCATTTCGAGTAGTTAAAATGTGTTGTAGAATAGAATAGACGAGGCTTCCCTGAATTCTTTTTGGAGACATAAACATGTACATGAACAAATTATACACATTACTCGACAAAAAGAGAGACCGCAGTTTCTTCCATCGACAAACGGAAGAAATTGCTACACGTAAATCGCTCGTTTGCGGAGTGCAGTTCGTGGACGGCGTGTCGTGTAAGTTGTGTTGCACAGCTAAATGTTATTAATCCCCTGAGTTCTTTTTGAAATGTACATAAACAAATTATACACATTACATGACAAAAAGGAGACCGCAATCTTTTTCCATCGATAGAAAAAAATATCGTTTTCAAAGTCACTTATTTGCGGAATGTAGATGGCGTGTGTATGGTGTGTGTGTGTGTGTGTGTGTGTGTGTGTGTGTGTTTGTGTGTGTGCGCGCGCGCGCGCGTGTCGTGTTACAGCTAAATGTAATTAAAAGTTAATTTCGTTAGTCTTAAAATTGACAAATTCAACATTACCTGTATTTTTCACGTCTGCGCGTCCGTAGTCACCCTCGAAGATCGCCCTCTTCATGACTGTACAGTTTGGCACACCAGCAGGCAGGGAGAAGTTAGCAAAAGAGGGTGGGTGTCGAGGTCACGTGATGTGTCGGAGAATGTTTTCAATATCCTCGATTTTAGGACTCATTCCGGGTCATCGACAGTTATCACATCGATCTTTTTTCCAGTGAACGCATGCAAAAATTTCAAACAACAAGTTTCGAAGGGTCGGGGGGAGGAAAATAGGGAACACCATAGTATAGCCATAGTAGATAATAAAAAGATTCGTCGTGGATGCGTTGTGTCGAAAAATTTCGGCATCACGTAATGTGTTTTATTTTCCGAAATCTTGCCTCCACACACAATGAGACGAGCGGTGGTGAGACGTACAAGATGGTCCTCAAAGTCCTTGTGAACCTTTCGATTTGTTATGTCAAAAAATTATAAGGGTTATACAAGCAGAAAGCTGTCTTAATCATTGAATAAGTGGGCCACAAACGCGTCATTCATTATCATTTTATTGTACTAAAATACTAAATGTTTTTTCATACACATATTTTGGAATCAGTAACTTTTTTTGTTTCTTTTTATTCGAACCAAACAACCATTACTGAGTATAATCCCGCAAATCATCCTATAAATAATTTTAAAAATATCATCTCGCCGAAACTTTAATCTTACTTTATTACTTACGAAGAAAGAAATTATAAATAAAAAGATTTCCCTTCTGAATTTTAAATGTATACATTCAGTAATCTCTAAATTTCATATACTAATTCTGGCCCACCAACATCTGAATGTCTTAAGCCAGCTGTGGTTACAATAAACATTCGAAATATGATGGAGTGGATAACAGACAACCAGAGAGAAAAAAAAGATTGAAAAATTAAAGTAGTTTTAGGCTGGGATAAATTGAATCGAATGCTTATTACTTACATCATATTAAGTGTTCAATCTTTTTCTGATGGCAATAATCGCCGAGTTTAAGCGAGAATTATTATTTCGATTAGTAGGCCAATCGTCGGAGGATCGAGAAACGCATTAGTAACACATGATTCTTTTATTATAACAAGTAATGCATTATATATCATTCCGTCGTCATATACTCTCACTTGTTATAATGTCGCTCCGTACGAACTCAAATTGAATACACGACAAAGGCAAATCGGATGATAAATAAAACAAATTGTGAACGCCAACACACGAGGGAGTGGCGCAATAATTACATGATAACATAATTGTACTTATCGTATATGCATAGACTTGATCGTAACACGCGCAACAGTCGGATTCGTGTATACAATTTCTCTTTAATCTTTCTATATTTTTATATTTCTCTGTCTCTACGAAATTTGAAATATAATTCACACCCGGAATTATATTCTCGACTATTTTTCGCCGCGGAGCGCGTCCGCGGCGAGTGTATATATTCGAAATCACTCGATGTTATAGTATTCCATAAGTTATTAATATTAATATTAACTTCGTTATCGTTAGAGAAATAGGTACTTCCTGAAGGAAACGACGCGATCGTAGCCTCATCATCGCTGGACACTGCGTTTTCATTGTCAACGTCACACAAGGATCAATAAGAAATGTCTACCGACGAGCTAATTAACTCTCAGCACACATACATTTTGACAGTTAATAAATTATAATTAATAAATATAATATACGAAGCGAATACAATAAATATAAATCGTTTCTTCTTTGTATAACAGCATTATATGAAATATATGTTAATGAAGCTAGGATTGTAACTTTTTAATCAAGCATTGATATTTGCGTGACGTCGCGCAGTATACTTTCGTCGTGATGGCACTACCCCGTCATTCTCGGTCAACATAAAATACAATGCACACTCCAAGTACTTACAGATACATCGTGGACGAAGTTAGGAATCCGGATGCGAGGGAACAATAAATGACGAATCTCGAAAAAAATCGTACGAGCATGTAAATACATTAATGAAAAGGAAATCATTCTGTTTATCTTAAATTTAATGACAGATCATCTCCAATCATTGGAGAATCAAGAAATAAAAGAGGATCAAGAATATATCATTCCGTTGACATAATATTTCAAAAATGATAGGATGAAAAATGTATCATTTCGTTGAATATATTCTCATATTTGTCGGACTTTAAAAATTCAACAGTTTACTCTCACACAGCATACTTTATCCGAGAGACGTCTCGGGTTGCCTTAGGACGTTCAAAAGACATCTTTAAAACGTCTTTAGGACATTCTTTGGAGGTTTGTGCTGTGTGGGATGCAAAAAATTGAAATTCGCGCAACTTTCGAGATCCGTCACTTGGGTCCCCCTGTAATCCGTGCTCCCCGATTAATTTCGTCGAACTTATTGAGCGTCATAGAGAACTGCATTAGACTGTTCGCACCGGCATTGATCCCCGCGTTCGTACCTGTACTCCAATAATACATGCTAATTACTCGCGCGTTCGAATATCCGAATAGGCACAACATCCATTGTTCTACGCCACAGTGGGTAAACATGATAATGGCAAATATTACACAGGAAGCCGGAATTCGGAGAATATAAAAAATCGCAGTCTAATCCTAATCGATATTCGCTCTGAAATTTCTTGAACTGATATTCGTGGGTCCAGTATATCTACTTTATATATCTTTGCTCAAATTTAACGTAATCGAACGATTTTTTATTGATATTGAAGATCAAAATCCGAGAAACAAGATGATGCAAAATTATGTAAGATTGAAAAAAATTAATTTGTCGCAATGAAACGCAGTTAAAGAAAATGTCCAATCCGAATATCAATTAGGTCAACATTTTTATGAGATATAGATATACAATTGTAAGAACAAATCTCTTTTACGAGTGATAATTAAATATTACGTATCCTTCTTGATGATTTTTATTCCGCTGCGAATTGTAGAATTCATCCACGCGAATGGATTTTCCTTCAAGTAACATTGAGGACAAATATCGCACAGGTATCGATCGCAGAGGACGCAAAGCCAGTAATTTTATCTCGTGCTAAAAATTAAACTGCGGAACAAAACACTATTCGAGACACAAGTTCGTTAGTGCGGCAGCGCTAACTCGTTCGGTCTGATTAAGTTTTAATTATGCCCATACCAAAGTATCACGCCTTAACCGTTAACTAATTAATTAATTATATTACAATGTCGCGCCGCGCGACCGCGGTGGATTCCTGAATCGCCGGATGCGGCGCAATTAAATTATTATGCGTCGCGCGCCGAAGAAGAGAAAAAAAAATAAAGAAAACGCAGCGGACGCGTCCGCTCCTCTCCGGAACACATCGTCAGTCTTGTTGCGTTTGCACGTGTTTGCGGAGAAGCGTCTTGCGCGCTGCGTCTTGCGCGCTGAATTGCGAACGGCCGAAATTACGGCGATCTCTGCGAAGATCTGGATGATACCTTGGATCGTGCGCTGCCGATGGAAGTGAACCACTTAAATCCACCATTTACGACACGATACTGCTCTTTGCCCTCTTGTCGATTACTTTCTTTTCTAATCGAATGTAGCTGGAAATATCGTTTCGTAAGGGATGGTTTTACGTCAGTAAACGAGGAAAGAAAGAATCGAGAAATTGCTGTCTTTATAGCACTTTATCGATTTCAGTCTTTCTTCCTTGATTAGCGGTCGCTTACGCCGACAGGATACAATCTAAGGGATGAACTGACTAAGCAGCCAGATGTTTCGAAGGCCCACGTACTCGTGACGACACCGATTATTCATTTCGTTATGTGGCAGTGACCGAATTCGCGTTCACTCAATCGAGAAATTCCTCGACTAATTAGGGACTAAGTTTACTCTCAATGCAAAAATTCGAAGAATCGGCGAACATCTGAGACATTGAAAGTGAGAAAATGGAAAAGTTTAAACTTACATGAAACGAATAAATTTTTATTAATAAAATTATTACGATTCAATGAAGCAGAATTATCGCCGATCCTTAAGGAAATTTTATACAAGAAAAAGCCACTAGTCAAATTCTCTTTTACTATGCGTTTAGCATGCAACTTTCATATTACTTCATTGCTGAAAGTACCAACTCTTTCGATTTTAATAACTTAACAAATTAGGTTATTTACGCATATATCCTAAATATTTTTTAACATTTTAAATAATTTATTTAAGGACTATATCAAAAGCAAACTAGGATTCTTCTATACGCATTTAAAAAAGAAACTAAATATGAAAAGATTTTCGGGAGCCAGGAATAAAAAATAGATGCGCCTAACTATCACTAAGTATCATTCTTAAGGACAAATTTATTTTTTAAAAAATCTACGCGTCGTTTAATTGATTCTATAATTAATTGTATTCGATATTATTATTGATAAAAATGGATAATCAATCCCGATGATGAGTGTATTTGCGTTCGGAACACTGCTCAGATATTGACATGAACGAACGCACTAGAAATTCTATGGACTGCCCCGTCAGTTTCGAGCGTACGAGAGAGGTAATGAGGTCAACTGTTTTTCCTCTGCTTAACGATTGCCTTATCTTACACTTACGAGCCTTTGCAGTCCATATCCGGAAATTAGCGATACGCGAATCTGTTGGATTGCGTAAACCTTTCAAATGCATAAATCACACATATGGATTATACACACACATAGGGAACAGATGTTGTGTTCGCGTACCAAAGAAAAATTAGAAGAAATCCTGCTGTGCCAATCGCGATGATCACTAATTTTGTGACAATTTGTTTCATTCTATCATCTACTTCTAATCTAAAAAAATATTGATTATATAGATATTTACAAAATCTTATTTCACGTTTATTGCATTCGTTACAGACGAAAAATTTCTATAAGAGAATAACTCGCAAAAACATCATCTAATAAAAATAAACTTTTCTGTTTCACTTAAATGTTAAGAATATATCTTAACATGAACACGCAAAGTTAAATTAATCGATTGATCGCATGACACAGCAGAGGTCAGTATAATTGAAAAGAATAGATTATAAGAAAGGATCTTACAAAACGTGCTATTAATTATACCGTGCATGCATTATCTCTATGGGAAGGAAGACACGGTATGCAGGATACAAAATGAGATCCGTTAGTACGAAGTCCTCGCATTTCCTTGAAATTTCAGCAGACACTCAGACAGCTCCGACTTCAGTTCTGACTTCAGAGTAGAAACGGGCACACCAGAAGCTAAGAATTCATTAATAAATATTTATAACAAGCAACATTGAAAGCAACAGAAAAGAAATGTAAATATAAACAGATTAGTGAGATTATACATTAACCGCGTTAACCGAATGTTGTGCTAATTTGTTGCGTGCGTGCATTAAACTGAGCCTGAAAATAAAATCAGGAGACAAATATAATACTACTACTACTAATGTCCGTTCAATCTGTATTTCTGCCGAATGTTTTATTGTCTTCGTTGTGTAAACGTGCGTATTATTCTACAAAAATGATACGATCGCAAATGCATTTATTTGCGTCGAAACCGAAGTTACTATCCCCGATATGGTTAGAGGGTGAACTACTTTGTACTTTTTAAATCGACCAAAAATCAATAATACGCTTCGAACATGCAAAGATATAAAAGTTTATGTCGTAATATTATTAATCGGCAAGAAACACAGATGGAAGACATTTGTAAATTAATGTGAATTTTAACTGTGTTAGTGCATTATCAGGATCTGCTACAATTACCAGATAATTTATCTGTTGCTAATCGAAACGTGCATAAGATTAAAAAAAGTATAAATAATAGTGCAAAAAAACGGAGGAGGATTAGGACGTCGAACATATCGGAAATATCTATATCGGAAAGAACATCTATGAACAGTTTTCGTGTTTGTTGCAGAGGAAATTCAATGTTCAAAAGGCACTCGTAGAAAATAATTTAACGATCACAATCTTTGATTTACGACGGGGTCTCTCTTAGATCACTCGATGCCACTCGAAACCCGTGATCGTTGAGCGACGTCAGGGTACGGTGTGTGATGCGGGCATGGTGGGCCTTGGTGGCATATTTCATATATGATCGTACTAACACCATGCACAACAGTCAAATTTGTTAAAATCTCACTTGAACGCACTCTGTTAATAACTTATCTCGCGCCTTCCCGCGTCACGGTGGGAAGAGCTTCGGTTAAATGCAATTGCGAGTTCAAGGATTTAGTCGCGGATGCTTTTCCATAGGAAAAAAACATCGTCTGCTAGACTAATATTATTATTTCACGGACGTTCTATATGGGACAGATATGCAACAGTCCAAAGAACACAGCCCACATTAGAACGATCCAATGCACGGTGTAAATTGGATTCTCACCGTCTGTGATCTTTCTGGCAACGAACTTCAAGGTTTCGTCGAGAAGTACCACTGGAATGGAGAACTTCATAACGGTAACCCATTCTTCACCCGTTAGTGGGCACACTTGGAATACGGACTGAAACAAAACAGTTAACAGTGCTTACAACTTTTACTCTTCAAATTGAAATAATAAGAGTCTTTAACCACGTTCGCTTCTAAAATCTTGATAGCAATTTTGAAGTAAATAATTACTTACTGAAAGAACATCGACATACAAGATGACAAAATGGAGTGTGAAAGAAAGAGCCATGGATGCAATGAGCCACATGTTGGACCAAGGCGGCATGCTGATGAGCGACTGATTCTCAGACAAGCTATAGAGAATATAGATTTATTACAATTCTGAAACAATGCTTATATAAAATATGTTACAAGTATTTTCTTACCTGTTCATGGCATTTAACATTTCAATGGTGACCAATACAGAGAGAGCCATAGTCATGGGATGAGGATCAGCAAAAATCTTGCAATTAATACCCTTGAATTCATTTCCACCGCCAATACATGCCAAGTGGTGAGTCTATATTGTGCAAATAATGGATGTTAATTAGAGAATAATTATTCAAATCTTCAAATAATTCTGAATATAAACGATGCAAATTCTTGTCAAAACTTACAACTTGATAGTAATTCATTTGAGGGCCATTTGGACTGTACATGAACCACCAAGCAGCTGAACCGACGGTGGCAGCGCCTACATATCCACCAATAGCTAAGTAACGGAAAAACAACCATCCAGAAATCAGGGATTCGTCAGCTTTACGAGGAGGCTATAAAAAAAATGCATGAGTCAATAAAGCTGCATTTGATGTATGACAGTAATGCATCTCTTTAATTGTTACATTACCTTGCTCATAATGTCCAAATCAGGTGGATTGAAACCGAGAGCAGTAGCTGGAAGACCATCAGTGACCAAGTTGACCCACAGAAGTTGGACCGGAATCAGTGCTTCGGGAAGACCAAGGGCGGCGGTCAAGAATATACTGTAAAGTAACATACAAACACGGATAATGATTCAATCTTAACTCCTCACTATACTCATATCGTAAATACCTGACAACTTCACCGATGTTGGAAGAAATAAGATAACGGATAAATTGTTTCATGTTATTGTAGATGGCACGGCCTTCTTCTACAGCAGCTACGATGGAAGAGAAATTGTCGTCTGCCAACACCATCTCCGAAGCTGATTTTGCGACTGCAGTACCAGAGCCCATAGCAATACCGATCTCAGCCTTCTTCAAGGCAGGAGCATCATTCACACCGTCACCAGTCTGTGGGAGTAAAATGACGTAAAATTTTGTAATTTTCTTTAAATAAACTCTTTTAAATGATAAATATTTATTTTACATCAATTAATGTTAGAATAATAGGAATATTGAATAGTTCAGTGCTGTCTAAAATAATTGTCAAACAGAAAATTCGACTTCGATTTCAAGAATCTTGCTTAATATTGAGAATTTTGAGTGGAAAAATATTTTAATAGGAATAAAGTACTCAAAACAATAAGTCCTAAGCTAATTGGGGATAAACAAATCGCAGTTTCAGTTGTTCTTTTGAAAATTAAGCAAAGGATTTACAAGCTGTTTTCGAAATTGTAATTATAATAAAATCAAGAGAGAGTTAAGATCTAAATGAATTCAATAGATTAACTTGATTCAATAGCATCATTTATAATAACGATTGCAGAGAATAATCTGACTTACCATAGCAGAAATTTCATTCATGCTTTGTAAATATTCCACAATCTTTGACTTATGAGCCGGTTCTACGCGAGAGAAGAGGCGAGCTCTAGCGCAAGCCGCTTTCTGTTCTGATGTCGGCAGATCATCAAATTCACGTCCGGAATACGACTTGCCGGTGGTATCTTCATCCTCTCCGAAGACTCCAATACGTCGGCAAATGGCTTCAGCAGTGGCCTTGTTATCGCCGGTAATAACGATTACGCGAATGCCAGCGGCGCGGCACCTAGCAATCGAATCAAATACTTCTTTACGAGGTGGATCGAGCATACCCACTACACCAATGAATGTGAGATCTTTTTCGTATGTGTAGAATTTAGTGGAATCGCCCAGATCCATATCGTCAGGCTTCATAGGGTGATCAGCGGTGGCGAGAGCAAGGCAGCGCAAGGTATCCCTACCAGTTCCGTATTGGCGGGTCAAATCCAAAATGCGGTTTTTCAGAGTCGAAGTCAGAGGAACCTTTTGACCACCAACGCGGCAATGTGTGCATCTGTCAAGTACACCTTCCGGCGCACCCTTGACGAATAACTTCGGTCCAGTTCCTAGTTTTGATGATTTCAGAGGCACACAGTACGATGACATGGATTTGCGATCACGAGAGAACTCCAGCGTGAATTCCTTCTTCCATTTTGTTTCCATATCCTGCCTGACGACAATAGCGCCAGCTCGGCGATCCAAACCGCTTTTCGGAACACCAAACGGATTAATTTTCTCAGCGAGAACGATCAAAGCAGTCTCTGTAGCCTCACCAACTTTCTCAAATGCCTGTTTGAATTCGTTAAAGTCGATAGCAGAATCGTTGCACATAATGCAGACTGTACTGATCTCTTGCAATGTTTCATAATCTTGTCCCCTAATTTTCTGACCTCTCAAGAAGATCTCGCCGATGGGTTCATAAGTTGAACCGGTGATTTCGAATTCATGGAAGCTGCTATCATTACCCTCAATCTTATCAAAGATGAACATTCTATAAATGTTAAAATATTTTAAAAAATATAAATATTTTTATTTAAATATATAACTAAGAGAAAAAGAAAATTTTCTTATTTCGTGATATTTCATTAAAAATTTATAAGTGAAATCTACGTCATAATACATAATCCTGTTTGCTTAATCATCTTACCGGCTAACGGACATCTGGTTAGTCGTCAGAGTGCCAGTTTTATCGGAGCAAATGACGGATGTACAACCTAGAGTCTCTACGGATGGTAAAGATCGTACAATGGCGTTCTTTTTGGCCATACGCCTGGTGCCCAGAGCCAAGCAAGTTGTGATTACAGCGGGCAAGCCTTCAGGAATAGCGGCTACGGCGAGAGCGACAGCAATTTTGAAGTAGTAAATGGCACCCTTAATCCAGGAACCACCGTGAGCCGGATCGTTGAAGTGGCCAATATTGATGGCCCATACAGCGACACAAATTACGGAGATAACTTTTGACAATTGCTCGCCGAACTCGTCCAATTTCTGCTGCAATGGTGTCTTGATTTCCTCGGTCTCCGACATCTCCGTACGGATCTTACCGATGGCCGTGTTTAAGCCGGTTCCAATAACAACACCGCGAGCCTTTCCGGCGGCAACATTGGTACCAGAGAACAAGATGTTCTTTTTATCCTAGAAAAATAGCAAAACAAAATTTATAAACAAACGTTGTCAAGACTTGCATGATCAAATGATCACACGAACGAACTTTGAAAATCTTATGAATAAAAGTTTTTTTTATATATTTACAATTTTTTTCGAATATGAACTTTTGAAATTATACTGTTGATACTTGAGAGATGATGTTAGAAAAAGTATTGGAAATGTTTTTATACAGTTGCTTTACCTGATTGACAGCGCGTGGGTCGGGTATAGGGTCGGTGTGCTTGATCACGGACACCGATTCTCCAGTTAGAATGGACTGATCGATCCTGAGAGTAGTCGAGAAGATTTTGGACAAACGGATATCGGCTGGGATCTTGTCACCGACTGATATTTCTACAATATCGCCAGGCACGATCTCTTTGGCCCGAATCCTCTGAACACCAGATTTATCCCCTCGTACAACTTTACCCATCTCGGGTTCGTATTCCTTGAGCGCCTCGATCGCAGATTCGGCATTTCGTTCTTGCCAGACACCGACCACGGCATTGGCGATAAGGATAAGCAGGATGACAAAGGGTTCGACAAAGGCCGTGAATGCATCCTCGTGCTCTTCAAATAAGGCTAATACCTGACGAGAAATAGATACTAGATCAGAGAGACTTAAAAAATAGTGATTCTCAGCAAATTATTGAATAAATGCACATTTTTTTTTGTTCACATGTTTTAAATAATAGTTTAGCTACAAATTAAAACTCCATAGAAAATGAGCTCTCAGAAAGAGAGCAAAGAAAAATTATTAAGAAAATATTAAACAGTTTTGTGTCTCTTCGCTACCATAACGATATCAGCTATTATAATAATATATTTCAGAAAATACAAACAAAATAATATGTTAAATATATAAAAATACATGTTAGAAAATCAAAGATATATTTTCTAAGATATATACACATTACCA
>Ga0157364_1006659_pt1 | contig 11897 bp, 4 predicted proteins | sample AttsexASBM2_FD_111476 | JGI IMG/M metagenome (GOLD analysis project Ga0157364, IMG submission 111476) | Fungus gardens microbial communities from leaf cutter ant in Ribeirão Preto, State of São Paulo, Brazil - Atta sexdens ASBM2 | ecosystem: Host-associated > Fungi > Mycelium > Unclassified ...
AAACAATAATATATCATATATATGTAATATATTATTTATCTTTTATCATTACTTACCAAAGAGAAGGAATTAATAGAAAAGGAATTAGAAAAATTAATAATATCAATAAATTAAAAGAGAAAAGAGAGAGAAAGAGAGAGAGAGAGATTTCATTGATAATCAGATTTGAAGAATCTTTCCAATGACTTCACGACGTCGACATCGTCGCATTCGTCACGAGGATCGCGTTCTGATCGAGCCGGCTAACGGAATCGCTCGATAGGTTGTCTCCAGCTGCTTTTAGGGGTGAATTGTTCGAGGGTGGCTCTTCTCAGTGCACTGGTAGCACAGCTGACTCATCTCCGTCTCGTATACTCGGAGCTGTATCGGTATCACCCCATGCGTTATCGCGTCTCAACTACCCTACAGTCACTCTCTCCTTCTGCAACGACCCTATCGTGTGTCTAAAGCATTCAGCAAAAGCACGCAAAACTTCGTATGTCCTCCTTGCCCCGTCTTTCCGTTGAACTTGTCGAGGGCGAGTAATGCGTATTTTGCCCACCCCACGATTTAGTGGGGTGACCATGCCACGTTTATTCGTTTGTGAAATTAGTGCTGGTTTTGTCATGTTTAACTGACCACCAGCGAATAGGGTTCCTTCCGCTTCTTGGACAATCTACGAGAGACAATCTCTCATCTCGTATGATCAATGATCGCAATTCTTAGTATGACCAACCGTCTCAAATTAGGAAGAACAGTTCCAAATTTTAATTCTTCATCCCACTTTATAACGCGTCCCAAATTTGTCTCAAATTAAGGGCCTGATTATAAATTGTTTCTCTTTTAAGTGTAAAAATATAATAATAAATGTAAAATAATAAATGTGAAATAATAAGTAAAAATAATAAATGGAAGTAATAAGTATGACATATAATTTTCAACTAATAATGAAAAATTTCATGATTTTTTAAATTTAAAAAAAACTCGGACATTTTTTTCATAAAATATATTCAGTAGAGAGAAAAGTACAATTTAAAAAAATAAAATATAATCTCGTAACTTGACTCGTAATTTTTATCTCATATTCTCATGTGATGTTATATATTAAGTATTATTAGTTATTTACAAATATAGTAAAATAGTATTGTTTATGTGTTTTGTTAATAATTGTTACAAAATGTTTATCTATTAAAATTTAATTACATCGATTAATATTGAATTTTTTTTTAATATTCCTCTTTGCCTTCTTAAAAAGTTGATCACTTTACCGTTTGATCTTTATGTAGAAAATCATTCCCGAAGAATTGTCTCGTGGTGAAAACGTTTTGTTAATCTATGTAAAAAATTAATATAATAATTTCAGAATTTAAGAAATTTTTATTTATATTTGTAAATTTAATTTTGTGTTTACTCTTTTTTTAATTATTGAAAAATCATGATTTCAATAAATTTAATAAAGTTAAAATTGCATATATCAGCATCGTGCTTCCGATAAAAGGGAGAATGTTTGGAGAATCTTTTTTTTTTTTTCGTATGCGGAGGTCTTCGCAAATTTCACGGACCGCTGTCGTCTCCGTTGAGATCGGCGATCGTGCTGATGACGTGAATCAATTGTCACGCGAGCCGTGGCTTAATCCAATCGACCGGCGACGCCCTTAATGCCGGATTTTGTCGGGTTAGTCTCTCTTTCTCTTCAACATTCTCCTCGTTCTTGCTCTTACTCTTGGACGCCGTCGAGCGTGTCGTCAAAAAGTGCGAAAGCTTAATTGGTAGAATTGGATCTTTCACTTCAGTGCTCGCAATCAGATGATCCCCGCAGTTTAGATCGTCGAATCGACCATGCAGGGCGCGGCCCAACGTAACCAACGCCGATCAAGTGTCTTTCAGTCAATCGTAACGTGCTTTCCAGCTTCTGAATTACATAGAGAACAATTATAGATAATTTTACATAATAAGAAAGAGATTGACTTAGTCTCTGTCTCAAAGCGACTCTTATGTCATGTCCAGAAATCATCCGTTTAACAGTTTTTACTACAAAAATTAAACGGTCTCTTATAATATAATAAGATTTTGATATTTTTACACTACTCTTACATAAACTATCAAAATTAAGTTAGCGATAAAGCAACAAATATTAGTTCTTATTTATCTTTTGTCATATTTTATTAATTATCTTATTTTACACAATTCTAACAATAGGAAAATACACAAAGTCTAGAGAATAATATGTCATGTGAGAATAATATGTCACACATTAACTTAGAACTTATCACTTCGACTACTATCACATTGATTGCCAAAATGCCATAACAATGGCATTAGCATTTATTAAGGATCTTTTAATTCTATGCAAACAAATTTTCATTTAGACCATAGAATTTTCAGCTGAACATTCGAAACCGCACGACGTTTTTATTCTGCACATTTCCTCACATTCTCGGATCGAGCAGAACCAGCCAGGCCAGACTATACAGGAGCTAACGATTACACGCGTTTTTGCTTCCGGTCAGGCAACTACTCATAGGATGTTTCACTCGACTGTGCGTTATCTTCCTTTTCAGAAAACACCGAGCACCAGTACGTATCCATTCACATGGTCTCGTAAGTACTGCTGCTTATTTTTCTGTCATTAATCGAAACTTATAACAATTATTTAATTTTATTTATAATTTCTTTCATCCAATTATCATTAACTTGTAGTTATATAAAAAATAATAAGACATTTCTCTCTTTCTCTCTTTCTCTCTCTCTCTCTCTCTCTCTCTCTCTCTCTCTCTCTCTCTCGATATCATTATTTGCAATTGTTATTTGCAATGTATTACGATATTTAGATACTATTCGATTTTTTTTTTGGAATTATATTATACGGAAAATGTTCAGCGTCACAGATAATGTAAAGCAAGTTTGAAAAGATGCCATTTTTGCCTGAAGACATCGTTGATAATCACAAGAGATTTGAGCCACCATTTTAATTGCGGATCGATTTCGCAGGTTGTGATCATCAACGACGAAATTCATTATCCTCCGCTATCTCAGTTCATCATCGGAAAATATCGATGTTGTAAACATCGTTTCTTAACTATTCGCATTAGACGTTTCGACAGCGTTTCTTTTTTCGGTTCAATGTTTTAAATAAATGCAGAATCGCGTAACGAACAAAACTGCGATTTGCGCAAAATATAACAAAATTATTGATTCTCATGATAAAAGCGAAATATAATCAATTTATACGGAAATTTGAAAATTTCTTACTCTTGGTAGGGAGAAGGAATTGCAACGAAGGAATTTATGCCAAGCAAATCCAACTAATAAAATCAACTTAAAATCTGATAAAATCATTCCTCTTACAGAAATAGAAAGAAGGAAAAAAATATTAATGTATTACTAGCCAATTTAATACTGTGTGAAAGACAGATAACTAACTACTTATTTGGAGTATGAAAAATTGAACAACAGTAACTTTTAATATTTAAAATAGATAATTAATTATTATTTTTCAATATTAAATTGGCCAGTATTGAAAGTCTTTATTTACATCAATAAATTCTATTTTTTTATTTAGAAGTATTACTCTATCACACATTATCCTCATATTATCCTATTACTTCATTAGACGTTCAATCTAATCTAGATTTTATCATAACACAGATGTATAATTACAGTATTCAGTTTAATTATATAATCGTGGGTTTAAGTAGATAAAAATCTCACTAGCTGACTTATCAGATTAAAAAAACCTTTTTGTAGCGGTGACGCGATGCGAGCTCGAGCGTTTTATAACTCGCGAGCAGAAATTTTCCTTGACATTCGACTTGGGACGATCCTGTTAAGAGATACGATCAATCTAAAGTGTCGATGCCAGAACGTTAGGGTAGAAGAGAAGGCGCAAAGCAGCTGTATCAGTCTCACCTGTTGTTTCTCGCACTAATTATGGCCTAATACCTGGCTATAAAGTGATATATGTATAGACACGTGTATACTCGTAAATTTATAGTAAAATGTGCACGTACTGTTGATGAACAAGATTTATTGACTCGTTTAGCTCTTTTCGCGAGACACACAAGAAATTAACTATAGAATTAAAGAGACACTTCTTTAACATCGTTAGCACCTTCCGTTCTTTCATCGCCATACTGTTTTCTATGAATTTTAATGAACCTTTTTTTTTTCTTAACATTCTAAGAAATTTCTCGAAATTAAATGCATCTTAATTCGTTACGTATACATACCTACTGTGTCATGCAATCAACACGATTAGACTAATTTGCAAGAATAACAATTTTATATCTTTATAAACGTCTTTTTTTTTATTACTCATATCAATTAACTTATCACTGTTTGTGATCGACGTATAGTATTGAAAATGAGGATTTATCACGAATTATGTATTGTAGAGAGCGTGAAAATATTTTTATATATTTTGCTGTTTGTTGAAGACAGCTCAAAATCAAGCCATAACATCCATTGTATTTTAAATAAATGCTGGTTATTAATGACGTTGCGCACATTGAGTATCTGACTCTCATTAACCTTATTTTCTATATATCATCTCTGTAAAATACTTTATGATCAGTTATCGCTTTGGCATTTATTTTGCCCGTTTACGATTAATATGTACTTTTCGAATCGTAACATATTTCTTATATTTCCAGTTTCAATTAGAGGCTCAAGAGTTTTGCAAGGTGCAATGTGTTATTAACGAATGTCTTAAGACGGATATACGTGATTATCTGTGCATTAAAATGCAATAGTGACGGTGGATAATTCATTGCTTATCGTTTTTCTTTTCCACGTGTAACGTTAAAAGTAACGCTTTATTATGTATGTATGTACGCGATCGACAAAAACAAGGAAGGAATAAAATGTCCATCGAGTCCAAGTGTGATGTAGAGCCTCGTGTTAGCGAGCAACATTGTAGATCATCCATCGATTAGTATCTCACTTTCGTACCGAGAAAACGATGCGGTAGGCATTTTATCCGTAGCCGATCTTTACACACAGCGCTTAGCGGATAACTATGTATCATCAAAGTGCAGCGATTCTAATTATATTCCTAAAACTCTTTATCTCCGTTTCTATTATCTGCTGACGCATTGGTAATGACACACTTTGCAACACGTGCGCTAATAAATGCGACTGCTTACAAATAATGTATTCGAGCATCGATTCGTTGTTATAGCTCAGATCTCGCGTTTCTTACGCGTATCAATTATATAAAAGCACACAGCAGAAATTATTCGAAAAAAAAAAGTTCTCTTAAGAATATAAAGATATTTTAAGTTTAAGATGAAATCCTAGTTTGAGTTTTTTCAAATCATTGAAAAAGGAAGAAAAACCACGCATTAGTAAAGCAAAACACAATAATGTTATTTATATTTATTAAAGAAATTACTTTATACATTTACTCTCAATCTTGCTCGTCTTTTGATCTTATTTCTACATTATCGTGTTCTTCAATTAAATTATAAATGCCAATGATAATATGAATAATATGAACGATTTTTTTCTTGCGTACATATATCGTTGATATATACATTATATTAATACATTATATAAACAATTACGATAAGAGATTATGACAATGTATTGATAATAATATTAATATTCAGGTGTATTCTGTCGTTCAACTTTTTTATCCAATTTATTCTCAATCCATCACGCAGTCGCACCAACGTATAATTACGAAACTCAAGTTAAACGGTCCAGTTCATAATTCACTCGCTTATCGTTTTTTCTCGCGAAGCTAACGAGCGATTACAAGACTGACGATAAGGGAAGAAGAGAGAACGTATGCGACTTTATGCGTCGCCATCATCGAGTAAGTACCGAGATGTCTGTTTGCTATTCGCAAGATAACGCAGATGATCGCGCGATCATCGGATAATTCTACGACGATTACGAAGTCGCAGTTCACACGTTTTCAAGGTCCTCGCACCCGCATATCCTTCAGCAGAAATAAAGGATAAGAACTAATCATTCGCACGCCGCGCGAGACCGATGTCGCGCGTGCGTACTACCTGAATAAATACGTACCCGTACCACGAGCGTGGAGCTCTTAAAGATATTAATCGTGCATGTCGGTGCTTTGCATAATTTTGTAATGCATCCCGTCAACGGTCGATAACATCTTTCGCACGGCGCGACGCGGCGCGACGCGATCGTGGTGCGGACTTACTGCAGGAAAACGCACGTGGGTGCTTTATATGTATATGCGAAATCGTTTCCACGTAGCCCCGAACAACCAGCTTGTAAATCTCTGTTGAAACTACCGAGGCTTGGTCGCGTCGGGTCGCGAGGTAATATTCTAGATAAAGCGTGAAACCTCATAGTCACAAGAATGTAACATTCGCGATTTTTTGGCAATTGTGTAAAAGGATGAAGAGCGAGAAAAACATTTATAGAGAGATGGATACAGATGTGAATTCGATATTCATTTCCAGTACACGATTATGCTATACAATACAAACTTGCCGTGAGAGAAAATCCGATCGTCCGGCGCTGTGAGTCAATTGACGATCTATTTCTCTAACGACGGCAGATGACCTCATCTTTGCCTGCCAATAGCCGATCCGCTGAAAAACCAGCGTCGCCTTACGCGGTTAGTATCCTTTTTCAGTCGACTCCTTAATTGCTCCGCTTCTAAAGATCAGTTGCTTCCATGAGTCGCACGCGCGCATCGTCGATAATAAAGTGCTCGCTGGAATAATAATCGACCACACAAAGGATCCATTATTCAGACGACAGAGAGATCTCAGAGAGCGAGAGAAAGAGAGAGAGAGAAAGGACAAGAGACACAACACAGTACTGTCGATAATCGATGCCGCCATATTCAGCAAACAAGTTGTTCCGATCGTAGCGCTTGACAAAAATAATTCCGACAGCGAATTTATTACGGAAATACGCCATCGTGTGGGGTTCAATGTGCGGGGCCCTCTCATCGCATCGGGCCGCGGCGTGGGCCCACTGATGACAGCTCACAGCGGACTGGCTCTCATTAGGCCCACGCGCGATTTCAACCTGGTTCAGCAACGCAACAGCTCACGCCGCGTATAATTTTAAACAGAATTTTCTTCGTTCCTGAGCTGTCTCTTGTTATTTCAATTTTAATTAGGGAGAAGAAAAGAGAATTATCAAAATTATCATTATTTTTTATTACATATACATCTTTTCAATGAGCATTTATAACCTGGAAAAATCTAAACATTTCAGGGGATATCTTTTTTACTTTTAAAAATCAGAAATTTTCGTAATGATAATAAAAGACAATTACTTAGCTACTAAAATAGGGTAACTCACTGATATTATATTGTAGTGAGCTTCCTGTATATAAATACAGTATTATTATATGTATACGTTTCGCAGTTCCAATGTAGAAGATCATTCTTATAGAATTTCTGTTTTTTAATTTTCAATATATACTTTATTCGCGTTATATGCAGTTTATTTCAAAGTTGCATTAAAAAATACTTTAATTTTACTCGAAATTTTGAACAAATGTACCTGGAAAATCCGAAAATTCTCATAGAATTTTTTAAAATTTCAGTAAAAATATTCTGGTGATATTATTATTTTATACATCTAATACCTATTATACGAAATTTTTGTTCAATACTAAAATCGTCGAGGCTGCTATTGGATTATTAGGAAATGAAAATTTAGGCATTTCCATGAATTAAGCCGTAAATAACACGTCATCGTAAAGTAGAGGGATCTGTGTGCTTCTTGGACACCTTTGTGCTGTCTCCGTTCGCAACAAACTATCATCGCGTTGAGGGACCATGTGGTATCTCGCGTGGCTGACTAAAACACACCGTTCTCTACTCCAGCTCCGGTTGAACGGTTAACGCGAGCAAAGCATTCCCGGCGTCGCTTTTTATTTGCCCGATAATTTAACGCAACGTCGGCTCTCTCGTCCGCGGCTCGAGCCGCGGAACATTCGCGTCCCATTTTACATTTTCGATTAGCCGAAACGCGACGCACCCTGTCCGCTCTCTTATTAACGCGTCTCTATATTCCAGCTAGTGCTGTACAGTTCTCTCTTACTTTCCATCGTTCCGTGCTTCTATTTTCTCTCTTCCTCTTTCTCTTCCTCCATCACGGCTTTCTTTCTCTGTTTCGCCAGCTCGCTCTCACCGCATCGCGTCGCCGAGCAGAGCAATAAATTTTCGCGCGCCGACACCGAGCAATATTTCCTTGCCGTTTGTACGCGCCAGTTCCTCTTTTTGTCGAGGGGGCTCCGTACACGCGGATAAACGCTCCGCGTATTACGGTTAAACGCTGCGAAAAAAAGGCGCACCCGGTACCATTTCAATTTGCGAAATGGTGCTGCGTTCGCCGTTGCTGGCACCATTGCTGCCGCGAGTTAAGGCTTTCGCACACACAAATTTGCATAAGAACATAAGCATGCCGCAAAGTATCTTGACCAATGAAAGGGCTAACGTAAGTTATCGTAGATATATTGTAACTAAGAACTTACGTTGAAAGGCTCATTACTCGAGAGCAATTCTTCTAATTTTTATCTAATTTGTATCAAATGTGAATTATCCACGTTATAAGTACCCGCAATATCATTTTGAAATAAGAATAATAGATCCGTAAAAAAATAAATGTCAGAACAATTAAATGAAAAATATATCGCGTGACCGGCGCAGTGTAGCAGAGAGTTTTATTACTCGTATTAGCCCGCACGTGCATAGAACATGGTGATGTATACCATGGTATACATGCATGCAGGTACTATCAACTATAAAACTTAATCGCCACATTGAATTACAATCAATTTTTTCCCCGTACATCTGAGATGTATGTACATACTATAAATACAAAGATGTCAAGACAAACTCACACGTGTCAAGGAAAAAAAGTGCATGTTGTATATAATAAATTCATCATCTATTAAATAAATAATTAATATTAGCGCACAAAAATAAGAGTTTTGTAATATATATATTTTATATGATAACAAGATAATTTTTTTAATCGAAGTCAAATTTGCAAAAGTACATCTTTCTTAAGATGTAAGCAACATGGCGGTTATATAGCTTGTGGTGCAAAAATGTCTCGTTGAGTGGATACCTGTTTCCTGTCTTCCGTCCAGAGAAAGTCTCGACGAATTTTTTGGCGCTTAGCCCAACGGAGAGATAAAAGAATGGCAGATGAGAGAAAGAGAGAGAGAGAGAGAAAGAGAGAGAGAGGGAGGAGGGGGGGGGGAGAAAGAGGGAGAAGGAAGCAGAGAAACGAACCCCGAAGGAGGAATCAGCCGCGATGCGACGCGGCATGGAGCAGAGCGGAGCGGAGCGGCGCCTTGCGCAGAGCGCCGTAAATCCTGTTACATCGTGCCGACGAGGCGAGGAGAGCGGCGCAGGTGTTGCCGAGGTATCCTCGTTATTTATTGATTTACTTAATTCGGCCAAAGAGGACCGTGGGCCCCTCGGCGTTTGAAGAGAGCCGGCTCATTTCGTGATTAAAAGACGTTACGGACGCCTCGACGCAGCATGTGTGTGGCGGCGGGATTCTGCCTCCCCCTTCGTATATATTTTCGTGCTTAACGGCTCTCGCCTTTCTCAGTTTATTGCTATTAGACGATAAAAAGGAAGAGAGAGAAGGAAGGAGCGAGAGAGAGAGAGAGAGAGAGAGAGAGGAGGAGGAGGAGGAGGAGAAAAGGGCAAGATGGCCGTGGTGAGCAGACTTGTAATTCGGGAGAAGAAATCAACGCGAGAAATCGTCGAGATCAGCGGCAGGAAATCGAGGAAAAAATATAGCTCGTCTTGGACGCCGGTCGTAACTCTGCTAATATGATCGAACGTTTCGTGGGGAGACATCTGACTTTTTTCAAATCATTGGGAGACCGTTCTGAAATTGCGTGAATATAAAAAATATTTACGATTACGGTTTGAAGTGAGAAAATATTATAATCACAATTTTTAAGAAATCATTTTTATTAATAAGGACATTAACATTAATAAAGAGTGGAGAACGCAATATTCTCTCTCCTTCTCTTGCTCTTTCTATCCGTTTAATTATATGTGCAAAAAAATAATTGTACCGCATCACCATCGAGTAATCGAACGTGAACGGGCGATGCGCGCCGTATGGAATTTAAGTATATTAAGAGAACAAGTGCTGATGCAGTGCTGTTGCCGCCGAGCTGCGCGACGATGCAACGAGGGTCGACCCGATGAAATTAATTAAATTAATTTTTCCCGCCGTTGTAATTACGATTTACAATCCCCAATTTCAATTACATCCCAATTAAGTCGGCAGCGAACGCATCGACGACGGCGCGGTTCGTTCGTTCGCTCGCGAGCGCCATTCGAGCAGTTATGTTTAAGTTTATTTCCCCGAGAAAAAAATCGCAGATTATACGTTCATCTCGTTTGCGGAAAGTCATCGAGCGAATTAACGCGCAGTGACTTGGTTCATGGAATATTCCCTCGCGCCCTCGATCGATCCGGCTCATCCGGCTCCCACGGATCTGTGGATCATATCGACGCGCGTGATCGTCGGCCTCGCCGCTGCTGGTCTACGTCATAAAAAGGTACCAGCCGGTAACTACCCGGATCATCGCCGTTTTAATATCACAAGAGGGAAGACACTTTTCGTATTCCGCTCTATCGTGCCTGCAATCGGCCGAACTGGTTGTAATTAAAGAAAAAAGCGAGGTCGGAGCTGACCGATTACTATTGCACGCTTGGAATCCATCTCTGTTCGTTCTCCACGAAAGACCTCATATTCTCGCTTTTTTCTCACAGTACGAATGGTACGATACGAGGAAACTGATCCTCTTGGAAGTAATCTAGGTCGTTCTTAGCATAATTTACTACGTGTTGTCGCGGTGTGCGAGCCGGTGTGAAAGATTACCCGTATCTGTATTGTATCATTGCGAAAAATCTATTTCCCGAGAAAGTTATAAGCGAAATCGGAGCAACTAGAGATTTGAACAGAATTCAGTACTACTAGTATTTTACGATAGAATACATTATCGCTCTCAATTTTATTCTCACCGCGGGTTACAGATTTGATACAGGTTTTTAAATAGCTATAAAAAAATTATTCGGATACTAGTATTCACGCAGAATTCTCACATATATTTCCATATTCGTGTCATCCTATCGTGTTATCCCCTCTTCTTTCAAAACGGTGTTATAAACCGAGCCTTGAGATATCCGAGAGGAGATTGAATATGGAAAGTGACGAGAGAAGTATCCGGATACAATGGGAGGGAAGATCAGAGCGCGATGGCCAAAAATATATATATATACACACGTTATACGAGAAAATAAAAAATACTGTCCGCCGTGGTGGCTGGTGTGGAGAGATAGGAAGAGAGAGAGAGAGAGAGAGAGAGGAAGAGGGAGAAATAGTAGAGCCCGAGGAGCTCGTGAAGTCGTGAGTGGACGGGCCCGTCGGGCCCTTCGCCGCAGGGGGTCTCACACGTACGTGGCAACACATTCAGCTGAAAAACCAACATCGGCGCCGACAAATAACTACCCATATTATCCGATCTTGTAGGCTACCATCTCACCACGAGTCCTTTGTGAGAGGTCTCAGCGTTATGTATGACGTTGCGTCGTAGGAGCGTCTGGCGACGCGGGCCGGCGGGCCCTGTGCCTGTGGCGGATGCGCCATGGTGAAATACCACGCCGCGCCGGTCGACATGTTTGACGAGTCAGCCTCTTCCCTCTCTCTCTTGCCTTTGCCTTTTCTCTTACCGTTTATCTCGACGTTCATCTCGCACACACATTATAACTAACTGCAAATCTGACTAATTACTGCAAGCATTTTCGATAAAACTCCGTATTTTTTAAAATTTTTCAATAATTTGATCTGTAGAAATGGCCTGACAATGAGTGAGAATATTTCAATAGCTCGTTCAATAGCTTTTAACTTATTGTTCTAAAAAATTTAATTTATATAAT
>Ga0157364_1006660_pt1 | contig 11895 bp, 12 predicted proteins | sample AttsexASBM2_FD_111476 | JGI IMG/M metagenome (GOLD analysis project Ga0157364, IMG submission 111476) | Fungus gardens microbial communities from leaf cutter ant in Ribeirão Preto, State of São Paulo, Brazil - Atta sexdens ASBM2 | ecosystem: Host-associated > Fungi > Mycelium > Unclassified ...
ACTGGAGCAGAATCTGAGTGCATATTGTGCACTAAATTATATAATATACTTTATAAAAAAATAAAATATTTTTATATATATTTTTTTTTTTTTTTATATATATATATATATATATATATATATATATATTTTTTTTTTTTTCTTGCAGAAGGCGAAAAGCTGGAAAATTCGGTATTGGTTCTGCTTGTATTGGCGGCGGTCAAGGTATCGCTGTAATGGTAGAAGCGCTATAATCAATTAAAAGGTTTAAGCTAAATTTTGTAAAAATATTGTGATATACAAACCGAACTAACATAAAATGATAAGAGTGATACATCGTATGATTTATCAAACAAACAATTGTAATTCTTTTTCTCGTTTTAATGATATAGGCAATATCATGAAGAATATTTTTATATATAAAAATTTTATATATACTTTATATATATTTTTGTACATATATATAATGATACAATATTCAATAAAACATTTATATTTTATTTGCTGCTCTTTGTAGTTTTAAAAAATATATCATAGCTACGAAATTTGATATTAACAAATTGGTTTTTAAGCAGCTGATCCTTGAAGTACTGTAAAAATCGAATAGGACATTCGCATTATCTGAAATATAAGAGCTTTTGTTCAAATGACCTAGAATTCTATTTAAAAATTTAAAGCAGTTTAATTTTAAAACCATTACTATAGTGGATTCAGATAATAAATATCATTTAAGATCAATTTAAAATAAAGATATATACGAATTATTTTAATAAGTAGAGGAGGCAGCTTTTGATTTGCACTGAAAATTAAATGGTGCATATGCTTTTCAAAGGTTCAATTACCAGAAAGACAATATCATCATTTAGATTTAGATTTTTATAGTGTGAGTGAATGAATTTTGTTTTAACAAAATGTCTGGACAAAAATATACATACCTGCACAAAAGTATCTAAAGACAATAACATGATTCTACCGGCACTTAAGATGAGCGGACGATGAGCCCTTATCATCATGATTTGTAGACCGCGTTTGAATCTTTCGGTATTGGAGAACCAATTGTTCGAATATGCGGCCGTGACTAAACGCATACTCTAAAAATCGTGCATGTTTTCTCGCACATCTATATATAAGAATATTTATTTAAATACTCACATGTAGATGCAATTCATTACCATGCCAGCAGAAGATGAATATTTGGTATGTCATGCAACACATGTATGTCAGCATGCCGATCAGCACCGCCGGAATATAAACATTTATCTACGGTTCAATCAGTCGCGTGAAAACTCGCTGATAAATCGATCAAAGCAATCGGATTTACCTGTGATACATTGAAGGCAATCAAACAAATGATCATGCAATTCGAGAGGAATTGAAAGAAGATAACGGTACCAAAGATGTTCTGAATTTCACTTATGAAACTGTAAAATCAATATAATTAATTGCTAACAAAGCTAAAATGCAAATGGATCATTAATTTCATCAATTTTCTTATAGCTTCGAAAAGTACACATTTACATATACAATCTAATTAAAAAAAATTTATACAAATTAAATTTTCTAAATATTATAGAGATATAATAAATTTTATAAAAGGGTATAAAAGAGTAAAGCGGAATAAGTATGTGAAATCGATTCCCTCATCAATTAAACTCAAATTAGTGTCGTTAATATAATAAAAATAAGGCTACAAGCCAAGCAAGGTCTTTATGTTAAATTATGGCTAAAACAAGTAGTTTATTATAACAAGCGTTTCGACTCCTAATGGATCATTATCAATATCAATCTTAAAATAAAATCCAAAAATACAAAAATCACATATTCATTTGAACAATAATATTCATAGTCAGACTTTGTACTTAAAGCTTCCTTAAATATAAGGCCTGACTATTCTTCTTCTTTTCCTTCTTCTTCTTGATTGGCCCGGCAGCCAGGCAGGCTGATACTGGGTCATTGAGGACTTCTTCGTCATTAGATATAAAATACTTTAGATGGAACACATATAAATGTAGTATATGTTTGATTGATGGTTACTTTCCTCCGTCTTCTTCCAGCGGTAGTCGCGCGCCATAGAAGGAGAGGAAAATTTAAAAGAAAAGTTCGCTAGCTTTTATAAAAGCTAGGAGAAGCCTGCATAACTTGGGGAGGAGGCTGGGAAAGAAAAGGGAAGATATCTTCAGGAGAATTAGGATATTTGTTACGTAAATAAGAATGAAGGTGGAGAGCTTTATGACTGTAAAGGTTGCATTCAAATATGATTGATACTTTGCTTTATTGCTCCACAAGGACAAGAAGGGGATTCAATCATGTTATCTCTATACAAGCTTTCATTTAAATTGTAGTGATTAGATCTCAGACGATTAATCACAATTTTCTCTCTGTTGAAAGAGGTTCCCTCAAACCAAGTTTTCTTAGAAATGGATGAATAGCGCTCGAAGTGAAGTGTGCCTTTAGTAGAAGCCATTGTCTTGAGAGTTATTAAATTGTAGCGCAGCCTGGATTCGTAGAAGAAATCTTCATGTGGAATACGAAAATTGGGAGAAGAACCTTTGCAGCTTCCTTGACAATAGAGTCAGCAATTTCATTTCCCGGAATACCAGAGTGGGAAGGAATCCAAAAAAGAGAGATGAACATGTCCTTAGCTGCGCTCAGAATGGCCTTTGATGTAATAAATTATGTAATTGCGCTGATAATATCTATTGTTGCAGATGGCGTCGAGGACGCTCTTGGAGTCGCTGAAAATGGTTATGCGATCATGCTTGGAATCTCGAGCAAGATAGTTTGGTAGATCGCCCAGAGTTCAGCAGAGAAGATGAACGTTTCAACTGGAAATTTATATGCGATGTTGATGTTTAAATCGGGAGAAAAGACTCCCGCATCAACAGAATAGTCGGATTTCTTGGAACTGTTCGTGTAAAAAGTGACTGCGTTTTATCCGTAATCAAAAGACTTATGGAGGAATTGGGCAGCAATAAATCCTTATAAGTCCTCCTTGTCACAACCAAGCATGGCGCTAATATAGGTGATCTTGTAGAATAAAACTTCCAAATCATGCCAGAATACTGCTTGATGATGAAGATGAGTGGTGAATGAATTTTTCTGAGTATCTGCTGTGATGTATATCTTGAATAGGTTGGAACTTTGAATGGCCTCAATCTTCCGGTTCATGCGGAAAGCAATAAGCCCTATTTGTATTAGGGTTGAATAAGATGCACTAAATTTATAAGCCATAGATCTGTAGATCTGTAGATTTTGAAATGACGAGATTAAATCTAGTTGTAGAGAAGGTTGATTTTCACTTCATATAGCATGGTGTTAATGGGAGTGAAAATGCGATGTCCCATAGCTTTTCTGATGGCTTTGTATTGAATTCGGAGAAGCTTAATAAAATTCGCAGATTTAGTGTTCCAAGTGAAAAATTGACCGCCGTATTCGATCGAGCTACCAAGAGTGGAGTGTGATAGATAGTGAGTAGGGATGAGAACTCCATGAAACCCCCATAAAGCTCTGTTAATATTGATGATGTTTTTACTTTTTTTCATGAGATACTTAAGATATAGTCTGCCGTTTAGTTTGTGGTCCAATATGACTCCAAGAAAGCAATGTGAGTTCACCCTAGGGACCTTCACCTTCTGATTATTGATGTGTAAAGAGGAAGTAGGAGAAATGTTCTTGTTCAGCTAAAAATGATCCACTTGGATTTTGTGGGGGAGATGTCCAAACCTCTGCTTCTCATGTATGTGTAAATATTATTAAGCGAGTATTGAACAAATTTGATAGCATCATTGACATTCCGTTGCGTAGAATAGAGGATCATCGACAGCATCATCGGCATTGTAGTAAATTGGCATTAGTGTGTATCTGAGAGGTCATGTCCTTGAGGTAGATATTAAATAAATAGAAGGGAGCTGAGAGTAAAGCTATAGAGTGTCTTTGAATGAATCAAAGGGGCCTATCAACGTTGATCACGACGTTTAAGCGTTGTCTGCCAATGAAATTCTTGATAAATTTCCTGATGTAAGCTGAAATACCTATAACAAGAAAGTCATTAACAAGTATGTGCGGATCAACGTTATTGAAGGCGCCCAAAATGTCAATGAAAATTGCCAGTGGGGGATTGATTAAAAAAATCAGATCTAACGTTGATGATAAGTGTGGCCAAATTATCTGCGCAAGAATGACCTAAATCCTGATTGAATTTATGGGGCGAGATTCGATATACCATACAAATCTAAAGTATATTAAACGTTCCATAAGTTTGGAAACAGGAGATCATGAGATAGATCTAACTGATGAGACACCTGGTTTAGAAATGAGGACGACAAGGGAGTCAGACCATGAGTCCGGAAAGACATCGAGAGCGAAGATATGAAAATTCCTAGAAGAGAGTCTAAGTATTCAGGGGGTAGATTGAGAATGATAGAGTAATCAATTTGGTCGAGTCCAGAAGAAGAGGATTTTCGGACGGAAGATAAGGCCCTTGTAAGAGAAGTCTTATCTTCCGTCAAGAGTGAAAGGGTCATTGAGCCGGGAAAAAACATGGGTCTTCCTGCAGCATGGCTTTTATGGACTTCGCAAAATTGGGAAAGCAGGAAGGAGAACATAGTTTAGAGATCGCATCATTAGAACTTTGCTGAAATTTCAAATCGTTACCGGAGATTTTATGTTTGATACTCTTGATGAGGGACCAGATCTGCGGATGGGGTACGGTCACTGAAATCACTAGGTTACGCCAGCTAGTGCGCTTGTTAAGGTTGAATGCTGTGAATTAAGATTTGAGAGCAGGAGGTTTTGAAAAGGAAATAAATTTCGGGAAGGATGTTTGAGGGCACGCTTTCATTGATCAACGACTTGGGAACGCACGTTGTTCTATCAGGGGGGAGGATCAGGCCGTCTTGAATAAACCTGATTGCGCGGAAGCCTTTTATTAACAGGGACAAAATTTCTAGCAGATTCTAGAATGAACGAGGAAAATTTATTATAACGAGCTATTGAGAAACGTAAACGAAAGGACGTCTGAAGCGTTAGACTTAAGGTATAAATAGAGATTATCTAGGTCGTGTGGTTTGTAGCAAAATTTAAGTGAGTATTGAGGTGAAAATTGAAATTCTGTAATAATCGGACGATGATCACTGCCATAAGTATCTGTTTCAACTCGAGTTTTGCAAAGAGTTAAAGAAAATAAAAGAGGAGATGCAATGACAAGATCAATATTAATAGTAGAATGAGATAAGGGATGAACGAGAGTGCAAGAAGTTTTGTTGAGAATAATTAAGGGGATCCTTGATATCTTTGAGAAGCTTGGCATCTGAAATTGATGTTGGTAGCATCCCCATTCATGGTGATGAGCGTTGAGGTTTCCAACGATAAAAAATAGCTTAAATTTTTGAAATTGATTTATGAGGTCTGAATAAAAGGACGAGGGGATGTTTTGATCTGAGTATCTGTAGATATTAACAATAATAATGGAATCCTTAGGAGAAAGAAGTTTGATGAAGTTTGATTCTACAAACGGATGGTAAAGAGAAGGAAGATTAATCGCTTCAAAATTTTCTTTGATTGAGGATACAGATGCTTCTATCTCCAGATTGAGAAAAGTCTAATCTAATGAGGCTATGAAACCTCGAAAGATGTTAAAGATATTGTCGGGTTTGAGCAGAGATTCCTGCAAACAAATGATGTTAAAATTGTGAGAAATGGATTGGAGAGAGGCCAGATTATATCTAGCCCCTCTGTAATTCCACTGTAATAGTTTAAGGTCTTTAGAAAAGTTCCTAGAGTCGCTGCGGGGGTATTTGTTAGAGTAAGAAGGTTCCGAAGTTATCGGAGAGGGGGAACGTAAGAAAAATTTTGAGAGTGATCTAAATCCGAAAATTGTCTTCTTGGACAGGCATGGGAGGAGAAACGTGGTTAGACGAGAAGTTAACAGAGAAGTTATTAGTATTATAATGACGAACATTATAGATAAAATTTGAAGACATATTGAAATGATGATTGTTGGAAGAATAGAAGGAGGGGGCTGAGAGATGGCATTCGAGATGAGTGAAAGGATAGTGCAAATAATTTTAGCTGCGTCATCCGTTTGCAAAAAATTAATGAGTTCAGTAATTAAGTGAAAAATATTAAAGGAAAAAGTTCGCCGAAGGGGAGGAGTTGCTAGAAAAAGGGGGAGTGTTCTGGAGGAAAATTCCGTTACTGAAGAATTGCGAGTTCGCTCAAAAAGCGTTGCGTTGCGCTTCAATATCGAAGCCGGGAGAACGAAGTCAAGCTTTTGAGGTATTTGAAGAAGAAGATGTATTTAGTAAATTGTGTGAAGGGACACTTGTTCAAAAAATTACTATGTATGCTTGAGTTCCTTAGGACAGAATTCGTTTGGGAGTATTTAACTGTCGACATTTTGAAAATATGCATGTGATATTAATTATCCTAGTTTAGACGAGAATTACAAGTCTATTCATTAAGAAAAAGCTATTTTTTGCTTTTAGACCAACAACTCTTATATTTTTATCACCGTTTGATCATATTCGCGTGCAAAACCTAACTTGCCTAACAGTCCATCTCATTACTACTTTATAAAAAATAAATTTTATTAAATAAAATATTTTTTTATATGTATGCACTTTATAGATCTGTATTATTTCTTAAGTATATTTAAATTTTGATTCATTAAAAAAACTTCACAAAAAATACCTTTAATACCTTCGGTTCTCAAACGTAAACGCCTTAAAAAATATTTCTTTCAATAAATGTGAATTTTTATATGGAATTTATGCTTATATCTTTTTCTACAATAGATAATCATACACCCATAACCCAAAAAAAACTAAAATTTAAACGGTTATGATTACCGTTGTCGATAAAAGAGCTGAAATCGCTTGGATTTCGGATTTTTCCAATTCGGAATCAAAAAAGACCGAAATCGTTATCCAGTAAAAGGATCGAAATCGGAACCGAAATCAAAAATTGGATACTGCTTCTGATCATGATTGAACCGAAATTTTATTTCGGTCCGAGTCTCTGGTTTAATTAGGGTTGGGCGTTCTAACGAAACGATATGAATTTACAATCTTCCATGCGAAATGAGGGTCACCTTACATAAAAAAATGCGCAATATTTCGCGGTTGTGACATATTTCCTAACCTTAATTAGTCGTCAACTTTAACATTTAATATCTTGGCTCATAAGGCAGAGCAATGCTTTTTTTCCAGATTCTTTCAAAAACGCGTTGAATAAGCCTAATTTTATTGATTTTTGAGGTGTGTATGCTAAACACTGTATAATTAACTTACAAAGATCATAAGATTGCAAAGAAAAAAACAAATTGTATATATTAAAATGTATATTGCAAAGTAAGAAGTTATTATAAAATTAAAAATTAGAATATTAGAAAAACGGTTAAAATTATATATTGAACAGCCAAAATATGAAATAAAAAGTATCCGATAATTAGTAGTGACCTATTTGAGAACAATATTAAATAAACGGCAAATTGAGATATCCTGATAACCTGATGAATTCAGACCTCTTTAAAAGACAACTCGAATCTGATACTGTATGATAGTTAAGACAAGTAAGAGGAATTGTGGTAAGGAAAGAATGAAAGGAGGGAATATCTAAGAAGGTATTAGAAAGGGGAAAGCGACTCGAATATAAATAGATATATCGGATATGTCGGATGAGGATTCTGTATCTGTTTGTTTATTCAAACCTTATGCTTTTTATATGCACCATTCCCGATATTAACCTATTATTGAAAGATGATTCAGTATCTAATATTTTAACTTTTTCCCAATCAAAATTATGATTAAATTTCATACGATAATCTGAAATAATCGAAGGAGAACTCGGGTTTTTATTGATATCAGAAGAGTGCCCATGCACTCTTGTATATAAGCGGTTTTTTATTTGGCTGACATAATTCGCGTCACAATCCAGACATGAGATTTTATAAACAATATCCTGGTGTGCTGAGGAATCTAAGTGATCTTACTACTTTAATAAATTTATTTAAAATATTAAGAATCGTAAAAGCTGTTTTTAAGTTAATATTTGATGTCACTGGTAAAAAGCTTTCAGAAACTGATCTTATATACAGAACTATAAAATATTTATTTTTAATTTTATATTTATTAGTAATAGTGTTGGAATTGTGAAAGTGGAATTTAAATCTCATTCTAATTGCTACAAAAATAAAAAGAAGCGGGTAATCATTATCTAACAAAAGCCTTCACTAAGTTTTTTTGGTAACGAAGATGAGAAAAAAGAAGTATTTTGTCCACTATACCAAAAACTATTCCTCTCTTGTGACAAATAGGATGGTGTGAATGGAAATTTAAAAATCTTGCCGAAAATGAAGGTTTGTGATACTGATCAAAGATAATTTTATTATTGTCTAAAATTAATCTGACATCCAAAAAACTAATGGTATTGTTATTGCCAACCTCCATAGTAAATTGCAACCGTGAATGTAAAGACCTTGCTGCAAATTCCCATGAGTTTTTTTATGGGTTCCTATAAAGGACTATAAGATTCTGTAGGAGTTTGTGTAGTTACCTATAGGATTTGCAGCATGCATAGGTATACGTAGAACATTCATAGGAATGCAAATAGGATAATAGAAGTACTCATAGGAGTGTGGATAGATATCCCATGAAAAAAGATCTGTAGGATACCAGTTTGACGTACAATAACATATAAGTGTACGTAAGACAAAGAAGAGATGATCCCTCCTCATGGAGACTGAAAATGCCTATAGACTACCATAGGATGACATATGCACATCTCCTCTGTCCTATGTGTACCTACATGTTCCTATACGTTAAAGTATAGTATCCTATTGGTAATTAATTCCCATGAGGCATCTCTTTCGCATTCTTATGGATACCTATATCAACTTGAGAGAATAACTCCTAGAAACTGAAAGCCACAATAATAAATGTGGTACGTTCCACATCAAGTAAAAAAAAATTCTGATTGCCATAAAGAAAATATATACTCATGTTGACTTTTTTGTCATCAAATACATTTTGTTTATCACGTGACTTTCAGTTTTGGAATTATGAAAAAATTATCTTAGATTATCTTTTTATGTGAAATTACAATCGGCTACCATTATAACATTTTGTGTACATATTCTAATATATAAATTATAGGAACTATATAGGATATTTCAAAATATTTGAAACTATTTTTATGTGCAGATAGATTAAACTGAACCAGAAGAATCATTTTACAATTTTTGCAATTATTATCCAATGAGCAGAATGTCTAAAATCAACGCATTAGACAACGTTAAGATATTTTTAAGAGTTCTTTGAAAAACATCTTTAAAATAAGTCATAAAGAATTCTGAAAAATATCTTAAAGTTGTCTTATGCGTCGATTTTATCCACTTATTTAGAAACTATTGTGAAAATTACAAAATGATATATAGTAGGACTTTTCGACTCAGTTTAATCCACTTTATCTACACACAAAAATAGTTCCAAATATAGGACATCCTGTATATCATTTAGGATTGCAACATGCATATCATTCTTTTTCCCATGCGATCTAGGAGCCTCTTTTTGTGGATTGGATGTCATAGATTCCTATGTAAAATCTTATAAAAAAATTTCTTATGTCATTCTATATATACATGCTGTGTAAATCTTATAAGTACCTATTGTAAGAAATTTAAAGGAAATAGGTACAACAGAGAAGCTATCAGCGTCAGGACTGTGTGGCTTAGTGGCAGAATGGAAGTCTACCAATTCGAAGGAGAGACCAGGCCTGGATTCAAGACGAGGAACATTCTGATATTTTTCTCTGTTGTCATTAATTGTTTACACTATACAAGTTCCTACAGAGGCTGTGTTCCAAAATTTACTGTTAATATTGAAAATGTATAGTGCACATAACGAAAACTATAGATTTTTAATACTGGCAGTAAATTTTGGAACACAAAATCTTATAATCCTCTATAGGAACTCATGAAGAAACTCATGGGAGTTTACAGCAAGATAGGAGTTTCCTCTCATGAAGATCCCCATGGTAAATTACCCGTGGTAAATTCGACTGGTACCAGGTACCATTTATTACGGGTACCAGGGTTAGAAAATCTATAAGAAAATTTCTCATAGGAAATGGAATTTGCGGGGCGGTATATCAACGGTTCGGCACCGATAAGGACTATAATCAGGCGGCAATCTGTTGAATCGAGTGATAAACGCGCTTCTTTTCGAATTACATATCTCGGGCTACTAGTTTTGTGTCCCGGGCATCCGACTTACGAAACGATTAGTCAGAGAGTGATACGGTCATCACATAAATCCACTGGACGTGTCGAGAACACGACATTGCGTATTCTCGGAACAACAATCTCACTGATGACGCGTGGCAACAACGATCTCACTGATGACACGCGGCAGAGAAAGTATCCGATAAAGCACTAAGACGCGTCACCGCGAGAGATTCGGCTCTAAGAGAGCTGCCGCTGTTGCCGTGTGAGCAGTGATGAAAGCCAAGACCAAAATCGGCATCAAACCGAAGAAGAAGAAGAAGAGAAAAAGAGCAATGAAAAAACGGATACTATCGATGATGAAACGAGGCGGCGCATTTCTGTCAATGTTGGGTGCGCTCGGGTCTTTGATTGGTGGAGCGATCAGCGTGGCGAAATCGGTAAACGAACGAGCAAAGCCACGCGACGTCAGCTCGAGGAGCTGTAACGTCACGATCGTGCGATGGAAGGGCCGCGGACTATATCTCGCCCCGCACAAATATGGACGCGGATTGTATCTCAGCCTCTACAAACAGGACAGGACGTAGCAGCGAAGAACAAAAAAACGTCAAAGAGACGATAAAAATACATACCCTCGTACAACTACAGAGTGGGTCATTTAAAATTTGAAATTTAATTTGGCTCTAAAAAAAATGCATGAATATTTTTCAAAGTTTATTGGAAAGGTAGTACATTGCCATTAAACATGAAATACAATTTTATTCAAATGACTTTCACGGCTGGCTGCACAATATCCCATTCTATCAACCCAATTTTTCAGTACATTTTCCACTGTATGGGCGCGTATTTCATTGATGGCAACTTTGATTTCATTTTAATTCTTGAATCATTTCTGGCTGGTTAGCGTAATATTCATCCTTGACGGTTTCCCATAAAAAATAATCCAGCGAAGTCAAATCGCAGCTGCGAGACGGCCAATTGACATCAGTATTTCGGCTGATTATGCGATTTTCGAAGACAGTGTGCAAAAGATCGATTGTAGCGTTGGTTGTGTGGTAAGGTGCGCCGTCCTATTGAAACCAAATGTCGTCTGTGTCCTCCTCTTCAAATTTGGGAAGCAAGAATTCGTTTAGCATGGCGCGGTAGCGCTCGCCATTGATAGTGACGGCAGCTTCTTGCTCATTTTCGAAGAAAACTGGCTCAATGATGCCGCCGAACCAAAAACCACACCAAAGTCACTCGTTGTGAATGCATCGGCTTCTCCATGACGACGTGCGGATTCTCTGACCCCCAAATACGACAATTCTGCTTGTTCACATAGCCACTGAGGAGAAAATGAGCTTTGTCAGAAAAGATGATTTTTCGGTAAAAATGCTCATCTTCAACCAAGCGTTGTTCAGCCCATTGGGCGAAAACGCATCGGATGGTCATGCGGCTTCAATTCTTGCACTAATTGAACTTTGTACAGCTTCATACCGAGGTCTTTATTCAAAATTCTTCTCAAAGAAGTGCGTGAAATATTCAAGTTTTGAGAACGATGACGAGTTGATGTTGATGGTTATTTAAGCACACTTTGAGCAACAGCAGCAATGTTTTCGGTTGACCTTACTGGACGAGCACGTGAACGAGTTGCTTTATCCAATAAGGATCCAGTTTGCCGAATTCGCTTCACAAATTGATCCACAAACTGCGTTGAA
>Ga0157364_1006661_pt1 | contig 11894 bp, 13 predicted proteins | sample AttsexASBM2_FD_111476 | JGI IMG/M metagenome (GOLD analysis project Ga0157364, IMG submission 111476) | Fungus gardens microbial communities from leaf cutter ant in Ribeirão Preto, State of São Paulo, Brazil - Atta sexdens ASBM2 | ecosystem: Host-associated > Fungi > Mycelium > Unclassified ...
GGGTCACGACGAATAAAATTTCTCCTAGATAAATACGTTCGTATCTTACGTATTATTTAAGCACATGCGTGAGAATGTCTCGCCATTTGATCATGAAAATAAGAAAGCTTAACGTTATGTTTTAATGCTTATCGTCAAATGAGCATAAAATATATGTGTATGTATATATACATATAAGTACATATAATTCGTACATGTACATAATTATATACTTACATTTATTATATATATATATATATATATATATATATATATATAAAATATATATATATTTTTGCATGAAATATATTATGAGGAATGGAAATTTTACTTTCTACTCCCACATACTATATACATATATGTATATATATGTATATATAACATACACACGTGTATGTGTGCCTAGTAACCTTTCTGCTCGGCACCGAGCAAGGTCTGCGCGAGATGTGCAAATAACGTTAAGAAATTAAAGGATACATTTTGTCGTTTATTTTTATAGCCTAGAGACATCATCTTATAAAACATAAATCGCTAAAGCGATGTAAATTCACTTAAATATATATATATTCATATATTTCGGCATTTCTTTATACTATTGAGTTTCTTGGAGGGGTGAGGGGATAAGGGGAGGGGGACCACGATCTGGCAAAAATTTGCTAGTTACGCTTTTTCTTTCAATTATATATCAAAAGAGGAGTGCACAATATCGAATACGTTCTACGAATACATATATGTCTTCGACATGCTGCAAAATGTAAACGTGATACTCGATGAATGACATTATCATACATTTATGAGAGAAACAAGTGCATTATGCGTGTTTATGCTCGTTAAAGGGAAATATAAAATTCATCAGCTGCCTACTCCGAGTTGGTTTCTTTCGCTTTCTTTCCCTTCCTCTTCTTCCTTCTCTTCCATCTCTTTTTTTCTTTTCTAATATCGACACAATCGTAAACGATATCCGCGACTCACTCGTACGAATATGTTCTACATATATACAATAGCATAATTATACTTCTCACATGCCGAAGTCGGCCGTCCGATTCCTTATGCTTTTCGCAAAATTCAATCTCTGCCTCTCGTGTATCTGCCGTCACAAATTTGAAATCCTTTTTTTCCAAAATTTTTTACTAGTTTCTTACGCCATAGTCAAAATGAATTTCTATCTAAACGAAATAAAAATATGTTTCTCCCTCGCACAGATCACCCGCAATTCGCGCGGCAACCATCCTTTCAATTATCATCCCTATGAATTATCACTTCTGAGTGCCTTGCACGAATCAGCACGTAGACGAACAAGCTAGCGATGTAAATAGAAAGCATTTTACCCATGGCAAAACGCGTACGATCGGTCTAAAACAAGCTCGTCGAATCCGCGTACTGCATTCAGTTAATCACTTTAAATATACCAATCGCATTGTTTAATACGCACGCGATGCACATCATCTTATAGAAAATATGTTCCCACACTCTCACATTTCTATCGCGTAAGTGTAAAAAATTTTCCATATTGTTTACACTGTTCTTTTTTTTTTTCGTTCTCTTTATCTTACTTTAAGTCTCCTGGCTGCTCGTTAGAACGTAAAATTCACTAGATACATCGTCAGCGGGAGATGTACTCCTTTCATGGACCGATTGATCTTGACGATGATAACGACGATGCCAATCCGCGGGGTTAAAACACATAGTCTGGACCGGCCATGTCTATTGCCCATCGGAACTTATCCCTCTGAGTCTTGTTGTAGATCTTCTCAATCGGGACGTTATGCTTTTTGCACCTGGACAAACAAGACAATTTGTATAGACATATGAAAAAAGGAAATAACGAGTGAGACAAGTATTAATCATGATTGGTTCAATTTCTGTCCAGAATTTTCGGTCTCTTCGAGAAATAACAGAGTACCGAATTTTTATATTTTTTCTAGCAGTAGGAAGTTTCCTTTGCTATGGAACTGGAGCGGTCCAAAGAGCACAGTAATTATAGAATAGCAACAAATATGAAAAGAATTGAATATGCTGCAGAGCTGTTTATGAAGTTGACTAAATTAAGTCTTCAGAAATACTTTTACAGCATTTGCAAGTCTAAATCCAATTTGCAACACATTTTCAAATCTCAAGTATAAATGATGTACAGAAATGACCGAGAGGAAATGGCAATCCTTATTGAGTGATGATTCGACATAAGACTTCTATTCTGCAGATATAGCATCGTTGCTATATTGATAGAAGAAGAGTATAGAGGGAGAAGGTTATTTGATTTCAATTCAGGTTTCTTTTTCTAAGTAAAGAAACCTGAATTGAAACCAAATAACGCATATAGTTACTTATCCATTACTGAAATTCTGGAGAGAAATTGAACCATCTATTTTTCAGGAAGAAATTATTTAAGACATCATAGTACCGATCTTAGCAAAAAGAATATCAGTTATAATAAATAAAATATATAAGAACATTAAATTGCAAGAACAAATATTGTGAATATGTGAAATAAAAAAAACTGAAGAACATAAAAGTAATAAAATTAAAATTTATGAAAAACGAAAACGAAAAAATTAGATAAAAATATTAAATATACTTACCAAGCAACGGAAATTCTAGGATCGAGGTAATTCAATTTGGAGGTACTCAGAGCAATCTCTTTATTCTCTTCTCGGTCAGTTGCTTGAACTTCCAGCTTTGTCAATTGATCCTTAAATCTTTCTAGTTGTTTCTTCTTCTTTTCATATGTTCTATAAAAACATTAAGACCAATTAATTTACGCATGCGAGCTGCACGATATAACATGAGTTGTGTACAAAGTCAGTTTTCTTAGTTAATTTACAAAGAAAAAAAAAGTAATTTTAAATTAGACAAAGAATTTAAATTTATCGGGCATGTAAAATTCATAATAAATAATTAAATTTAAATTATCAAATAACTTACTTTATAAGTTTATTATTATTAATCTAAATTTCATTATCTATTATAAATTTATTTTATGTATACAAAATATAAGTAAAAGATGACGTACACTTTTTCCTTCACTGAACCGTGTTTTGCATCTCGTTTAGCGTCCTTTACTTGCTGCTCACACTCGGCTATCACTGCTTTCTTTGTGTCAATCTTTGCCTTTAGATTCTCCATGGATTTCGCGTGTGTCTTCGGTACTGAACGCTGATGATTACACAATATGGCAACGGCGCGATTGGCTCGATTGTACGAGAGAATCTTCTCTGCCTCTGTTTCGTTCGGATCAGTCAACTTATCGAGCTGCTGCTGCAGCGTCCACGATGCGTTGTAAGTTCTGAATACTTTAGCGGTTAAACCTTCCATCAGCTCGTTCAGATGTTTATTCATTACGGTAGTGTTGAGACGATCAAACAGATCGTCTCCAGGCGATTTGTTTTCCATGAAGAGCTGCAGATTCTTAAAAACGCGCTTTTCTACTGGCACCTCGTTGTAATATCGAATAGAATCTTTACCTGTGGGATTAATTCTATAGAAATCACGGAATTGAATTGTATTATAATATTAAGAAATATATAAAAAATACAACTATTTTTTAATCCTTTGGTTTCACTCTAAGAATACCCTGCTTTCTTTTTCCGATGCTTATCCAATGTTTTTTTCATTGCTTATAATTTTTTATTAACAAACTTACATACATTTACATGGTACCGTTAATGTCTATATATTTTGATTTTAAAAATTCTTTGCAATATGTTTATTTTCATGAAAGTCATAAACAATCAAATTAAGTTGGTCGTGCTATACCCAAATGTATCATTTCAATAATGCAGCATACCAAAGGATTAATAATAAATATATATTATGTATGAAAATTGCAATAATCCAATTATTACCTAAGAAATCAAATACGACGACGTATTCCTTGCCGCCCTTCTGTTCATGCAGCTTGATATGCTCCACTCGTAATGAGCAACAACCTACAGTATCCGCCTGATCCTCATCTTTCTCATTACCGGCTCTGAGCGCCAGCCTATCAATGAAATACAGAGCAACAGCCCGTTGTCTAATGCGCATTTCCTTACTTTTCCAGTCATCTCGATACTCCGCGCGAATTTTGTCAATCGACTGCGCCAGCTTCCGCGCTGTCTCGTACTTCTGCCAATCTTTCTCGCCCTTGAGCTTGCTGGATGGATTCAGCATCACATACTTCACCTGGCCCTGAATATTCTCCGTCCAGGAAGCCAGCCATGTTACATTCGGATCGTGTCGCACCTCCTTCCACTTATGACCGGCCGGTGGTTTCGGTATATTTGAATCTTTCGAACAGTTGATGAGCACATCCTCTGGTAGCACTCGCTTCTTCAACTTGCCCATCTTAGGATGCTCACCACGGCCTCTAAACAATCCGGGCGGCTCAATCTTGAAGTTACCAATCTTTTCCTTATGGCCATCAATACTGCAGAAACCATATTCTTTTTGTATCTCCTCATTCTTCTCCTTGATCTTCAACTTTTCATCCTTAGTCATGGCTTTGCGCTCCTCACTCTTTTGCAAGAAGTACGCATGCATCTCTTTGAAGTTGCATTTGGATAAATCGGTGATCTTGGCACGCTCCGACTCAGTCATCACTTCTCGCCAGTCATGAAAGAAGTTGTTATTGAAAGCAAACTTTGTCGTGTAGTCATGGTCGAGCATTCGCGCATAGAAGGTTGCGACTTCCTCTGTCTCCTCACTCAGCTTCATCTCCTTGCCGTTATAGTAAAATTTTATGTTAGGAGGTAAGGGTTCATAGGGTGGTGCAAATACTGGTCCTTTGTGCTCCAAGAAATACCATTTCGTCCCATCGCTTTTCTTCTCTTCCTCCCACCTGAATTTAACATTATGTTAAATATTAATTATAATAATTATAGAACTATATTAATGTCTTAATTACAAACGCATACAAACGCAAGTTTTTATCCTTAAGTTATTAGATAAATTATGTTAGAAATGATAGATGAAGAAATTGTATTAAGTCTCAAGACGAAGCCTGTATTATGAAAGTAGAAGAAAATAAAACATATCAATTGAAATTTCGATATTAGATTCGAACGATCCAAATCAATGTGATTCATAACCTCAAATATAACCTCAAAATCGATGGATCCGTTTTTGTTTTATAAACTACATAATTGTGATGGCCTCCAAAATTAACTAAACATCTCATTGAGAAACGAATTACTATGCTTCTTACAAGGATCGGCATTACATCCATCTATCATTTGCATCTTTCACTTGAGAATAAATATAGATTTGCGAGAAAAGTCGTTGTAAGGAAATATAGGTTACGATGGGAATAAATGTCCAATTTTTTAGAGACTTTTATCTCTGAGAGATAAACGCTCCTATTGGACATTGAATATATTCTTATGGAAGATTCACATTTCATTCTCCAATAGAAGAATTTCTAGGGATTTACAATCATGATATCATGATTTTATCCCTAGGAATAAGATCTACTTATTGAACGTTGAAGCAGAATGAATTCCATATTAATGTCCTTTTCTATCAATGTAGATTTAACATTTCATCTTTTTCTAATTCTAAGAATTAAAAAAAGATAAAGAGTAACTAAACTAAAATTAAAATTAATCTATATTGATAGAAACGAATATCAGAACCAGAAAATGTAATTTAAATAGTGATTAAAGTTAATTTAAAATAACAAAAAATAACTAAAGTAAAAATTAAGGAAGAACTACTGCATTGATATGATTATTTAAGAGGAAAACTTTGAATGTCCATACCATTTCCAAACTTCCTGCTGCTCCTCCTCTTGTTTCTTTTTCCTCGGACTTACTTCGCCTTCTGTTTTTACCTTTGTGGTCTTCTTCTTTGGTTTCTACAAGACAAACAGTACAAAACATATTGTTCTACGATCTACATTTCAATTAATTTGAAAGAAATGTTAATAAAAAAATTTAGTACCGGTGTATCTTCAGGCTCGGCGTCATAATCATCATCATCATCATCCGCGTGTTTTCGTTTCTTCTTCTTAGTCTTCTGGTTAGTAGCTTTCTTGGCTTTCTTACGCGTTGACAGCGGAACATCTTCATCTTCGTCCGACTCGATTTTTCTCTTTACTCTTGACGATACCTTAGATTCCGATAACTGTATCAGTATATTTAATGAAAAGGATCTAAATAATCTTCAAAAATAAAAAACAAAATTGAAAAAACAAAATTTACCAATGGTTCATCTTCTTCTTCCGAGTCATTTTCCATCTTTATGGTCGTATTGTGGAGATCCGACAGCCTGGTGTCATTTCCATCCGTCGAATCCATACTAGCATTCTCCTTAATCGGTTCATCATCATCGTCCTCCTTAATATAAAGCGGTCGCTCACCACCGCTATCGTCATCATCATCAAATTCCGGTTGCGTCACGGGTTCCTAAAGAAAGAAATCCATATCAGTATTTCATTTTATATTTATTCTCCAAAACGTTAACCGCAAACAAAATCTTACTTCCTTTATCTCAGTCTTGATTTCTAGATTGTAATATCCTTCACTTGAATGATTCATCTTCACGTTCGGTTCTTCCTTTACTTTGATCTCCTCCTTATCCTTCTTTTCTTTTTCCTCGCGATGCTTGGCTGCATTTGATCACGAAAGATTAAAAAGGGAAAATAAATATTTATTATATATATATAAATAAGCTTAAATATTGCTACTTACATTTGTCCTTATCATGGCGATGGCGATCTTTGTCTTTATCATGACGATGCTTATCTTTGCTGGACAAACTTTCTCTGTGCTTGTCCTTATCTTTTTCCGAGGAACGATGCTTCTCACTCGAAGAGTGAGAAGTGGAATGTCTGTCCTTTTCCGATGAGTGCTTCTTACTATCCTTGTCCTTTGAGATACTGCGGTCCTTATCCTTATCACGCGAGCTAGAGTTCAAGGAACTACTGTGTCTATGCCTATCTTTATCCTTGCTCGAGCTGTCCTTGTCCTTAGAACTGCTGTGCCTAGCAAAAATATATCATAATCAGATAAATACCACTGTCAAAAATTATTACATAATATTTTAAAAGACTTTTTTATTTTACCTATCTTTATTTTTGGAGCTTGAGCTGGATTTGTGATGATGTTCTTTGTCCCTGGTTTTGTCCTTTTCCTTATCTTTGTTAGATGAACTGCTACTCTTATGTTCCTTGTCCTTACTAGACGAACTCTTTCTATCCTTGTCTTTACTATTGCTACCATCATGCTTCTCCTTATCCTTAACAGAACTGGAGCTATGTCTATGTTTGTCCTTATCCCTGTGTTCACTTTTATGATTCCTCTCTTTGTCTTTGCTCCGATCTTTATGATCCGATTTGTGAGACCGTTCTCTGTCCTTGTCTCTATGTTCTGATTTGTGTTCCCTTTTCTTGTCGAAACCGTTGGACATGCCATTGATATGATCTACGAAAATGTCTAATTAAAGTTTACAATATACACATGAGATTCATCATTAATTTCAAAATAATTCTGTTCTATTAAAAATTATAAGGTACATAAAGTTTAATATAATGAAACAAAATAAATGTTAATTTAATAGTATCTAAAATAATAACAAAATAAGGAATAAACTTTGAATAAAATTCAAAGTTGAAAAGAACATCTCAAGTACCAAGATTACTCCGTTTAATCCGATTTATACCAATGTAAATTAACTTTAATCTCGGTTTGAGTAATTATTGTTAAAATAAATTGAACTGAGAATAAAGTTAATAAGAAAGTGAACCAATCAAAAAAAGTCCATTTCTTTCCATGAAACGAAAGACCCTGATTGGCTTTTTATGCTTTATGCATTGTGCATTATGCAAAAATCTGTACTTTGGTTTTAATTCTTAGAATTGCAAGCTAAAGAATAAATTAAAATTAATCTGATATTGATGAAATCGAACCTTAGATAATTATCGTTATTTTGTTAAGCATTCTAGAATTAGATCCTCTCAATCACTGAAAACAATGTATAATCAATAAAATATGCAAAATTAAGAACCACATAAAAATAAGAACAATAAAAAAATTAATAAAAATAAAAATAGAAAAATAGATAAAAAATGACCTAAACATATTTAAAAAATTAATTAGAATTAATAAATACGCATTTAATGAGATTTTTGACCAAAAATGTGGATAAATTTTTTCATAAAAAATTAAGAATCAAAAATTCGCGCGGTTCTTTAAACCTATCGCACATGATTCATTTGTTTTGGAACTCTTTACTATTCTTTTCAAACATCGCTACCACAACGATCCTATCCCCGATCGAAGAACTTTCTCGAAGCATCCTTGAACTCTCGCTGGAAAACTCTCGAACTTTCGAGAAGATGCAAAATTCATAATTAAGGAGGTACGGAAAGGGCGACTTTTGCAGTTGCAGGATCCCTCATCCCGCCTTCAAGCGCTTCTTCCCTGGACGGATGAGACACGTGTTCGATTCCCCCTTTCCGTGATCCTCGTGAGTCCTCCAGTCGATTTTAATTCAACTATTCGCCTCCGTTCGGTCAACACTCACACGCGTCCGAGTAAAAGAAGTAAAGAACTCACCGCTATGATTCCCGGAGACGGAGACGCCGTCGCCGCCGCCGCCGCCGCCGCTCTCCTTGGTCTTCTTTTCCTGAAACAGACAAGCGACTGTTCAGCGCGACCAGGAAGGTCAAATGCGGGCGCGCGCATCTGTTCGACGGTGTTGAAAAGCCGGGGAGCCACGAGGAGCACTCTCGCGCGCGCCTCGGGGTTCGCCCGTCCGCCACGATAGGACTTAGTCGCAGACGCCATTTTGGGACTTAGAAAATTTTCGCGTCGGGCACGATGAGAGACGACCAAGAGGCGAGAGCGCTCCTACAGGCGATTATCGCGAAAACGTGCGCCTACGTGGACGTGGAATCACGATCGCTTACCAGATCCGCGTTCATCTGTGGTGTCGCCTGCTCGAGCTCCATTTTCCCGGACGCTCGGAATCTGTACACAGCGCGGGCAACGATGGACTTGCGGCGCGAGGACTACCGTGCTTCAGCTGCGCCGTCGACCAAGTGAGACACAAGAAGCTCCGAGAGCGGATGGCTGGGGCGCGAATGTACGCGTACGCACACACAGTGGATCTCTCGACGAGTGTGTTAGCGAATTCGCAAGAGACCGTGAGAAAGACGGGGAAGTAGAGAGAAAGAGAGAAGAGATAGAGAGAGAAAAAGATGGAGAGACGGCACACTTTACCCTAAGCCGTCCGCAACGCGCCCGTCTCGTCCCGCATCCGACGAACGACTGTATTCCGTGTGCGCGTCGCGACGCCGCGCAACCAGTCTAAGTGCCAGAAACGCGCGACTGCGCATGCGCCCGCTCGCCCCGCCCCCCTCGTACTTCGCACGACGGCCAGACGCGATCCCGCGATCCCGATCGCCGAGATCGAGCCGATCCGATGTGCTCCGAATCGAGCCGAGAGTGTCATTCACCGCGACGCGAGGTCGATTGAAACCGGTACGATTCCGCAGCAGAGTTCAATACTCGATGCGCGGAGACGATTTTGCAGGGTTGTGCCGTATATTTCGAGATTATGTTTACATGGAACTTTTACGTATTGTTTACGTCAAGTTTACACACATCTGTTTTTTCACGGTATATGCAATATAAAATATGAGCCCCTTAATTGACAAGGCATAAGTCCAAAATTAGGAAAAATGCATTATAGAAGTTGAAAGTATTAAGAATGTTTTATCTATCAATTTAATTTATTTTTGTTCTGTTTTTATGTTCATAAAAAATGAAAAAGCTGGAACTTAGTGACTTAAGTCCAGCTTTTTTTACGGTCACTTTATTTATGATGTAAAATTGATTTTTATTTCTTATTGTAAATTATTATAAATTGGATATAACAGTATAGGGAAAGAACTAAATTTTATGATCGTTAATATACCTGATTTTAGTATTGATAAGTTTAGTTTGAAAAATATTTAAGAAAGATGGAAGCCTGTGCAGTTGTAGTCTACTGCAATAATAAAGAAACTTTGATGATTTATAGGATTATTTACACAAACGATACGCAATGTCTAGTTTACATAATTTACATCTGTTTCATGCAAATAGTACAAGCAATGTAAAATATGTAAATTATTGTAAATATATAACAGAAAAAATTGAGTTTTACAATTATTAGTATATTATATGATAAGAAAATATGATAAATAAAAATACATAAATGAGAGGAAAGCTTAATGTAACGATAAAAAAACAAAGTTTTGATGAATAAATTGTTTACACAAATGTCACGTAAAACATAGTTTACATCTTTTTCATTGGACAATACATGCAATATTAAAATATGTAAATTATAAATTATTATAATTTGTATAACACAGTGTAGAAAGAAACTAATTAAGTGTTATGATTATTATCTGACTTTAGTATTTTAATAAATACATAAGCAAGATGGAAACTTAATTTACTGCAGTCTAGTACAATAATAAAGAACATAAGCTTTGATAATCTATAGATGGTTTATACAAATAATAAAAAATTTAGGTTTAAATCCTTTTCCTATAAATAATACAAGTAACGTAAAATATATAAAATATTATAAATTAAATAACACAGTACAAAAAGAAGTAATTAAATTTCATAATTGTTCATATATAACTTGATACTGATAAATAAAAATATATAAGATAAAAATTTTAGTGCAATCCAGTGCAACGATAAAGAACATAAGTTTCAATGGCTGTATTCAACAGAATGTTTATTTTGCAACTGTTGGAAATTTTCTTCACTGATATTACTTTTACATTTAGAGAAATAGTCCTGTTTCGGCAATCATAAAATGGTTGCAAAACTGTTGCGTTCTGCTGAACGCATCCATTGATTTATAGATTGTTTACACAGATGACATGTAAAACATAGCTTACATAGTTTACATTGTATAGATGTGGATTATTATTTCTTACGCACAACCCTGGGATTTTATTTCGCAGCCATAAGAAGACCGGCAACAAAATGTTCTTCAAAGCGAAATTCGAAATCAGAGTATACTGATCATCGATCGATTCATTTCTCAGATTCAATTAACAGATTCTCTCTTTTCCTTTTTTCTTATAGCGGGGAAGATCTCGCGAAAAATAACTCTTCCAAGAACAGGAATTGAAAAATCCCCTCGCAAAGAGAATTAATCGCCAGAAATTTCTTAAGTAAATTACAATATCGAGTTCTATCGCAACACGAGCTTATGGGGTGCAAGAAACGCGATAATTTTGAAATTATTTCATACTTTTTTGTGATTTTAAAAAAATAAGTTTATACGAGATATTTCTTGTCGACGTAACCAACTTTTTCGTTTGATTCAACTTCACGTTGGATCGAATTTCGCGAAATTATATTGAATTATATGTTCGATTCATAGTATATAAATTATGTCTTATGAACAATTTCATCGTTTGATTATTATCAATTACAGTTCACTTTCGAAGCATCAGCGCGAGAAAATTGTTGATTCTTTTTTTCTCTTTTATTTATATATTCGAAAGAGTGATTTTCCGCAACGCAATCATTTTTGAGAAATATAAACTAAAAGAATATTTTACGTTTGAAAAATAATACGTCATTCTCTCTCTTGCGTGATAATAATTTATAGCAATAATTGTACATAATTTTATTTTTAAATATACTGTAAATGTATTATATACAATTATAATATTATAATTATATAATAGCTAAATAATTATGATATTATAATTATATTTCAAAATTCTTAATCATATACACTGTGTATCATTAAGAATTATATAATTTTCAATTTTATATATATATATATATATATATATATATATATATATATATATTTTTTTATTTAAAAAAAAAATATATAGATAAATCAATAAATATAGAAACCGTTTAAAATAAAATTATTTCATATATATATAAATAATAAAAATATTTTAAAACAAA
>Ga0157364_1006662_pt1 | contig 11894 bp, 12 predicted proteins | sample AttsexASBM2_FD_111476 | JGI IMG/M metagenome (GOLD analysis project Ga0157364, IMG submission 111476) | Fungus gardens microbial communities from leaf cutter ant in Ribeirão Preto, State of São Paulo, Brazil - Atta sexdens ASBM2 | ecosystem: Host-associated > Fungi > Mycelium > Unclassified ...
GCAGGCTTAGATAGTGGTAGCACGGACCAGGACACATTTGTATAAATAGGACACTAATTAAGCAGAGACTCCTTGTCGAGTTCTCTTGTGAATCCCCACACTATACTTCTTTGAGGTTTACTCGTTAGTAAGATCATTGGACATTGTGTCTAGTGGTTGCCACAACAAACCAGTTCTTTCCTTACCAAAGAGGGAAGGAAAATTTTGAGTGGAAATAGATGCTTCAGAACACACTATAGGAGGAGTACTATCTCAGGAACAAGAAGGGAAATGGAAACCAATAGCATTTCTGTCAAGAACGATGCAACTGGCCGAAAGGAATTATGAAATATACAACAAGGAGCTACTAGCAATAGTAGAGGGACTGACCAAGTGGAGACAATACCTGTTGGATGATATGGAACCTTTTAAAGTTTGGACGGATCACAAAAACTTAAAGTATTTCCAAGAACCTCACAAATTAAACAGATGACAAGCTCAATGGTACTTGAAGTTACAAGATTACAACTTTACATTAAAGCATATACCAGGAAAGACGAACACAAAAGCAGACATCCTTTCAAGGAAAGATCAAGTGAACACGAAAGAAGATAACAAAGATGTCCAACTACTAAAGGAGCAATTATTGACAAGGAGAACGACAGCGGAAATTACAATGCTAAGAAGGAAGATGATAGTGGACAAGTCTGACATAGTCAAGGAAATTAAAAGAAACAACACTCAAGAACAAGAGGTAGTCCAAGCGCTAAAAAAGGAAGATGGATTAACATAGGAAGAAGACAGAATTGTATACATGGAAGGAAGAATATATGTTCCAAACAACAAGAAAACTAGGGAGAAAATTCTAAAGGAAAACCATGATTCAGTGGATGTGGGATATCCAGGACAACAGAGAATGCTAGAATTGATCAAGCAAAACTACTGGTGGCCAGGATTAAAAGAAGACGTCAGAAAATATGTACAAGGATGTTTCAAGTACCAGCAGAATAAAGTTTAACATCAGAAGAAGGCAGGAGAGCTACATTTATTGAAGATTCCTCAAGAACCATGGCAAGAGATTAGTATCAACATCATTGGACCTTTGCCTAGGCCAAATGGAATGGACGCCATAGTGGTCATCATAGACCAATTCACAAAAATGATTCTATTAAAAGCAACAACTATAAATATATTATCAGATGGAATTGCAAAAATCTATAGGAACAATATCTGGAAATTACATGGAGTACCCAGGAAGATTCTTAGTGATTGAGGATCACAATTTGCATTAAGGTTTATGAAGGAATTTACAAAGGCATTAGGAACAAAAAGGCAACTATCAACAGCATATCATCCTCAAACAGATGGTCAGATGGAAAGAATCAACCAGGAGATAGGAACATTTCTATAGCACTATGTAAATTATCAACAAGATGATTGGACAGATTGGCTGGCTACAGTGGAATTCCAGTATAATGACAAAAAACATGTGGTGACAGAAAGGACATCATTCAAACTAAACTTTGGAAGACATTCATAGAAAGGCAATCTTGTGGTACAGATGGGGATTCAAAGAGTAGAAGAATTCCTTGCAGGAATACAAAGAAGTTGGGAACAGGCAACAAAGACAATGGAGGAAGCTCAGAGGAACATAAAAAGGCAATTCAACAAGAAAAGGCAGAATCCACAAGGATTAAAGATTGGAGACAATGTGTGGCTCAAAAACAAGAATATACAATCGAATCAACCCTCAAAGAAGTTGAACGATAAAAGATATGGACCTTTTAGAATTTCAAAGGACATTAGTTTGGGAGCATTTCAATTGGAACTTCCAGAAGGATGGGTGATTCATAACATATTCAATGAGGACCTGCTGATACAATGTGTGGAGCCAAAGTCCAAGGGATAACATAAGGAACCAGCACCACCACCAACAATTATTAATGAAGAAGAAGAATATAAAGTGGAAGAAGTTAGGAAGCACAGGAAACATGGAAGAGTGACACAATATTTGGTGCATTGGAAGAGCTACAGAGATGAACATGACCAATGGATAGTAGAAACGGGGTTGCCTCATGCAAGAGAAGCAATTGAAGAATATTGGGCAAGGTATTCGAGTTGAAACCTATAAAGAGAGGGGGTAAAATCCCATTTCAACAGTTCAAAGCATTCCCTCAAAACCTTCAAAACAACTATGCTACTGCACTTGTTTCCCCAAACCCATATATCTCCAGATGATTGAATAATATGGATCAAGCTCAAGTAATGAAGAGAGAACGAGAGGACTGGACAAGGACATATCACAAAACACTAAAAGGGATTGAAACGATGATCGATGTACAAAGAATGATAAAGGACATAAAGAAGTTAGCAGGAGAAGTGGACACAGTGGTGACAGAGATGGAAGAGGATATCTTATGGGCAAGCATCAATAACCAAATGACAAATACCACCAACATATCAGAAATCTCAAAAGACTTGAGGTTCTTAGTTCAAAGTAATATGGAGGAGCAAGCGTTTCAAGTGCAAAGGATGTTGGCTGACGAGTTGGACAGATATAAAGGAAAAGGCAATAGTTATGTGGACAAGAACATTTGGGAAATTCAAGACCTATATATTAATGAAGAACAATAGGAGAAGGATAAAGGAAAAGAAGAGAAAGAAGAAGTAATACTAATCAAACCATATGAAGTCTCAGAGTCGATTTCAACAGAAAGTTCAAGCTTCATTAATGAAGAAATCGACAACCTCCTAAAACATATGAAGTTCATCAAATCTCCTACTCAAACAAGGATTTTCCAACCACCACTGCACTACCAATCACTTCAATCAAGAGAAGAACAAGATCCCAACTTCTGGAAAGAAGTAGTAACAGCACTGGTGGATAACAAACATAATACAGAAACAACAAAGAATGGATATCCTATTTGAATATTCCAAGGGGGACCACCACATGAACTGTTTTTCATTACAATCGACAATCAAGGACAGATTATCATCAGTCCTAACAAGAAAACAGTTGCAACCTACGTGGTAGGAGAATTAGAGGTATTAGTCTGATTTATAAGGACATGAAAGCTGAAAAAGGGGTATTGTTACAATCGATACCTTGAGGATACATCATGGAGATAGGTTCAGGATATAACAATATGATTGGCTGCACTGAAGTAGTCTCAGTCAGTGCCTCATATAGTAGGTGCTCCAGCCTTGCTTCATTCTCACTCTTTCCTCATGTATATGACTCATTGTACTTTATGGACTACATGCTATTTCCTCATGAACTACTAGTATATATAGCATAGATACTTCCCTGTATCCTTATGCTTTACCACTTATAACATCTCTTACCTTCTTCTCAAGTCTTTGTCTAAGTGCAACCTGAGCTCTAGCTTAAGGTTGTAACAATATTCACTTTTTCTGTTTGTAGAATGAAAAGAGAAGCAACTAGAAAAAACATCTATTAGTCTATCTCCAAGGGAGAATTCACTACTAAATGGATCAAAAGATGGAAAGACTTTGTTAATCCTGTTATCCATGTTTACAATAGGATCTTTGATATTCAAACATTATCTTGGATCAAGCCTTTCTAGTGATAATTGATGAACTTTGTTATCATTCATATGTCTTGATTCTAGGAGCGACTTTATGATGTGATTTGATAGTAGAGTATGTGTTTTGAGCTGGAATTTATCACTGAGTTTTTGTAAGTAAAGATAAATTGGAATGAGGCCAGCAATGGCCTTAATACCAAATAAAGAAGATGTATGGAAAGCTCCTAATATTCATATAGCTTCTCTTCTCTGCATTTTCCTGAGCTCTTTGAGGGGATATAATAATGGCACCTTGTTGTAGTACCATAATTAAAAGCCATATAGGGTAATGGGTAAAACACAACTCCTATATAGAAGTTGCTTCTGAGTAGGAATGAGGCCCCTCAACAAATTTCCAAGCATTTTCATGTACTTGACATTTGATATGGCTTTATTAGCATAGAAGTTAATATGTTGTTGAAATGTCAACTTCCTGTCAAAAATAAACCTATTATATCACTATATATTCTCGGGTTGAAGAATAGAACCTCCTAATAATATAAGGTTCAAAGAGGAAGGATTGAAAACTCCATGCAATTCAGAGAAATGGAACACCTCCATTTTCCTATATTCCACAATCAGTCTAAACTGCTCAAAGAGAGAAGAAATAATATAATAACTATAAAAAGGATGAGAATTTGAAACTTTTTCAGCCATTTTTCAAAAATATGAAGAATTGGAGAGAGATATAAGGCAGAAAGAATAGAAAAAAAAACTGATCCCTAATTAACTCTAATGTCAACATTGAATGAAGGAGAAGAAAAATTGTTCCATAGATATGTTGTCTTTCTACCTACTAGGTAATTACAAAAAAAAGACAATATTTTGGAATCAAATCCAGCTTTGTTCAAGATTAAAGGAAGAATTTGGTGATTCAGCAATGGGAAGAATTGAGCAATGTCAAAGGCCAAAGTACTGGTTGAAACATTTTTGACCCAACCTGTATAGATGAAATGAGTTAGCATAACTCTTGCATCTATGGTAGAGCATTTTTTTAAACCACCTAGTTGACATAGGTGGATAAAGTCCTTGGAAATCAACTGGAATCATAACCTTTCACTGATAACCTTTTCAATTAGCTTGCAGATCATATTAAGCAAGACAATAGGTCTGAAAGTCTTAGGGGAATCATACAACTCCTTGTTGGGCTTGGGAATAATAATAAATGTTGAAACTTTGAAATGCAATGGCCAATAACCTAATTCAATGCACACATCAGCAATATTGATGAACTTTCTAAGACATGCAACATCTTTGACAATTCTCTTGAGATGTCTCCATAACAACTTATCTGGTCTAGAGGTTGATAAATTGTTGCATTTTGCAATAGAACTGATGAGCTCCTCTTCTGAGAATGGCTTTCATCTCATAGTTGGTTTACTTGGAATTTCTTCTAGTAACTTTGTGTCAATTTGATGATTTTGTGCTGCATTAAATGACAAATGAAGGGCTTGCTATAGATTATTGAGTTCAATGCATGGTTGACTGTTGTATTGAATAGCTTTGATAGCCAGAAGCTTGTGTTTTTTTACCCAGTTCATAAGTTCCTATGGACCATAACAATTTCTTGAATTTTCTTGTCAAAAAAATTGCATTTAGTCTTTTTGATAGTACTCTTGAAAAGTTTCCAATCTTTAATCCACTTTGAAATCCTATAATTCTCCAGATCTCTATGACAATTCTTGTCCCACTATACCTTGGAGTGCTTAGTGATATTGATGATCTTTGAATATTTGTGCTATATTCTATCTGTATCATTGGCAAATGTCTATATGATTTGCTTGAGAACTTCTTTGCTTAGAATATTCTCTGTATTAAGCCTTTTGATGGCTCCAATCAGTTCAGCAACAAAGTTTTATTCCTCTTCACTATTCTTGACTATTGTATGCTTTCTGGTTTGAATATGCTCTTCAATTATTGCAATATTGACAGTGAGTAGAGTATGATCTGATGTTAATCTCCACTCTAGATGGATAAAATGATTATTGTATTCTGATGAATCAGGTTTGAGAAACATTATATCTATGACCTAGTTTGAGTCTTGTTGATTGTCCAAATACCTGATGGGAACTTGGTTAGTAGATTTAGACAGTCCTAGATTCATAACATCTGTAACATCCATAAGAAGATCACTATGTATGGAATGATATGGAAAATTGGGGTCCCAAATATTATCTCTAATATTGAAATTCCCTGTTATAATTAAAACATCACTGATATCAGCTTCAGTATCCTTGAGATACTTTAAAGCTATTTGTAATGAGTCTGAATATACATTAATAAGAAAGTAAACAGAATCATAATTGAAAAATGAGATGCAAGAAACATCCCTGTGATTGAAAATGTCTTTCCATAAGGAAAATCTAAAAGAAGAAAGTCTGATATTAATATATGTTATGACTTTCAGAAAGTCATTGTTGTTTGAGAGATTTCTGAAAAAAGTAGTCTAGTTAGAGTGACTCAGAACTCCTACCAGCTCATCTCCCTCCTTGCACTTAGAACTTGGTATGGAGTGTATAACAGACTATGATGGCTCTTGAATGAAAATGATATCAAGAAATCCTTGCATTTCTAAGATAGTATTGATGACAAGATTGTTTTTTCAAATGTTTTGAGAGAAGATCATGATTTCTTTCATAATCATGCTTGAGTGCCATTCATGACTGAATGAATCGACTATCTTCTACTTTCCAAAGTTCTTAATATTATTCTCTGTTAACGTGGTGTTTTCAGAAAGGATATTGGTTTGAGTCAGCTTGATAGTCACCTTTGCAATTTAAGTACTTGAATATATAAGGACACTGTTTTCCCTGCTTATTTTCAAGTCTCAGAGAGTTAGTTTTAAAATTAGCTTTGCAACACTATGTAAAATAATGGTGGTGTTTAGTCTTATGAGGACCATTACATTTTACACACTTTGATTCTTGTATTCTGCATACAAAGATAGTGTGTTCCCACTTCCAACAATTCTTACACTAAGGGACTCCCAGATTCATGTTCACCTCTTGAATAGTCACGATGTAGCTTCCTATGTTGAAGCATCTGTTGATAAGGCCTTTAGCCTTACTCCCACTCTGAACATCCCAGATATTCAGCCAAATGATGGCCATGTCTGATTTTGAAAACACTTTGATGACTCTTGGCTTAAAAGCAGTAGTAATATTGTTGAAAATGTGATTGTTCTTGATAATTGACTCAACAGGAGCTGCAATCTTGTTAGTAGTTATAATGATTTCTGTCTAATCAGTTTGAACAAAGTTTACCATGACTTCAGATTTGATGTTTTTGAGTGTGAATGTTGGAGTCTTCCATTATCATTGCTCATTGGAACAATAACTTACTTTCTTGATGGTTCTTTTCCCATCATATGAATTCTTGGTTTAGATTTATCTTCACTATTGATAATTTGTTGAATGTTTTTGATTTTTTTTGCCTGTAAATTAGGAAACATTTCTCTAATTTTTAAAACTTCCCTAGTATTGTTTAAAGGAGTTGATGCTTGAGCATATAATTTTCTTTGGTCTTTTTTCTCATTTGTCTGATTATTCTTTTGAAATATTTTGAGATTTCATTAACCTTCTTGGATAATTTGGCTGGAATAGGAGGGGGTAGTCTGTTGAAAGTGGTGGGCTTGTCTGTATTCTAACTGCTCTTGCTCTTGTTAGTCTTCACTTCATTGATTTTCAGAGTAAAATTTGATGAAACCTTGCTTCTAAAGGAAGTATTATTGTTATCAGTAATGAGTGAATCTTATTCTGACTCATAAATGGCCGAAATGAAATTCCAAGCCACCTTACCTATACCTTTAAGAACAGTAACCTTATTAAATTTGCTGTTTTCAATTTTCTTGTTGCAAATGTATTTCATCAAATGATGAAGAAATTCCTTTATATTGTTAGCATTGGAGGGGAAATACTCTAGCAAATCATAAAGGGAAATGGAATGGAAATCTCCATCCCATGTGTCTTGTTCTGTTGCCTGATTTACATCATACAGCAGTTGAATGTTGAAAATATCCTGTAATAAACTTGTATTAGAGTTATTATTAGACACACCCTCACCCTGTGGTTTAAGTGTAGTTTTGAGTGCTAGTGCCTCATTTCATACATGTTGTCCCTTCTTTGGGGAGGGGTTGTCAGTCACCTTACTGACTAAATTACCTACCTCTGCATTTCCTTTATAAGACAGCTGAGAGCTGTCAATTAGATCCTGAGTTTCAACATCTGGAAGATCATTATTCATTTTAATATGTTGATGGTATGGAATAGATGAAGTACTAGAAGAAACCAATGAATCCCTTGAATTAGCTTTGCTTGAGGAAGTAGATCTCCCTCTGATAATATTACAATCAACACTCATGTCCATATTGGAAGGTAATTGAGCCATTGAGAAATGTGTTGTACCAGATGCTGAGTTAGAAAAATATATATTCACTACTTCTCTTATAGGTACTATCATACAAGATGGTGGTAAGAGAGAAAGAAGTGATGTGTTATATTATTCTTTCAGCTCAAGTAAGAAAAAAATTAAAAATAAAAATAAAATAAAATAGAAAAGTAAAAGTATTTAAGTGAATCTAATAATAGTATACTCAGTATACTCTAAACTCTTGGATTTTATTTCATTTTTTAATCTATTTAATTTGATTTGATTTCAATAATCAAGAAATATGTAATTATGTTACAATAAATTTATCACAAAATAAACTACTTACTTATTTGTGATATTTGAATCTTAGATGCACTCTCAGAGATTTAGGAGTAATTCAGAAGTTTAATAATGATGATAATGATAATTAAGATCAATACAGATGTCAATGATAATGAGGAACAATGATTGATGATTATTGATGAAAACTGATGATAAATAATGTTGTTAAGTCTAAGGTCTAATTCTTGAATACAAAAGTATTTATATAAAATAGTGATGGTCTGTATGTAAGCTATTTTTATTATATAATCAAAACTCATATCTGATGGAGCTGTTATCTTTTTTTTGAATTATTAATTTATTATGCAGGGCTTGATAGCAGACCATGGTAACTACTAAGTAATTACATATATTCAGAATGAGACAACAGGAAGATAAGATAAAAAAGAAAAAGAGAACTAAAGTAGAGTAATCAAAGAAAGGAAAGAAATATAGGAGAAGATATATGAACAACAATATCTTAGATGAGTTAAGTGATGTGTTCTCTAAAGAAGAATGTATTACTATTGAATTCTAAGAAAAGAATGAAGTAAGCCAAGGTATTCCTTCTTGGATTCCAATAGTTGTTATATCTTTTGCACTTATGAAGTATATGTCTTCTAGTTTTGATCAGATAAAGGCTGCAGAAGCACATATAGCTTTCCTAAGGAAAGAACTTCAATTGATATTTGCCAATGAGGACATAATTGACTATAGCTGTTATAGCTTTTGTGCATAGCGAGTTTGAATGACCAAAATATTGTAGCCATGATCTGCTCTTTGAATATGATGGTTCAATGAAGTTGAGATCATCATCAAGAAAATCTAGGAAGTTCCTTCCTTTGTTATCTGAGGCTTGAAATGTTATTTTCCACAGGCTTATTATTTTGTCATATTCATCCTTTTGACTAAAATCTCATAAAGATCTACATGGGAGAAGTGATGATAGATTGAACTTTTTGGTCTTCTTGTTGACAATATTGTGAAGCAACCATCTATCTTGACTAGGGCAGTCCTAGAAATCAATGTAATTGTGATGATTTCTTTCAAAGAATTCTCTAATTTCCTTAAAAATAGCCAAAGTTTGGATATGGTATGGATGAACCAATGAATTGAAAATATTTTTGGCCATATGTATAGAGTCAGTGATGACAACAATGTGTTCAATATTGGATAGCAAAATAGCTTTATTTAATCCATATCTGATAGCAAATAAGTCTGCCTCAGTGGATATGATGTTTACAACATAGTGGATGGTTTTGATGATAGGAAAATCATGAATATAAACATGAGCAATAGATGTAGCAACTTAGTTCTTGATACTCATATCTAGTACAACAATAGCTGTTTTAGGATTAGTCAAAGTATTGAAGATGATTTCATCAAGTTTACAAAGATGTGTCTTTTTAGTTTCAGCACTTTTCCTGTTTGAAGGATAAAATGAAAAATGACTAGGAAACATATCAATTAGTCTGTTTCCAGGAGAAAATTTGTTGTTAAAAGAATCAAGAGAATTGAAGGTTCCATTCAATTTATTGTTAGCATCTATGATGAAACTTTTAACTTTCAGTCTCTGTTTGTTGGTTAACTTTTCCATTGATAGATGATGTTTTTTGTGATAAGAGGAGTGTCTTGACTCCAGCAATGATTTAATAAGATAATTTAGTGAAAGCAATTGAGTGTGTAATTGTAGTCTTCTGCTGAGTTTTCAAAGATGTAGATTTACTGGAATAAGGCCAGTGATAGCCTCAATGCTCAAGGATGGAGAAGTCTGAAATACTCCAAGGATCTATAGAGCAGCTCTTCTTTGCATATTTCTAAGAGCTTTAAGTGGGTATGATAATGGGGCTTTGTTGTAGAACCACAATAGAAAACTATATAGAATGATAGGAAAGATACATGTCTTATATAAGAGATGTTTTTGAGATGGAACAAGATCTCTTGATGAATTTCCAAGCATTTTCATGCTTTTTACTGTGGAAATGGCCTTATTCATATAGAAATTGACATGTTAACAAAAAGATAGTTTTCTGTCAAAGATAAAATCCAAATAGCACCATGTCTCTTTGGGGCAGAGAACAGATCCTCCTAGAATAGAAAGATCTAAAGAGGAAGGATTAAAGGTCTTATACGATCTAGAAAAGTGGAAAACTTCAATTTTCCCATGTTCAATGACTAGTCTGAATTGTTCCAAAAAAAAAGATATAACACAATAACTACAAAAGAGATTTGAGTTTGAAATATGAAAGGATTTGTTCTGGGAGATAAAGAGACTATTATCTACAAAATAAATGACAGAAACAGAAATTTTTAGATTTTTTAATTTTTTTCAAAAATATAAAAAACTAGCAATAAGTATAGAGTTGATAAAATAGGTGAAAGGGCTAATTATTGGCCAATGCCAATGTTAACATCAAAGAATGGAGAAGAAAAATCATTTTAAAAGTACTTAGTCTCCTACCTACTAGATAGTTACTAAAGAAATAAGAGATCTTGAGGTCAAATCTAGCCTTGTCCAAGATAAGCGGAAGTATTTGATGATTAATAGACAGGAGAAATTATATGATATTAAATTCCAGCATGCTAGTTGAGCAATTTTTAACCCAGCCTACATATATGAGATATGTCAGAACTATGCCAATGTTAGTTGTAAACCATTATTTAAAACATTCTAGTTAACAAGGATAAATCATATTCTTGGATAAAGCTTGAAATTGAAGCCTTTCACCAATAACTTTCTCAATTAGTTTGCTAAGCATGTTTAAAGGAACAATGGACCTAAACATTTTAGGAGCATTGTATGATATCTTGTTAGACTTAAGAATAATAATAGACATAGACAGTTTGAAGTATGATGGCCAATGCTCTAAGTTAATACATGCATTAGCAATATTTATAATATTAACAAGGTATGCCAAATTTTTAGTAATTGCTTTGAGATGTCTCCAAGACAATCTATTAGGTCTAGAGGTCAAATTGTTGCTGTATTTGTTGATGAATGTCAAGAATTTTTGTTTTGAAAAAAGTGGCCATTCAGTAGCAATTTTGTCTGGGATTTCTTCTAATAATAAAGTATTGACTTGCCAATGCTGGGCTGAGTTAAATGATTTGTGAAGAGCCTATCATAGATTATCAATTTTAAGACATGGTCAACCATTATATTTGATCACTTCAATGGCTGGAAGCTTTTGCTTTTTGACCTAGTTTATGAGTTTCCATGGTTCTTTTCTATTGTTTTGTTGTAGCAACCACTAGACACAAAGTCCAATAATCACACAAGCAAGTAAAGCTCTCAATAGGCTATTGATGTAGAGATCACAAAAGAACTCAACAAGGAGTCTCTGCTAAATTGCTACCCTATTTATATAAGTTACACATGGTCTGTGCTACTAATAATTACTCCTGCCCTAATGTCCATGCATTGTCCATGAGTGTACCATATATACACCATGAGGTAGCTATGCAGTTAACATGCTCCTTAACATCATTTGTTATGATTCAATGCTCACAGGGTTAAGCAAAGAACTAACTCTTGTATTGAGTGACACAAGAGAACTCAATAGAGTTCCTAGTACAGAGTAGTCTACCTTATATACTAGTACCCATGGTCCGTGCTAACTACTGTGCACCCTACCC
>Ga0157364_1006664_pt1 | contig 11894 bp, 3 predicted proteins | sample AttsexASBM2_FD_111476 | JGI IMG/M metagenome (GOLD analysis project Ga0157364, IMG submission 111476) | Fungus gardens microbial communities from leaf cutter ant in Ribeirão Preto, State of São Paulo, Brazil - Atta sexdens ASBM2 | ecosystem: Host-associated > Fungi > Mycelium > Unclassified ...
CGATTGATACCTGATTAATCATCGTTTATTATTCTGTCTTCTTACAGGATTTTCCTAGCAAGGGTTGGCTGATTCGATTTTCAGACGTAATCGGCGCATCGCACACTGGCGATTACAGATTCTGGAGTCTCCACGGCAATGCTAGTATTGGACTACGACAAGTGGCAGAGTTCGGTGCAACACGGAAGTTAGAATCCGAGTTAAAGGATCGGGTAAGAAGTGCAATATACATGCAATTGTATATTACATGTAGTCTTAAGGAAAAGCTACACAAAGTTTTTAATTCACTTTGTCCTATTTCGGAAAGTTTAAGATAAATTAATTTTTTTCTGTTCAAAATTACCTTAGTTTTCAATATTTCATTTCCATCATAATTCCATTAATATTCTTATATCATAATTTCATTAATAGGTATGCTAAAATATAAAGAGACTATTTTATACATATAAATATGAAAAACTGAACATTTCATTAAAATAAGTTTGAGAAGCATATATTAATTTATGTTAACCCTCTGTAATTATAAAAATTACAAAAATTACAAAAATTAATATAAACAATAAGAATCTTATTGGACTGTGCATTTGAAAATTCAGCAATAAGGTAAAGAAATAATGCTTTTTCAAAACTAAAGCTTTAATGTTTAAATAATTCAATCTGAATTACTATATATTATATATGTACATGCATATATATATATATATATATATATATACCATATTTGGTATCTTCCGGTCGAGATAATATTTTTCGACAATAAATGTGTGTGTGTATTTGCAGTATATTAACATCTTTTTAATAGATTGAGCATCAAATTATTAAAATAATTTGTCTTATTAATTTAATTTGTTGTTAATTAAACTACTGTAATATTATTAGTAGTGAAAAATTAATATATCTCTTTTATCGCTACAATGATCACAACTATCTTTTACATACAGATTGGCTAACCAAAAACACACATTCTGTATGAGTTACAGCTGCTGCGATCTAAAATCCATTCTACAATTGCATAAGTGTAGTTATAAATTGTAGTTATGAGAATTAACCAATCACAATCAAATATAAGGAAAATATTCGATTGCGATTGGTTAATTCGTACAATTACGCTTATGCAATGATCGTAATCTTATCCCTTGGTATATGAGTTATAGTTGCGCCGACAGCCAAAAGCTAATTAAGTGCGTACTTTTACATTGACTTTCCACTGATTTCCAAACTGACTTTCGAACTCTAATTATTTCCATCATTGACATTATAATTAATTAGAAAGAATTAATTTTGAAAGTTAGGGATTGTGTTATTTTTTTTAAAGCTTCAAGAACTTCGGAAACTCAAAAAAATATTTTTTTGTAAATCTGTTTATTAGGAAATATATGATTTTATCATAAAAATATTTATGACAAAAACATAGATACATATAAATTACAGCATTTATTGCTTGAGTTTACTATTTGTTTACAGAGTGAACAAATAAGAACTATAATAAAAGCAAGAGGCATAAGTTATCCGAATGTCACTGGCAAGACCTTTGCTGTGTTTCGAGTTGACAGAAAACATCATTTAATGTCTTTAGTTTCTATGATTGGTAAGGCTAATTTTTACAAAGGAGATATTAAATTCGTATTAAAAATTGTAGAATAATAATTTTTCGCTTACCGTGCGATTTTAATTTTTCCGCAGATCCATCGCCAGATTGGTTTGTTGGCGTTTCAGGACTCGAACTTTGTCTGTCTAATTGTTCCTGGATAGAGCATAAGCAATTAAATCTCTATCCTTACGATGCTGGCACTGACGACGGAATTACATACGTGGTAAAGTAAACAGATAACTTTTATTTTTAATTTTTTATAATTTATGATGGATGTTTTAGCATATTTTATAAGGAAAAATTGATTTAAAATTTCCGAAGAGTTCGCATCAAGATAAGTACGTTGATTTGTACTTCACTTAGTGGGCTGAAAGCCCTACTAAAAAAAAAGAGATACTTGTCAATTGTCAGCGTGGAGGGATCACAATAACCCCTCTTGAAAGAGAATACCTTAATTTTATTCCCGTAGTATGCAACAAGAATTGCTGACGTTGTTGCTCCCTCGGCATTTTTCCGAGTGAGAATTTTCCTTCTTCTATCTTTTCTTTCTTTTCTCGCGAAAAATCTTTCTCCATGCGTTAACAGCGAGAATTTATAAATTATACATTTCTTGTAACAGCAGGTCTATTCGTTATTATGTTAAGATCGGATAAAAATATTAGCTGGAAAAAAATTTGAAGAGAAATAAAATTACAAGAAAGATCTTATAACAAATATTTATAATTTCGTAAAGTAATATTTATTTTCCTCGTTAATTATTATTAGTCGCCCGATTCGCCGACGGATCCACAGATTCCGATTCATCGTATCACATCAACGTATCCGAATGATTCGAGATCACCTTTTTACGATTCGTCTGGTCTAGACATGAAACCTCTCGCGAAGCTTTATCTCAACAGGCAGAGATTATACGAGAAGACCTGCGATAATTTGGATGATACACTAACTGATACAGGTACAGTGCATACGAATAAAAAATAAAATAGAAAATATAATTTAAGAAATGTGCTTGCGGAAAATTTATGATAGTTAATTGTATCACTTGGAAATTTTAAAGTAGCGCATTAATGTCTGACCCGCAGTTTTCTCGATGATGTAAAAAATTTATATCTCACCGAGGAGAAAAAAATGCAGAATTAAACACCAGTTCTAAAACACTAAAACTCGTAAACGAGTTTCCGCGAAGTTGACCGATTAACATTTATCATGAATTTCCACGTCACGTGCAGATCCGCATAATTATTCCCTAAATTGTTCATGCAAGAACTATTTTAAAACGGGATAAGTCTAGATAAACGTCTGTTTATTTTTTGCGTAATTTGTGAAACTATTTTTCGCTTCGCAACATATCATTTGCTTTCTATTCTTTCTATAGATTGCATGATAAATGTGTAGTACGTAAATTACTAGTTGTATAACGTAATTCTTGTTTTAAGTGCATTCATTATGAACTTTAGACATACAGTTTTTATGTGAAACATCTAAAAAGATAATCGATGTTTTTTTGTACGTAGAAGCCTGTAAATTATCTTCTTGGGGCGAGTGGAGCGAATGTTCGGTCACCTGCGGCAAAGGCACCAAACTGAGACAACGTCATTTTCGCAACGAAGCTGCGGCTATTGCGAACAAATGCAGCACGTCTCTCACAGATCGAAGAGCCTGCTACAATACACAAAATCCGTATTGGTAATGACATCTTTTTTTAATCTCGTTTGATAAAAATTAATTTATAAAATTTCTCAAAATTTTTTATTTTTTTATTTATTTATTATTACAAATTTCTTTATTTACTAATGAATCCCTCTCTCTCTCTCTCTCTCTCTCTCTCGTGTTTTATTTTTCTTAAAATTTTCTTTTTTTATATATTAAAAAAAATTTATGTTTTTCATATCTATTATAAAATTTCACTTCTTATTTATTTTTCTATTTCGATTTTCACTTTAGACAAAAATTTTTCATACTAGTTCTTATTTTTTCACACTTTAGACAAAAAAGTCATATAATTTATTACAAGAATATAATTGTTCACGTATTGTGTTAAAATAAAAAAATTATACAATTTGATAAATTAATTATTAAATATATTTTCATGTCAACTGAATCCGTAATTCGTAATACGCAGTTGAAACTGTTACTGTTTGTAAAATATATAAAAAAACAAATATGACTCGAGAAAACTTCTATCTTTGCTGGAAGCAACTACATTTTTAAATAAAAAAAAATATAGCAATCATTTATTGAAAATTTAAGATTATTATAGAAAATATAAAAATTCTGATAGATAGTAATTGATAACAATCAAGACTGGATTTTATATATTCAGTATGATGAAAATATATTTAATAATCTACCAAATCATGTCTATATAAAAATTCATGATTTTAAAACAGCGAGTGTCATCATCCACATGCTCTCGTATACAAAATTATGTAATAATGAGAACATCTGTTTAAGTTGTATCTCTAATACCTACGATAATTCATTCTCAAACAGAATACAAGTCGTCATCTTTGAGAAAATTTTTCTCAGAATGTTTATATGAATTGAAATACTTTTCAGAAAACTATCTTTTTTTGTAGAATTTTTCATATACAGAATGTTTCCTTTAATTTAATCTAAAATATCTCCATTGTTTTCCATTGATACGAGAAAATATTAAAGAAGAAAGTTGTTTGATTCAAAGATATTATGATGAGCAAAAAAGTTTTTCTAAAATTTTCTAAAATTTTTCTAAAATTAAAAAAAAAATATTTTTAAAATTTTTCTAAAATTTTCTAAAATTTTTCTAAATTTTTTAAAAATGTTCTAAAACTTTTTAATTTCTCATTCTATAATTTCTGAAAAAATATCTTAAATTTCTTAGATTTTATAAAATTTCATCAGAAATAGGAAGAAAAATCTTATAGTAATCTTAGAATATTTCATAATTCACGCATATAAAGAATTCTAGAAGAGATCGATGTGTTTTTTAAATTGCTTGGAATGAAATCTCATTACAAAAGAATCAAAATATTGTCACTAGTAAAAACATTTACACTCTTGAATAAGAGTGTAAAAAAGAGCGGCAGATTTTCATTTTCTTTTTTTTTTTTGAAGTAAGATTTCATTTTCTTGATTTACTCTAAAGGAAAAAATCTCACTCTTTTTAAAAAAATGAGACTTCTTTCCTTTGAAGTATTTAAATCTCACTCCAGAAAAGAATGAAAATTTATTATTCTTATTTAAAAGAACAAATATTTTCACTCTTTTTAATAATACAGTATTTTCATAATAATAGATAGTATTTTCACTCTTTTGGATTAAGATTTCTTCAGGAGAGTGTAATCGTTTTCGGCACTTTTGAAATGTGTTCCAATTTGTTCAAAAAAATTTGTTTAAAAAAATTTTCTAAAAAGTATATGTATAAAATTATTCAGAAATCTTAAAGAACTTTATATAAAAATTTTGAAAAATTATATGAAAAATTCTAAGAAAAACTTTCATCAGGGATATAACATTAAAATTCCGAAATGATTACTGAAAGTCACTCAGTAATGATTTATTTCAAATCAATAATGATTTATTTTGATGTTATCATCACAATTGTTACACTGCTTGAGTTTGTATTGTGAAATAATTGCATTTATAATTCACCAGCGTTAACGGTCGTGACGATGGACTATTGGAGAGCGAAAAGTGCGAGTTAACCCAATGGAGTGCGTGGAGTGCATGCTCATCAAGCTGTAGCGACGGTATCAAGATCCGATCTAGAAATTTCCGGCAGAAGAAGTATCGAAAGCAGTGCAGAGCCGCGGCGAATGGACCGCAACTCCAGCAATCCATCAATTGCGAAAATCAACCTTGCGATGGCGAAGACACGGAGGAGGTAAGGCAACGATTGAATCATTTGGACAACGATGATGAAGACGAGGATTATACCGGTGAGATGGCGGATGGGAACGGACAGGAATGGCTGCAGGTATGAGAACGTTTAGAGATATCGAAACTAAACAATCAAATGGAAACGAGATTTCCAACGAAGCTGATTCGCGAAGTCCGAAAATGTATTAAATTACAATTGGTAAACTTACTATTGGTTACTATGATTGCTAAGGTTTATTTTATAGAAAAGAAAAAAAACGATATTCAAATTCTATGATAAATCCGATACTGACTTTTCTTCAGCAAAAGTTTTATCAAGAACCATAATTATTGAGATTTTTTAATTTTCTATATTAAATATTCTCGAATTTTATATTAAATTTTTGTTGAGATCTCGATAAAGAATTAATCAAAATAAATAATTCTCTTATTTCATCCTCGGAGGATTAAGAAGCAAAGCTCTTTTAATCTGCTTAATTTATTTTTAATTAAATTTTAATTTCAATTAAATTTGTCAAATATTTTTATTTTGATTTATTAATTTTCCTTAGATTTTTGTTCACATGCGAGTCGCTTTGTTTATTTTATTTTATTTTATTTTATTTTGATAAAATCGAATCTGATTTTCAAGTAACATTTAGTCCGTGAATTGATATTTATTTTCCGGTTTCCGAGTTTTATATTCAAACAAGTAAAAACACATTCAACTTAGTCCTTTGAAAAATTAAGTTCGTCAAAAGGTTCACTAACTATACGACTAACTATTGATGTACTTTATATCAAGCGGATTTCGTATCTCTCACATAAACAGAATAAACGATCCGCTCGATATTTATTACAACGAATCCAGCAGCTTTGCTAAGTGTTAAATCACCAGACAGCCAGCGGCGATAGCTTCGCACGAGTAATCGATATCTGTATACCATTTCTCGTAGATCCATCCATGGCACTGGCACCCTCACGTAAGTCACGCGATATCAGCAAGGGAAATCTAGCACCTCAGCGTACGAAAAATTTAATATATTCTTTTTATAGACTGCCATTAGAGCACGCAAGAAGCGATAAATATAAACCTGAAGATCAAAAGCACATTGAAGGATCCAAATACCGTGAAGAATTAATTTTTTTCTTCTCTTTATTAAATATTACTATAGATACATTTCCGAGTGCTTTTAAATTCCCTTGCTATATCACGATAGCTTTACTATCAAAGATACAGTGGCTTGTTTTTCTTTTTAACGCGATTTATTCTTGCCATCAAGAAAACGACATATTTAAATTTATGCTTAATAAGATTTGCTCGCTGAGAACGATAAAAAAAAACAAGCAACTTTCACGAATTTGAAAAACATTGTCTTAACAGCTAAAACTTTTTGTCTTCATTATATTAGGTAAAAATCTTTCAAAATTTTTAGTTTCTTCATCATCAAACAATACCTGATTAGAATTTTCTATAGATATCGAGATATGTTAAGACGTGAAATTAAAAGAAAAAATTCTAAAAATTTATGTGACAAGACAACTCTTTAAATATTGTGGTACCTTGTAATATCACAACTGCAACGAATCAGTAGGGAATTTTGATCTAATAATAATCATTATTATTGTCGTCATTATCATACATTTATATTTACAATATTTTACATGCATAATCATCGTGTAAAGAATGATATGATCAAGTATCATTAAATTATTTTGGCAATAAGTAAACTCCATGATTAACAAAAATTCATATTAAACGCAAGAGTAAAAAAACTTATATTTTTCAAAATCTTTTTTAATATTCATTTAGAAGAGCAAACTTCTTTGTCATACTTTCTAATATTCATATCAGACTAGAGATTGAGATTGAAATTGAATTTGATCAATTAAAACAAAGTTCACTAAACTTGATATTGATTTCCTTTCTTCTGATTGGTTCTGATTGAAAATTCAATCTCGATCTCGATCTCAATCTCTAGTCTGATATGAGTATTACAATTAATATACATTTTCAATATAGCGCATGGCTAAATAACTTTCAGTTAGAAAAAAAGCTTTATGCAATGGAAATGCTCATTTGAAAGATTTTTCAAATTTATCACAAATGCTTGGCAGAAAAGAAAAAAGTTCGCTTCTACAACTTTCTCCATAAATTGTCCTTTTTTATGTTGATCGATTTTTATTCTTGGCTGCAGACTTGTCCTGACGATCGCTATACAGAATGGTCCACATGGTCGCTGTGTACTGCCAGTTGTGGACCTGGCATCAAGATGAGATCCAGGCAATTATTGTATCCAGAGCAATCGGATAAGGATGATGAGAAGTGCAAGATGCAAATGCTGCCATGCATAGCCGAAATTTCGAGCTGTAATTACACGACGAAAGAGGCAGAAGGTACGTAAAGTGTTAACTGTCAATTTTTCTAATTTATTTTACAGTATGAAACAAGAAAGAGTCCCGACAGTGCGAAAAATTCGAATGATATTTGATTCGTTGCACTTTAGGTATAAATAACATGTACTAAAAATAATCGGTATAAAAATGTATCTCCGTCATATATTTTTGCTAATAAAATTTTTACCAATAATTAGTCATTACTTTAGCCACGCATTTTATCTTCATTATTATAACTGCGCGTCTTTTGTATTATCTGTATAACTATAATAACAAAATACTAATTAGAAATTTATAATTAGAGATTTGTAGCGAACCTCTGCAGAAGGGAAGTTGTCATGGCAACGAATTACGAACCTACTTTGACAAACAGATGGGCCGCTGTCATTATTTCTTTTACACTGGATGCGGCGGTAATCGAAACAATTTCCCAAACGAGCAGGATTGTTATAAAGTTTGCAAGAATTTTCAAAGTAAGTTAATCAGATTGCACGCCATATTCACTTGTTTTATAATGAAGCATTATGATAAAGTTGTTAATTATGAGATCTCCGCATGCATGTATATGCTAATAAAATTTTGTATTAATTCACAGTGAAATATAGATTTCTGAAAAAGTGAAAATTCCTGAAGTATTCCAATTGCAATGGAACATGATATTAGGGTATTTTCGAGGTTGCTCATTTCGAATCTAATCTCGAATTTTGAAAATTTGAAATGACGAATTCAAAATGGCGAACGAAAATGCTAAAAGTACTCCGATTCTGGTAAAATTTGGTATTGACTGCGTTCAGCAGAGAAAACTAATCAATTAACGCTTAGTGATTCTTTAATATAATTGATTCCTACACTTAAGTCCAGCAAATAAGAATTAAAGGCAAGAGTAATCATATTAAAGAATCACTATAAGCATCGAGAGACCGCTAATTTCGAATCATATCTTAAATTTTGAAAATTTAAAATGGCAGACTAAAAGACCAGATCTAAAATAGCAAACCAAAACGCAAAAAGTAATCGTACGTTAACATCGACTTGTGTTTTTAAATTTTTCGTCTTGCTGAACATGAATTTGTATTCAAAATTGCAAAATGACAGAGCAATATCATTTATGCATCTGCACGTTTAAGATGTGTTCCAAAACTGAACTCCGTCAATTCCGAATATCTTTTATCTTTGTTCAACTTTCATGTCTTTTCTAAAACTAAATATTTCTTTCATCATATTCAAATACATTTTTGTTAAACAATCGTTTTTTTTTTCAATGTATTAAATCCAATTACTTTTAACATTTTGATCTGTCACATTGGATCCGCCACTTGAATTTTGTAATACAGTCCTCAGAATTACGCTTAGCGACTAAAACAACGTATTATATATAAGTCTGCTTTTTATTACTGCACTTTCTAAATTAGTACACACAGTGCAATAAGTTAAAGTGAAACAAATATATGTTTGTTTCATTTTAACTTATTGCATCGGTTCAGAGTGCAGCCATAAGAAACAGACCTTATATGTATAACTTCTGGTTACAAGTATATATAATCGAACTTTGAATTTTTATAACTTTTTAGTAACTTATCCCCTTAAGCGCTTTTAAAATTAATATTCTCGCACTTGTGCATTCATAAGTGATATTTGACAAATCCAAAAAATGGCAAAAAAGTGGCACATCTACATTAAAACACATCTTAAGAAACAGACACATTAGCATGACAAATTGATTGATTTTAGGTGGAACATCATAAAATACGTAACAATAGCGACATAACAATAGCGAGTAACTTTGAAAAAAGTAATAAGTTGCCCCCGTCAATATAATATTTTCGATACTGTCGGAATCAATAGTATCTATTATTTTTATGATTTGTATATTTCCGTTAAAGAAAGTACAAAAACTCGAATGATATGATTGATTGGCGATGTATAAATGCTTTTTTTGTATATATGTTTATTACAGATCTTATGCAACTTTTCAAGTTATTATTGTTGCCAACAAGCAAATACTTGATCAAAAATTCTAAAATCTAAAACGTTGAGAATACGTCCACCAACTGGAACTTTCTAATTTTGATAAAGTAAACATACAATATATTTATGTCTGTATGAGTGCTGTATATTTACTTTATCAAAATTAGAAAGTTCATTTTTTCGACAATCTATCTCACTGTGCAATTATGATATCTACGACAACAATTCTCCCGCTCTCTCAGATTTACTGGCTAACTATGACTACAGTCTTCACTTGGTGCAAATGCATCTCTGAAACAGTCTCCGATTGGTCCATTAGTAAAGTTGTTTCTTCTGATTGGTCAATTAAATATTTGGAAACATTTGTAGTATTAAATGGACTGCAATCTCTATAATTCCTGCTTGTTATATGCACGTTAATTTCTTTCTGGTAAATTAATCTTAAAATGTAAATTTTAATATTCTATATTAGAAAATGCTAAAGATTTATTGATATATTAATAGATATTAATATGCAAAAAAATATTAATTATTACTAATACATGAAAAAAAGTCATAATAGGATTATAATAAATTAGATTATTATTTAAAGGACTATGCCCAGTTTGGGCCTTAGCTGAACAGCATTGAGACCTAGCTAAGATTATAAAGCATAAAAAAAGGATTAAAAAGTTTCATAAGCACAATTTTATAAAATGAGTCCCTTGAGCTACAACTGTTCAAAGTTCGCTATTATGTATTGTGTACTATGTAGGACTGATTTTATTCAATTTCTCAAATCTAGTATCTGGAATATGTCCAATCTTGACGAAGACAACTAAAATCTTTTTTGAATCCCAAATGAATAGTTATAAGTGATTATAATTTAATTGATAAAGAGGGGAGAGAGAAACACTCAAAGTAGTACACTCAAAGTAAAACAAAAAGCTTTAATTGCCTGATTGAAATGTGACCAATATATGAACCTTATTTCTCTTCCTCATCAGAACTCTAAATAAAAAAACATTAACTGTTCTTGCTGGCATATGAATGTCTTCGTCAAAATGTTGGGCATATCCCAGATAACTGTCAACCGGATTAATATAATACTGTATCAAATACATTTTAGATATTACTTCAATGTCTTTGGTACAATCCGCCGTCACTGCGGGGAGATGCCCTGAACACAGAGAAATTGGATAAAACTAGTGGTACATGATCATAATAGCAAACTTTGGATAATTCTAGCAGGAAAACTTCTCCTATAAAGTTGGAATTATAAAATTTTTTATTCTCTTTTGATATCTTAAAATTTTAGGCTCTTAAAGTTGTTCATCCAACTCAAATTCCCTTATAAAACTGAGCATAATCCTTTATTTTCTCCTTTAAGGTTTTCAAAAATTATGCATTTTTTCGTCTGATGAATTCTTAATCTGCATCACATATAACGCTTCTGACTTCCGTATTATCAGTAAATTATCTTTTCATGAATAATCAATTTGTGTTATACCTTGCACGCTTACTAACGAATTCAGGAGAATTGAGGGGCAATATGTCGACAATTATGAAAAACTTGAAGGTATCCCTTAGTAGTGTCCTCAGCTATCATATTCCCGTTCAGGAGCAACGCAGCACGAAAGCGAAGAGAGCGCAACACGGTGATAATTAATTGCTTTATACAAAAATTAATCATTCTCGTTAATATCAAATCAATATTTATAATAGAGATCCATTATATACACATATACTCACACAATACGTATATTCTATTCTTACGGACAATACGAATTTAAAAACCATTAGCCGAGAAATGCAATGCATAGAAATTTCTGCTTCGCTGACGATCATCTTGTGCATCTTTACAGAAAAGGAGAACTTTAAAGGCATTCAAGCGAGCAGTCAGATAATGGAATCAAATGAAAATAGCAAAGTGGACTGTCAGGTTACCGAATGGAGTAAATGGACTCGTTGTGATAACTGTCGTGGATATACTATGAGCACCAGAACAATTGTGGTATTATTAGAAATTTATTCGTGTATTTATTAAAATTTTTTGATGCTTATGATACAGAACAAAAACACAATAATGTTTCAAAGAGCAATAACTATTATTCCTCCA
>Ga0157364_1006665_pt1 | contig 11894 bp, 11 predicted proteins | sample AttsexASBM2_FD_111476 | JGI IMG/M metagenome (GOLD analysis project Ga0157364, IMG submission 111476) | Fungus gardens microbial communities from leaf cutter ant in Ribeirão Preto, State of São Paulo, Brazil - Atta sexdens ASBM2 | ecosystem: Host-associated > Fungi > Mycelium > Unclassified ...
AATTTTCTTGCTATTCAGGCTTTTGTTATGCTTGACTTCACTTCACCAGACAAAATGGCTGAGTTGGTCAGATATCAACTGAAAACATCGATGAATACTCTAGGCCCTACCTCAGTGTTTGCTGATAACATATTGCTTTTCTAAGCAGTGTTCTTCTTATCTATTCATGACTCTCAAGTTTGTACTAAAGACTAAGAAATAAAGGTTATCTCAGGCTCATCAGAATAGTTTATTGTATTGACTCACCTTCAGATTTTTAATGTGAAAGTCACCCAAATTGGATTATGTAGTCTTTCTAGAAAGTTAAACATACCTTGGATATGTGTTAGGGTTTGTTTCATCTTATGACTCACAATTGCTGCATCTTGCATATTCTACATGTTGTATCAGTCAGCACCTCATGTAGTAGTTGAGGCCTCTTCATGTTTCCCTCATATGCTACTTATGTTTTCCTTATTGTTTACTTAAGGACATCTTTCTATATCCTCATAGTTATAAGGGGACCTGTCTTTGCACAAAGTTCTGATACCCAAACTTTACCCTGACCCTGCCAAACCCCATAGTGTTTTTGCTCTATCAGCCAGTGTTTCTCTACCCTACTAGACCCCATAGTCTTTCTCAGGCCAACTTGTTGAACCCCATGGACTCCCACAAGCATATTGTTGACCTCTGTCATTGAACTCCTCTAGTATACCTGCTGTATATTTTCTTTCTTTCTCTTCCAGTAGATTTCTAGATATTTCTATTAGAGTTTTTAACTATCTGACTACTATCATTCTCTACTTATATCAGTACTATTCCACCAGATTGGAATGGATTCTATTAATATTTATGTTAGAGTTGAAGATAATGGACTTGATTTATTTTATTTTATTTTCTTATTTTGAACTTAGGGTCAGAGTTTAGTGTGATGTCATATATGACTGTCACAATTGTCACATATCAGTCATATATGTCAAAGTTACAAGTTATACAATCATATAACATATAGAAGGACATCAAAGATTCTGAAACAATAATATTACAACTCAAGACTCAAAGTGCTAAGTTAAGAAAAAAACCTTGTATTAGAATTAATACAAGAGAACTCAATAGAGTTCCAAATACAAAGTGTCTACCTTATATATACTGGGCTAATGGTTTGTACTATACTAAATCTAGCTTATTCTAAAGAGCATGTATTATTTATAAGGCCAATATATAGTAAATATATTGTATGATGTTATTATTCTAAAATCTTTTATATTTTTCTATATGATGCATAATCATGTGATTGTGACTGACATGTGACAAATCTGTGACAGTCATGTATAATGTTACACTAACCTCTAACACTAAGTATAAAATATAAAAATAAATAGAAAGAAAAATAAAAATGAACAAGAGATAAAGAAAAAACATCTATTATCTTCAACTCTGATAAATGATGTTATACAACATATCTACCATATGTTAACCTTATGAATAATATATGGCTTTTAGGATAGGTAAGTATTAGTCTTATACAGACTACTAGTTAGTATTATAGCTTAAGACTTCGTAACTAGTCAAAAAGAAGAACCTTGTATAAGTTTTACACAAGAGAACTCAATAGAGTTCCTAGTATAATGTATCTATCTTATATATACTAGACTAATAGTCTATACTATACAAATTTTAGCCTACCTTAAAGACTATGCATATTATATGCTGTTAATATATGATATAATATTACTCTTCTAGAATCTTTTATATTCTTTTATGTGTTATATGATCATGTGACTATGACTTGTGTAACTTGATGTGTAATATCATGCTAACTCTTAACTCTAAGTCTAAAAATAAGAAAATAAATGAAAATGAAAATGAAAATAAATAAAGTTTATTATTTTTAACTCTGACAGCTAGTATATATATTATACTAGGAACTCTATTGAGTTTTTATATTAATCTAATATAAGATTTATCTTTTGCTTTTACACTTAAGTTTAAGTTATTACAATTTATGATAGTTGCTACTCTCAGAAGTTCTCATTCTGTTTTTTTTTAGAACTTTCTAGATATTATAGCAACTACTAACCAAGATAGTTAATAGCACACTAAGTAATTTTATAAGGTAAGAATTTTATAGAGATTACAAGAGAACTCAACAAGGAGTTCTTGATATATTCTCATACTATATATACTATTATTACAAATCCTACTCTAAACTACATGTGTTGTCCACAAGTCTACCTATACTATTATCACAAGGTAAATATGCTGCAACTATATTCTTAATGTTATTGTTCTAGTTCTTTTTACTGTATTCAAGACCTATAACATTATATCATGTGATACATCATATGATCATGGTCACATGCCTCTTTATTATCCAAGAAATAAAAGAAAAAAAGAAATTAAATCAAAGAAAATAGATAAAAATTAAAATAAAATATAAGGGTTCAAGTGTATTATAATACTGGAGGTGAGTGCTACTTGTACTTATTGGTTATATCAATATACTTAAGACTTCCTAGAGATTACAAACTCTACTAAAATCAGCTGACTTTGTCTAGTTGCTCTGACAATAGTTATTAGTATTACAATTCAATGATCTTAGAGTTGATTAAAGAAGAGAACTTTGTATTTAGAGTTAATACAAGAGAATTTGATAGAGAACTCTGTACAGGATTGTCTACCTTATATACTAAAATCCCATGGTCCATGCTACTACTACTTTAGCCTACTCTAAATGACCATATGTTTGCCTTAAGATCAACATATATTAAACATACTATATAATGTCATCTTTCCAGAACCTTCTACATTCTTCTATTACTACCACATGACTTGTGACTGTGACATGTGACATGTAACAGTATAACTGTTATGTCATGATAACCCCTAACCCCAGTTCTCAGGAAATAAAAGAAAAGAAAAGAAAAGAAGAAGAATCAAAAGGAAAAGGAAATTAATAGAAACTTGGGTCCAAACTTTGTAAGTCTGACAATTAGATATATATAGTTGTAAATAAGAAGGCAGAAGTCCATAGAGTTGGCTCAGAGATGTGCAGAGTATGTAGACTCTATAAAAAGAGCTTAGTAATATGGACTTGTTAGAACAACCTTGGCTTCAGCTTATATACTATGTCATCTATCTGCTATATGGTCACAGCTTCAGATAAATGGATGAAGTCTGAGATGGAAGTGAGTACTGATTTGGTGTGTTGCTATTGAGCACTGGGAATTGAGTTCAATAAGAGTTACCTTTGTTGATTATCAGACTTGTATACAAGACTAGTAAGAAGACTAAGTTTGATAGAAGTATTTCTATTATAGAAGACTAGATATCTAGATTGTTGCATCACTGTTTGTCAGACATAATTTACACTGGAGCTGCAAAATGAACTTGTGGAATGACCTTGGCTTTAGCTTATATGCTGCGCTATCTGCCTGCTGCATAGTTGCAACTTCAGATAGGAGGAAGAAGTCTGAGATGGAAGTGAGTGCTGATTGGTATATTGCTATTGAACATCAGAGATTGAGTTTAATAAGAGTTATCTTTGTTGATTACCAGACTAGCAAATTACAGTATGACTATAAATCTTATATACAATGAGATACTATAGGAAATGCTCAGGGTTTCAGTAGTATGGCCCCTATTACTCTAAGTGGAGGTTTTAGTGTTGAGACACTGACAGAAGTATGACTTTGCTATGAAAGACTAAGTCAGGTAGAAGTATTCCCATCATGAAAGATAGAATCTCTAGATTGTTGTATTACCACTATATGGGTGTATTACAAGGAAGGTGGCCACTGTAGAAGGAAGGCTTTTAGATTAGATGTTGATAAGATAGTATCACTATGAGGATGTATATTCTAGATGGGTAGACTTGACATATGATAGTATTTCCCCCTTAGGATTGAATCTTTAAAGTTCTATTGAATTTACCCAAAGAAGCCTGTGATAGTGCCTAGGTCAACAATACATAAATAGAAAAGAAAAGTTTTCATCTCTTTCTTCTGTACTACAATGTCTTCTCTCACTTTCTCTGACATTTCCTTGAATAATACCAAGATGCTTGAAGAGCAGTGGCAAGAAATGCAGCAAAGGTATGAGAAGGAGCAACAGCTCTTGGCTTGATTGGAAGAGGCAGTGGAGGCCCATCATGTTGAGCATGTGGCTCAAAAATCACAGAAAGAAGCCAAGGCCAAGGTAAGGGAGAAAGCTGAGAAGAGGAGAATTGTGGAGAAGGAGAAAAAGAAGAAAAAGCTGGAGTATATTTAGCAACTCTAGGACAAGATACTGGCAAATGATGCTGCTCTTTTGGAGTGCATGGAAGGATTCTATATTATGGGATCTAAATACAAAGAGATCACCTCAGGAAACAAGGGGGAGCGCTGACCTTCTAAGAAGACTAAAAGAAAGCAACCAGCAAGGTACTATGGAGATGCTAGGATCAAGATGGAGGATATTAACCCTTGTAAGAGGTGTGTGTGCACTGGGTAGGATTGCTTGGTATACAATTCAAGGTGAGTAAAACTTTTCTTCATATTTTTTCCTTTACTGATAATGATCTCTCTATAGTTGTTCTCTTGCCTGTACTGGATACATTGCTATCAAGCAGTGGTGTGTCCTATATATTAACATCAATACTCCAGCCATAATCCCTACCTATAGTAGAGTTCTAAGTGCCATCAAAAAAATACTCTAAGAACTTGTGGAGAAGTGCTGAGGTGTTGGGAAGTCTCTTCAAGACTTGGTGGAGGGCTAAGAGAGGAACATGGCCCAATAATAGCTCTGGAGAAAGTCAAGAGGAAGTAGAAGAGAGAACTCTGTCACTTGCCTCCTACTAGAGTAATTGTTTTGTTTTTTGTTTTTATTTTGAATTTTATCCTGTTGCTTATATCTGTGTGAATAAAAAAATTAAGAGGTTGAAATGAAGATAGAGCCAGAAATTTTGAAAAAAAACCCTATAAAAAGTGTATGGAAGCTGGGGTTAAATGAAAATAAGTGAACAGAATATAGTAAGAATTTAATGAAAGAATTCCTGTTAGAAAATGCATAAAGGCAGGAAATAAGTACAATAGAGTGATTAGAACTGAGGGAGTGGACCAGGCTTGGTGGAATATATGATATGGAAATCAGATACCAAGTTAAAGGCATAAGTGAGTTTGGATGTGAGAATTCACTCAGAATTATCTTTAGTATTTTCATACCCTAGCTAGATCATCTTATACAGGAGTTTGCATACCTGTTAGTGATAAATTTTGGAGTCCACTATCTGAGAAATTTCATACTCAGGTTTCCTGTCGATTATAACTGAAGTAGGGGCCAGTTGTGTTCTCTTGGAGAAAAGGTTGGATATGGCAGGTTTGAACATGGACACATGGAAAACTAGATGGATAGAGCACATAGACTTTGGGAGACAGAGAGTAAACAATAGTGTACCAGGCTGAGTGATGATTTTGTAGGGTCCAAGATATTTTTTTGAAGAGTTTCTTTAAAGGCCGAGTGGTTTAGAAGAACTGAGCCTTAACAAAGACTTTGTCACCTACTTTGAAATCAGAAGTGGGAGAACATTACACATCAGCAGATTTCTGATAATGCTGTTGGGCTATGGAGATTTCAGCTTTGAGGATATTCTGTAATTTATTGAGGTTTACAGTGAAGTTGTGGCCTTGGAAAGGAGGAAGAAATATCACATTCAGGGTGAACAGTAATGTTCAGATAATACCCTGTTATAGTACAAGAGTGTGGACAGACTTGGACTAAGGTTAGGGTTAAGTATTATAATTATTAGTCTACAATGGAAGAGAGATAGGAGATAAGTACGTGATCTGGAAGTTATGTGACAGAGTCTAGAGCGGTCTGGAAGGACTTAGGATCTAGAAGGATCGGGAAGAGTCTAGAAGGAGTTAGGGTTAGGGATGATGTCAAGGGACAATGGTTCCTCATGGTGTATACATGGTGTGCACATGTACAGCGGAGATTAAAGGTATGACGTCAGAGCACATGTAGAAAGCATGGTGGCCTTAAGAAAAACATATGTGGATGAGTAATAGGATATGAGGTAGTGACATGGACTTAAGGGCCAGATAAATATTATTGTAGCATGGACCAGGAGCCATGTATATATATAGTGGATAATATAGTGAGAGCTCCTTGTCGAGTTCTACTATTGTAGCAACCACTCACCGGAATGGCACTCATAGTTTGCTTACTTCAGCAAAGCTCTCTAATGGGCTATCTAGTAGTGGGGATTATAAGAGAACTTGACAAGGAGCCCTCACTATATTATCCACTATATATATATACATGGCTCCTGGTCCGTGCTACAACAATATCTGTCTGGCCCTTAAGTCCATGTCACTACCTCATATCCTATTACTCATCCACATATGTTTTCCTTAAGGCCACCATGCTTTCTACATGTGCCCTGACGTCATACCTTTAATCTCCATTGTACATGTGCACACCATGAGGAACTTTTGTCCCTTGATGTCATCTCTAACCCTAACTCCTTCTAGACTCTTCCCGATCCTTCTAGACCCTAAGTCCTTCCAGACTGCTCTAGACTCTGTCACATGACTTTCAGATCACATGCTTATTTCCTATCTCTCTTCCATTGTAGACTAATAATTATAATACTTAACCCTAACCTTAGTCCAAGTCTGTCCACACTCTTGTACTATAATATACCCCTTGTTAGCAAAGAATGGAGAGACATTAATAGTAGTACTCGGAGCATTGTTGTAAGCAAACTCTGCAAAAGGTAGAAGTTTAGACTAGTTGTCTTGCTGGTAATTACAGTATACACAGAGGTATTACTCGAGGGTCTGATTCATATGTTTGGTTTGTCCATTACCTTTGGGGTGGTAACCTGAAATAAAGTAAAGCTACATGTCTAGAGTAGTGTTTAAAGAATGGAAAAAGTTTGACACAAACTCTGAGCTTCTGTTGGAGATAACATGGGAAGAAACACTGTGTTTGGAGAATACATGAAGGATGAACAGAAGTGCTAAGTCTGCAGACATTATGGTGTTATGAGCAGGGATAAAAATTGCCTGTTTGATGAGCTGGTCAACTATGACCAAGATAGTATCAAACCCAGAGGATAGCAGGAGTTTCTCAATAAAGTCCATAGAAATGGAATTCCATGGTCATTTAGGGATATAGAGTTGTTTGAGAGATCTGTAAAACTTGTGACATTGTAGCTTGGATCACATATAAGTGACACAGGACTTGCAGAATTATTATACATCAGTACAGAGGCTAGGCTAGGAATATCTATGATGAACTAGTTTCAGTGTTTTGTTTTGACTATAATGTCCAGTAAGGATGTGATCATGATTATACTAGAGAATGCATGTGTGGAGATTACTAGTGGATAGTACATAGATTTTGTTGTCAAGAAAGAGAAGACAGTTTGGATCCATAGACTATTAGCCATCTGTGGAGATGTGTTTTGTAGCAATTGAGTCATTAGGGAGAGCCAAAAGGATGTCTTGGTATAGGGTATCTAGATTAATGATTGTAGCTATATAGAGAGAAGAGAAGAGGAGAATAGTAGCTTGTACAGAGGCCACAAGTTGTTCTTGAGTAAAGATTGGTTTGAAGTTGTGAGGGTTGACTGTGGTGTAGCCAGTATTCCTCTCTTTAGGATAGATGTCCCACTGTCTAGTGAGAGCATCCAGTTTGGTGCCAAGACAGCTAGGATAGAACCTGATGACAAGGTTGAACTGAGAGAGGTACTTAGACCACTATGCTTGTCTTTGGGTCAACATTTTGGTAGTGGAAAAGTACTCAAGGTTTTTATGATCTATAACAATGTCGATAGGATAGGCTGGACTTTCTAAGTAATGTTGCCAAATTTTGAAAGCTTCAAAAATGACAAGTAATTCCTTGTCATGTATGTTGTAGTTCAACTCCACCACAGTGAATATGCAGGAGTGAAAGACAACTGGATAAACTTTATTTTCTTTGTTAACAATGGAAAGGATTGCAGCAAGAGCATAGTCTAAAGCATTAGTTTCCACAATGAGTTGAGCATTAAGAATCCAATGCATCAGGATGGGAGCAGAGGTGAATACTTTCTTGAGAGAGTTGACAGCATCATGACAGGAGAAGTTGAACTTCCAGGGAATGTTCTTCTGAGTGAGGCATGTCAATAGAATGACAATGTCCAAATAATTGAAGATGAACTAGTGATAAAAATTTGCAAAACCTAAGAAGAATTGAATATCCTTGACTTTCTTGGGTTTCAGCCAGTCTTAAATAATCTTAACTTTGTTGTTGGATATGGTGAGGCCAGAAGGAGAAAGGATATATCCTAGATACTCTACTGACTCAGAGTGGAATTCAGATTTTTCTAGTTTGGCATAAAGGCCAGTCTTGCAGAGATATTTGAGTACTTTTTTAACATGCCAGTGATGTTTGGACATGTTATTTGAGTAGATGAGTATATCATCCAGATAGATCACAACATAGACATCTAAAAGATTGGAGAAAATATCATTCATGAATTGTTAAAAGGCTACAGAAGTATTGGTAAGACCAAAAGACATTATAGACTACTCAAATGATCTATAATGTGTTCTAAAAGCAGTCTTCCATTTATTACTGTCAGTGATGCAAACCAAATGGTAAGTATAGTGAAGATCTATCTTTGAATAAATCCAAACTTTGCAAGATGAGTCTAGTAGATCAGAAATGAGTAGGAGTGGATAGAAATCCTTTTTGAAAATGTGGTTAAGACTGTGGAAGTTAACACAGAGGCACAGTGAACCATTTTTCTTCTTGACAGATAAGACCAGTGCATCATATAGAAAAGAGGTTGGCTAGATGAAACTCATATTGAGGTTTTCCTCAATGGATTCCTTGAGAGTCTTTTGTTTAGATGCTGAAAGGGAGTATATAGGGCCAACTGGAGGTTGAGCACCTCCTTTCAGATTGATTTGGAGGTCATAAGGACAATAAGGAGTGAGGACTTCAGCTTTGGTTTTGTTGAAAATATCAGTGAATTTATGATATTTGGAGAGAACATTGGAAAGATCAGAAGCTTCTGCAAGTTTTGTGGAGTTGACATAAATGTCCAAAGAGCAAAGACAGAGTTTAAAATTGCTAGAGCCTGGAAGTTTTGATGCTTGCAAGAATGCCACAGTATCAATGATAGCAATATTAGGTCACTCAGAAATAGACATAAAGATCTCAGATGCAGGTATAGAAACTATGGAACCTGATGATTGTAGAAAAATGTCAAGAGATGATGGAGATGCCAATGATGTGTTAGCTATAACATGAGAAGGAGCAAGTAAAGTAGATGGAAGTTTATTGACCCATTTGTCTAGTCAATCAGTAGATTGTGTCAGATAAGCTAGTTGTATCCAAGGACCAAAGAGTAGGAAGAATCAAGTGGAGTGACATAGCAGTCCAGATTTATACAATCACTAGTAGAAAAGATTATGGGCAAGTTAGCAGTTTCAGAGATGGTGCTATTTGATGAACTATCAAATAAGTGGAGGGTAACCAGAAGAGTTACAGATGTTTTCAGATGGTGAATATCCACAAATTTTGAGTCTACAAAGAAATGAGTAGACCTGGAGTCAACAAGAGCTTGGAACAGGATTTTATTAAGGTGATCCTGACTAAGGATCAAGAGAAAAGTGAGGGAGACAAAAAGCAAATGCAGATTGGAAAGAGTAGATATATTGAGTTGGATAAGACTTATTGTTGCCTAGGAAAGTTCAATGTGGTCCTCAGTCTGTGTGGAGTTCTGGGGGTCACTCTCTATTTTTCTGAGGGTTTTTTGAAAGCAGTTGTTGAAGCATTATAGCTTTTAGAAGTGACCATGGTCTGCTTCTTGGGATAGGGGTCCAACTTGTGGTCTTCTACACTACAATAGAGGTATAGATTATTTTTGAGATGTTTCTTGCACTTGTTACTAGTCAACTTGCCATTGTTGGCCAGCTTGGAAGAGAAATCTATTTGTAGAGAATTGGATTGTTTCTTTGGAGCAGAGAACAAGAATGGTTTAAAAGAAAATGTCTTGGCAGATAAGGCCACTAGAGATGAGTTTGTCTTGTTCTGGGAGGCTATGGCATGTTAGAAGCTTTCTCTTGCTTCTGGGAGTGAGACTTAAGAGTCTCTTTTTCTGCTTGTTTGGTACAGTGGCATTTGTAGTTATATTTTCAGTAGTGGTGATTAATAGTTATTGCTAAAGCATATATATCTTAAAACGAGGTGGGTTTTCCTTGTTTCTGGGTCAATATGGGATTCTAGATCTGATTGGAAAGCCTTTAGTAGTAGTAGTAGTACAGAATACTATTCTTCCAACCTAATTGGGAGGCATAGCACATGAAATCCATGTTGTAAGTGGAAATCTTGTTGCTGGACTTCATATGGAGATTGTTCAGTATATTGGCCACTTCACTGATGGAGTTCAAAAGACCAAAATGTCAATGTAGCTTGTCAATAAAGAGGTTCCAATTAGAGAGCCAGTCTTATAGGATGTTCTAGTCTTTCTGATTGAGGCCCACCTCAAACTAGTTCTGGGCTACTCCAGTGAGGTAGGTCATTGTAAAGTTGATTTTTGCAATGTTCATGTTAAATTGTGCTGGATTAGCACAGAAGTAGAGATAACATTGGAATAAGAAATTATTGAGCTTATTAGGCTCAGTGCTACTGAAGATGTCAGAGATGTGGGCTTTAGTTCCTCTTGAATTAGTATTGGGACTGGAAGTCTGATTAGTATTAAGTATATTAGCAAGTTGACCAAGTATGTTGGCCAACTGTTCATTAGTATTATTGCTCCAATGAAGTTTTGATTGTGAGTAAGTAGAAGAAAAAGTGGGTCTATTAGCTGTTAAATTAGTAATAGGATTAGTGGTGGGAGCATCCTCCTAATTAGAATTATTGTCCATAAAAACAATACTTGGCCCAGAAACAGGTGAAGCTGTCTGGCTAGGTTGGATGATATTAGATAGAGATCTCTGAGATAATTGGCCTCTTTAGTATATTCATCTTGAACATTGTAGAGTATTTGGCAGATAAGCGAGATGGTCACTGAAATGTGAAATGGTGTTGAAAAGTGTTCCAAGTAATGGGACCAGAGTTGAAGTTGAGGAGTTGTAGTGAGAGGAAGCCATTTTAGACTTTGAAGTACAAAAGTTATTTTGCAGGCAAGACTGTGACAGAAGATTTAGCAAATAGAACTGCTTAGAAATGACAGCAGACTTGAGAGTCTGATAATACTGTCAGATACAGTTTATACCAGAGATAGAAATCTGCAAAGTGGACTTGTAAAATGACCTTGGCTTTAGCTTATGTGCTGTGCTGTTTGTCTACCATGTAGCTACAACTTCAGATGGAAGAAAGAAGTCTAAGAAGAAAGAAGTCTAAGATGGGAGTGAGTGCTGATTAGTGTGTTGCTGTTGAATATCAGAGATTGAGTTTAATAAGAGTTATCTTTGTCAATTATCAGACTAGCAAATTACAGTATAACTACTAGTCTTATATACAAGTACATACTATAGGAGATGCTTGGGGTTTCAGTAGTATGGCCCCTATTACCCTGAGCAGAGGTTTCAGTGTTGAGACACTGATAGGAGTATGACTTTGCCATGAAAGACTGAGTTAGATAGGAGTATCCCTATTATGTGTCAGGTGCGGTTCACACTGGAGTGGAAGTCCGCAGGATGGACTCGGAGATGAGTGGACTTGTGGAACGACCTTGGCTTCAGCTTATGTGCTGCGCCATCTGTCTGCCACGTGGTTGCAACTTCAGATGAAGGAGAGGAAGTCCGAGTGGAAGTGAGTACTGATTGGTGTGTTACCGTTGAACACCGGAGATCGAGTTCAATAAGAGATTATCTTCGTCGATTATCAGACTAGCGAATTACAGTGTAACTACTAGTCTTATATACAAACTGATA